>OBEQ010013796.1_pt1 | contig 42839 bp, 43 predicted proteins | sample 1670901 | NCBI WGS metagenome assembly OBEQ01 (sample SAMEA104232315, study PRJEB22302) | groundwater metagenome | biome: forest; feature: aquifer; material: groundwater | place: USA | collected 2011-08-07 | depth 5.4 m
CCACATCGCCACCGCAATCATCATTTTCTTTGCCGGTGATAGGAAATTTATAATCATCAAAAGTGTTATCGACATTTATATCAACACCGCCTACCAGATCGATAAGATTTTTAAATCCGGAAAAGTCAATAAGCCAAGCGTAATGAACGGGTTGGCCAGTCACTTCTTCAACGGTAGATTTGGCTAAAATTAATCCGGCTCCCTTTTTCTTGGCTTCTCCGTAAGCATAGGCACTATTTATCTTATCTTTTAAAGTGGGAGAATAAATATCACGGGGAAGAGAAAGCATAACAGCATCATGATTTTGAAAATCCAGACTTAAAAATGTCATACTGTCAGTAAGATCCGGACCTTCATGTGTACCACCGCTTATGCCTAGTAGTAAAATGTTGGTGCGGCCTGTGTTTGATTTTAAAGATGAAGGAGTTTGAAATAATAAAGAAGCGATAAAACCAGGAGTAATGTTATTTTTACTAGCAAGCTGATAAACGGGCCAGAGAATTCTCACTAAAATGAATAATAGGATAAACAAAACGCCCAGTAAGAGGGTGGGTTTTAGAAAAGAAGAATATTTATGGACTCTCCTATTAAATCGAGCAAGCATTTTTTTTAGAGTGAGTTAACCTTTTTGATCATTTGAGAGAAGGTGGCCGGGTTGAGACTCGCACCGCCAAGTAGCACCCCATCGACATACTCTTGAGTTATAAAAGAGGCAATATTGTCCGGTGTGACGCTACCTCCATAGATTACTGCTGAGTCGGGATGTTTTTGTTTGACGAGGCCAATTACCCTGTTGGCATTATCCGGGCTATCAGATTTACCACTACCTATGGCCCAAACAGGTTCATAGGCGATAATATTTACATAAGGAGGTATGAAGGTATTTTCATCCTGGATACAATAGATTGAGGCGAGTCCCGCCTCTTTAGTTTGTTTTACTTTTTGGGTAAGAATTATGTCATCCTCGCCAAAATTTTTTCTTCTTTCTGAATGGCCGATTATCACATATTCAACGTAGTCTTTGAGCATGGAAGCTGATACCTGACCGGTAAAACTGCCACTGGTGAATGGAGAAATATCCTGAGCAGAAAGCTTTAACCTAAGGTGATATTTTTCGATAAGATTTTTGGCAAGTTCCAGATGAATATAAGAAGGAGCGATAACAGCTTCGATATTATCGGTTAATTTTTGGGAAGCAGCTTCTCGGGAATACAGCGCAAACCACGATTCTACCTCCTGTCTATTTTTATTTGACTTCCAATTCCCTATAATATAAATCTGGCCTTTGGTCATCCTTTTATTTTATCATGAAAAATTCACTTCTGGAAAGTCTTAATCCGAAGCAGCAGGCGGTTCTCCTTACTACTGACGGGCCGATACTTATATTGGCCGGGGCGGGTTCAGGTAAAACTAGAGTGCTGACATATAAAGTGGCTTATCTTATGACGGAAAAGAAGGTTGATGGTTCGGAAATTTTGATGGTCACTTTTACGAATAAGGCAGCCACTGAGATGAAGGAGAGGATACATAAACTGCTAAGTGCTAATAGCCAGCAATCGATAGCTAACCTCCCATTTGCCGGTACATTTCATTCATTTTGTGCAAGGATTTTGCGAACTGATGGTAAAAATATAGGTGTAGGGGCAAATTTTGTGATTTATGATGAGGCTGATACAAGAGATGCGATAAAGGAGATTATGAAAAGGCAGGATATTTCGCCAAAAAATTTCTCTGTCGGGGGGGTATCTGCTACTATCTCGCAAATAAAAAATGAATTAATTGCGCCTTTGGAATATCCCCAATATGCCAGAGGATATTTTCAGGAAACGGTGGCTGGCATTTATATAGAATATCAAAAGATGCTAAAAGAAAATAGAGCTTTGGATTTTGATGATATTCTTTTTGAAACAGTGAAGCTTTTTAGAAAAGATAGAGATATCCTTTCTAAATATCAAAATAAATATCGCTACATATTAGTAGATGAATATCAGGACACCAACCAGGCGCAATATAGTCTGACTAAACTTCTTTCCGGGGGCAGGCGCAATATCACGGTAGTTGGTGATGCATCGCAATCCATATATGCTTGGAGAGGGGCAAATTATAGAAATATATTAAATTTTAAAGAGGATTTTCCCGATGTAAAAGTGTTTAATTTGGAACAAAACTACCGCTCGACCCAAAAGATTTTGGATGCGGCATTTTCGGTTATTTCTAAAAATGTTAACCACCCGATACTTAAACTTTGGACTCAAAATGAAAGTGGAGACAATATCGGGCTTTATGAAGCCAGAAGCGAACAGGATGAGGCAGAGTTTATTATCAGAGAAATGAATAAATTGATGCTGGAAAATAAGAATCTACCGTATTCTTCTTTTGTCATACTTTATAGAACAAATGCCCAATCGAGAGTTTTAGAAGAGGTTTTCCTGCATCAGGGTATACCTTATATATTAGTAGGTGGGGTGAGGTTTTATGAGAGGAAAGAGATAAAAGATGTTATCTCATACCTTCGACTTTTGGTTAATCCCAAAGATATGGTTTCCTATAAACGGGTGGAAAAATTAGGTAAGAAGCGGTTGGAAAATTTTTTGGAATTTGCTCACAATTTCATGGTTATTAAATATTCCTCGCTGGAAATTCTGGACAAAACGTTAGAAGCAACTGATTATTTATCTCTTTTTAATAAAGAAGATGAAGAAGACATGACCAGATTGGAAAATATTAAGGAACTGCGATCTGTAGCTACAGAATTTATTGTCCTTTCTGATTTTTTGGAAAATATAAGCCTGGTGGAGAGGGAATATCTTCCCGCCAATCGTCCAGGTTTTGAATGGGTAAATAAAAAAGACAATAAAAACGCCGTCACACTTATGACTATGCATGCGGCCAAGGGGTTGGAGTTCTCGGTGGTTTTTATGGTGGGGATGGAAGAAGGACTTTTCCCGCATTCCAGATCACTTATGGATAAAGAGCAGATGGAGGAAGAGAGAAGGCTCTGTTATGTAGCCCTTACCCGAGCTAAGATAAAACTTTATTTAACATATGCAACAAGAAGGCTTTATTTTGGACAAAGGACGTCAAACGTGGTATCGAGGTTTATATTGGATCTTCCAGCGGAGATATTGACTTCCTTAAGGACAGAGTATGACCTCTTTTAGATTGGTGTGATAAGTATATGTCTTTCCAGTTGCTTCTAAGACGATAAGATATCCTGGTGTTATTACCTGGGCGTACATTTTGCCTGGTTGGGGACATCCCAGGCTGGTATCGGACCACTGTTTTTCTTCAGATTTGACTGTTTTTATTTGTGCAGGATCGACTTTGAGATTATTGGCGAGATCGTTTTTGGCTTTATTGACCAAATTTTCTAAATTACCCTTGTTTGACTGAGGAGGATAAAAAATATCAGATCCGGGTGTGGGTGTTACGGTTACTTTTTTGGTTGAGAGATTTTTAAGCATAGGTGAAGAGATTAAGATAATAATAAGTATTATCCCAAATACGATAAACAAGGCGGTATTTTTGGGATACTTTTTGAGCATTGTTAATAATATGATACCATAAATGAGAGCTTAAAGCTCAAAACTCAAAACTAAGAAAATGAAAATTGAAGAAACAAAATTCAAAGATAAAGAAGTTTTTAATACATTAGCGCTTCACCCTTTGCAATCATGGGACTGGGGTGAATTTCGGAAAAAAACGGGTATTGAGGTAATCAGATTGGGCAGATATGAAAAAAATAAACTGGTAGAGACTGCGCAATTGACTATCCATCCTATCCCGTTTACATCATGGACCATCGGGTATCTGCCTAAAGGGAGAATACCGAGCAAGGAGATGTTAGAAGAACTATTTAGTATTGGCAAAAAATATAAATCAATATTTATTAAATTCGAACCGAATATAGCGAAAGAAAATTCGAAATTCGAATATCGAAACTCGAAACTCGATATTCAAGCGTCGCCCCATCCTCTGTTTACTCAATATACTTTTCAATTGGATTTAACCAATACTGAAGAAGAACTGCTCAAAAATATGCATCCCAAGACGAGATACAATATTAAAGTTGCGCAAAAACATGGCGTGGAAATTCGAGAAGACAATAGCGATAAAGCTTTTAATGAATATCTCAGGCTTACTTTTGAGACGATTAAGAGGCAAAAATTTTATGCTCATAGCGAAAATTATCATCGGCTGATGTGGGAAACATTAAGACCTGCTAATATAGCTCATCTTTTAACAGCAAGATATCAGGGAGAAACAATAGTTGCCTGGATAGTATTTTTATTTAATAATGTTTTGTATTATCCCTATGGCGGATCAACGAATCAATATCGAAATGTCATGGCATCAAACCTCATGATGTGGGAGGCGATACGTTGGGGCAAAAGTCATGGTGCAAAAATTTTTGATATGTGGGGGGCATTGGGACCAAATCCTGATCCAAGAGATCCCTGGTATGGTTTTCATAGATTTAAAGAGGGGTATGGGACTAAACTGGTGGAATTTATAGGAAGTTATGATTTAGTTATCGATCCAACCAAGTATCAAGTATATAACTCTATTCATAAGCTACGGGAGATATACCTCAAAATAAAAAGTCTTTTATAATGATTGACATTCGCCAATCCCCTAAGTATGCCCGATTTATGATAGATTTGGGGTGGGAAGTTGAAAAGGTCGGTAAATGGAGGGCGTTTGTACGAAAGTTTCCAGTCATCGGATCATTTGCTAAGATACAAAAAATAAAACCTCCCATTCCATTTGATGGGTTTGAAAAACTAGAAAGAAAATATAAAGTATTGAAATTTCAGATTGCACCGGATATTTTAGCGCCCAATACGAAAGTAGTTCAGCATTTTACCGATCATCAATTTTATACCGACCATTCCCCTAATATTCCTACTCAGACAATTCAAATTGATCTTTCAAAGTCCGAAAAAATGCTTTTTAATAATTTAACCTCTACAAAGAGAAGGGCGGTCAGAAGAGCGATAAAAAATGGAGTCGTAGTGAAGGAGTCTTCGGATATGGGGTCTTTTATCAATATACGTAAAAAGCAAAATTCCCCATTGGGATTTTTATTGGTGAAGGAAATGGAAAGTCTGTGGCGAAACTTTTATCCGGAAAATGCTTCTTTAATCCTGGCTCATTCTCAACAAAGACCAATTGCTGGAATACTTTTACTTTTTTATGAAAGAGTAGCTTACTATTGGTATGCATCATCTTTGGAGATCGGTAAGAAATTATTTGCACCGTCTTTAATAGTTTGGGAGGCATTGAAAGTATCAAAAAAAAGAGGCGCTAAAATTTTTGATTTTGAAGGTATTTATGATGAAAGATTTGATAAAGCAACTGAATCGTGGCAAGGGTTTAGCAAATTTAAGGAAGGCTTTGGGGGACAAAGAATAACATATATAGGAAGTTTTAAGAAAATAATATTTTCTCCCTTTACTTTTTAGGAAGAATATTTAACAATAGAAAAACTATGAACGCCGCCCCTTCAACTTCAATTCAAGAAAATATATGTCCTAAATGCGGTAGTCCCCTTTCTCCCGTAACAACCACAGCAACAGGCAAAAAACTGCAAAGGTGTAGTAAAGGAGTTTGGAATCCAGATACGAGACAAACCGAGGGGTGTAATTTCGTAAAATGGTTGGCTATCGAACCGGTTAAACTTGATGAAAAATGTCCGAAATGCGGGGCAGATCTGGTTATGGCGGTAACTCGTTTTGGCAAGAAGATGAAAAAATGTTCAACGGGCGGTTGGGATAAAGAGACTAAAACTGCGACCGGATGCGATTATATACAATGGATCAATGGTACCACAGAGCCTTTGGAAGAAGACTGCCCCGAATGCGGTGAGAAACTGGTGCTTTATACTACTGCATCAGGTAAGAAATTAAAGAAATGCTCTTCTTCGGGATGGGATAAAGTAAACAGAGTGGCTACGGGCTGTACATATGTTTATTGGTTTAAACCCGGTGAAGTAGCCTAAGAAAAGTCCTATATTGCATAAATCAAAAAATAAATAGTATGATAAGATTACATGCCCGAATCTGCCGCGATATCTAACGGGATATATTTAAATGGAAAAGGCGTCTTCTCTGACGGGAACCGGGTTTTACTTTTTTACACTCCTTTTCATCATGCGGGTAAGATTTTTCAGATTGACCAAACCCACGATGGACAAAATTTCTATAATTTAGCGAAAAATTGCGAAATACGAGATAAAAAGGGGGAAATTATTGATGTTAGTAAGTGCAGGGACTTCAGAATTACTGCTTTTTCCAGACGATTTTACCTGACTTTCAGATTGGATTCTAAAGATAATTTTTTATACACCGCTTTCTCATCTGATTTGATTCATTATACTTTGTCGGGAAATATTTCCGATAACCAAGCTTTCTCCGGAATGATAGTGCCAAAGTTAAAATATAAAGGTAAGTATATACTTTATTTGGGAAAAGATGGGTTCAAACTTTCTTTTTCCCGAGATTTAAGTAATTGGTCATTAGGTGGGGGTCTTTTTTATAAATTGGTTGATTACCACAAAAATTATTCCAATCTCAAAATTGCCGATATTTCCCAGACACCTTCCGGCATCCTGATCATTTATGCCCTTAGGGAAAATCAAAATGACTATCTCTATACTTTGGAAGCGGCCTTATTTGATAAGAGAGACCCGACAAAACTGGTGTATCGCCTTCCCCAGCCCATATGGGAAACGCCGGATGAATGGAAAGATAAAAATGTGAATTTTATCGGTTTGGCAGTAGTCAAAGGAAATATGTTCTCCTACTGGGAATGTGAGGGTGAAGGAATTTATACGGTTGGGCACAGCTTTATACCTGATTTGTTAAGTAAAAAGCCGGCCTTTTTGCCTTCTTTTAATTTGAATAAACTGAAAGAAAATCCAATTTTAAAACCGATACTTTCGCATGTTTGGGAGTCAAAAGCGACATTTAATCCTGCAGCTGTCTATGAAAATGGGATGGTGCACCTCATATACAGGGCAATTGGGGATCGTGACACATCGGTCCTGGGCTATGCATCATCTTCGGATGGAACCCATATTGATCAAAGACTTGATGAGCCTATTTTTGTGCCAAATTTACCGATGGGATATGATCCTGGGGGAGAATTTTACAATCCTTCGCCATATATGTCTGGGGGTGGCGGTTATGGCGGTTGTGAGGACCCCAGGATAACGCGCCTAGGTGATAAATTTTATATGACTTATGTAGCCTATGACGGATGGAGCCCTCCGAGAGTGGCTTTAACATCGATAAATGCTGATGATTTTCTAAATCAGAGGTGGAACTGGGGGAAGGCTATGCTGATATCGCCTCCGGGAGTTGTTGATAAAAACGCCTGTTTACTAGGGGAAAAAGTAGGAGGAAAATATGTTATGTTTCATCGGATATTTCCCAATATATTGATAGATTTTGTCGATGATCTTTCCTTTGGTGGAAAAACACCGTGGTTAAAAGGAGAATTTACTATCGGGCCGCGAAGAAATTATTGGGATAGTAGAAAAGTCGGAGTCGGACCACCGCCTCTGAAAACATCCGAGGGGTGGCTCCTGATTTATCATGCGGTGGATGATCGTGATGCTGGTAAATATAAAATTGGAGCGATGCTTTTGGATTTGGGCGATCCTACTAAAGTACTCTGTCGATCAAATCAGCCGATATTAGAACCTACCGAAAGATATGAAAATGAAGGATATAAAGGGGGGGTAGCCTATCCTTGCGGGGCGGTAACTATGGATAATGAATTGATAGTCTATTATGGGGGGGCTGATACGGTAGTTTGCTCTGCACGGGCAAACCTTCCTATTTTTATACAACAATTAAAATATAATGAAGTGGCCAGACTTACACCTGTTAGCGTAAAACCCCGATACAATTGAAATGATTACAATTACACGGCATGCGGAAAACCCCATACTTAAACCTAAGGGAGAGAATTATTGGGAAGCCATCGCTACTTTTAATGGCAGTATCGTAAAAAGTGATGGGATTTACCATCTAGTCTATAGAGCTCTGTCTCGTCCTATCCCAAATGTTGGCAGCAATATGAATCTTTCTTCCGTAGGCTATGCTTCCTCTTCGGATGGAATACATTTTAGAGATAGAAGACAACTGATAAAGCCGGAGCAGGTGTGGGAGATGTATGGCTGTGAGGATCCGAGAATTACCAAATTTGGTGATAAATATTTTATATTCTATACTGCCCTTTCGAAATTCCCATTTTCTCCCGAAGGAATAAAGGTAGGTGTAGCCACGACCCGAGATTTTCAAACTATCGAAAAACACCCGGTGACGCCTTTTAATGCCAAAGCCATGACTCTTTTTCCAGAAAAGATAAAAGGCAATATGGTAGCACTTCTAACTGCCAATACGGACAAACCGCCGGCTAAAATTGCTCTGGCAGATTTTAATGATGAGAAAGAGATGTGGTCAAATGAGTATTGGCAACGATGGTATAAAACACTTAATGATCATGTTTTACCCCTCCAGAGATCAGCCAATGATCATATAGAGGTGGGTGCTCCTCCGATTAAAACAGATTATGGATGGCTGATCATCTACTGTTATATCAGAAACTATCTTTCTCCCTATAGAGTTTTTGGTATAGAGGCGGTGTTGTTGGATCTGGTTAATCCATCAATAATCGTAGGCAGGGTGACTAATCCTTTAATCATGCCGGAAACGGATTATGAACTTTACGGCAATGTACCCAATACTATATTCCCAACGGGTGCCATCATCGAAGGCGAGGAACTTTATATCTATTATGGTGCCACAGATACCACTCTTTGTCTGGCATCGGTTGACCTTCAGATGCTGATGAAAGAGCTGCTACTTTATTCGCGCATAAAGACCAAAATTAATAAAATTATCACGCTGAAACCGAAAAGATTTAAGGACAATCCCATCATCTCTCCGAAAACAAGCCATCCTTGGGAGTCAAAAGCCACCTTTAATCCAGCGGCAATTTATGAAAACAATAAAGTATATCTTCTTTACCGGGCTATGGGGAGGGATGATATTTCGACACTGGGATACGCCTCATCTTCCGATGGGTTTCATATAGACGAAAGATTAGATGAGCCTGTGTACAAACCCCGAGAAAATTTTGAGGTTTCCGGGTGTGAGGATCCGAGGATTACCAAATTTGGTGATAGATTTTATATGTGCTATACGGCATACAGTGTCGGACATCCCCCAAGAGTGGCTTTAACATCGATAGCTATTGACGATTTCCTGCAAAAATATTGGAATTGGGAAAAACCTATTTTAATCTCTCCTCCCGGATTTAGTGATAAAGATGCTTGCCTTTTCCCGGAAAAAATAGGAGGAAAATATGCTTTTTTTCATAGAATTGATCCTTGTATATGGATCGATTTTGCCGATAATTTGGAATTTAACAAAAAGAGATTCCTCAGAGGCAATATACTTCTCGAGCCTAGAACTGATAAATGGGATAGTTTGAAAATTGGAATAGCTTCGGTGCCGATAAAAACTAAGGAGGGGTGGCTCCTTATATACCATGGTCTTTCAAAACGTGATAAGAAATATCGGTTGGGAGCGGTGCTTCTCCATCCTGACCATCCGGATCATATCCTTTCCAGATTAGATCATCCGATACTAGAGCCTGAAGCAATATATCCGTATGAAACTACCGGTCTTCGGCCTGACACTGTTTTTTCTAACGGTACGATAACGATAGGAAATACATTATATATTTATTACGGGGCGGCTGATGAAACTGTTTGTGTAGCCATTATTTATATAGATATAATAATCGATGAACTGAAAAAATAGTTGGCAGGAAGAAATCTTCCGGACTTTCTTTACTTTTTGCCGTGCATCTTATTCCAAAGTACGGCAATAACCCACCCCACCACATAACCAACTAGTGAGGTTACTCCTACCAAAACTAGTGCTTTGACGGGATCAAATGAGCCTACAGTAAAAGGATTGTTTAAGAAATGGATCGAGAAAACAAAATCCTGCAGGGTTTGAGCCAGTCCTATGGCTACTAGTATTGCCCAAGATAGATGTGTCAGTCCGAAAAATGCTGCGACGATAAGGCCGACTTTATTGGGATCAAATTTTGTCATAGTCTCACCTCCTTTTTCAGATAATAATAGTATCTATATTAAGACTACTCTTTTGTTATAAATCATGCAAATATCTGTTTCTTTCTAGATATCTTAATTCGTCATATAATAATGGGACTATGGATCAGAATGAGGCACTGGATATTATGAAGATGGGATACAACGTCTACCTGACAGGTGAAGCAGGAACAGGCAAAACGTATGTATTAAATCGTTATATAAAGTATTTGAAAGAGAAAAGAGTAGCAATCGGCGTCACGGCATCAACCGGAATTGCGGCAACACATCTGGATGGGGTCACGATCGATTCCTGGTCGGGGCTGGGAATACGCGATTATATATCCCAAAGCGATCTAATAGAACTTTCCCATAAATGGCATCTTAAGAGACGGCTTATAAATGCCGAGATACTCATAATTGATGAAATTTCCATGATGCAGGGACACCGATTTGATGCTATTGATGAAATATTAAAATATTTGAGAAATAACAGTCTCCCTTTTGGCGGTCTCCAAGTGATACTTTCCGGTGATCTTTTTCAACTGCCTCCTGTGTCTTTCGATAAACAAAATATCGATTATATTTTCAAAGCGAAAGCCTGGACTGAGTTGGATTTACGTATTTGCTATCTTCAAGAACCTATGCGGCAGAAAGATCGGCAGTTTTTAGGGATGCTTTATGACATAAGGCACAATAAAGTAGATGAAGCTACTTTTGAGTTACTTTCCGATACAATGCATCAAGAGGCTAGTGATTCAATTACAATGACGAAACTCTATACCCATAATATAGATGTTGATGCTATCAATCAAAGGGAATTGGATAAAATCGGAGGAGAGTCACATTTTTATGATATGTCAGCTGTCGGAGCGGAAAAATTAACGGCAATGATGAAAAAGACTTGCCTGGCACCTGGGCGATTGGAACTGAAAAAGGGGGCCCTAGTTATGTTTGTGAGAAATAATTATGAATTGGGATATGTCAATGGGACGCTTGGTTCGGTAGTCGGTTTTAATGGGAACGGTGATCCGATAATTGAGACATTTGCAAAGCAAAAAATAACTGTGGCGGTGGCTTCCTGGACTATCACGGAGGATGATAAAATTATCGCCCAAATTACACAGGTACCGCTTCGGCTGGCCTGGGCGATCACTGTTCATAAAAGCCAGGGTATGACGCTGGACGCAGCCGAGATAGATCTTTCCAAATCATTTGTAGAGGGTATGGGTTATGTGGCGCTATCACGAGTAAAATCGCTTTCGGGTCTTCGGCTATTGGGAATCAATGAAATGGCTCTACGAGTAAGCCCAGAAGTCGCGGAAATAGATAAAGAGTTGATCGAGATATCAAAAGATACTGCCGAAAACCTCAAAAAGATGGGTATCATCAAAAAGGTGATGAAGCAAAGAAAATTTATGTACCGGCTCACATCGTAAGTGATTAATGATTATGGGAGATCAAAAAATTCAGTTTACGAAAGAGGGTTTTGAAAAAATTGAGAAAGATTTCCAGAATCTAACGGAGAAAAGAAAAGAAGCAGTTAGTGCTTTGCGAAGCGCAAGAGAAATGGGAGATTTATCGGAAAATGGAGCATATAAGGCCGCCAGATGGGAACTGGGTGGAATAGATCGGCAATTGCGAAGACTTTCCTATCTTTTGAAAATGGCTAGCGTAACAGAGACAAAAAATGAAGGAATTGTTGATTTTGGGAGGACCATAACACTAGATGATGGGATTAAAAAATTCACATTTATGCTGGTTAATAATGTTGAGTCTAATCCGTCTGAGGGAAAATTATCGACAAATAGTCCTATCGGGCGGGCAATATTTGGAAAACGGAAAGGTGATACAGTTCACGTAAATGCACCGAGCGGATTTAAAAATTATACTATCGTTGAAATTCAGTAGCACTTTTTCTACCGATTATTTTTCATCCAATCGTGGGCGTATACTTCGGCGGCCCCGGTTTTGATGGCTTCCAGTATTTTTTCGGCGATCAACTCTGGATTGTCAAATTCCGGCAGATCGCTGTTTACACTTCTTCTGGGTTGGGTAAATTCTGATGAGGTACGCATCGCGTTTTTACTAAATTCCGTTTTGGTGATGTAGGGATAGACGAGGCTGACTGTAATTTTATCTTTGGCTAATTCTTCTTTGGCAGTGAGAGAAATTCCATTGATCGCTCTTTTGGTTGAGGAATATGCACTTATTCCCGGAATAGCCATCAGTGATGTACCGGAGCTAATATTTACTATCGCTCCCCCTCCCTGTTTTCTCATAATCGGAACTACTAATTGCATAGCGATCAGCGGACCAATGAGATTGAGGGAAAGTAAATATTTATATTTTCCGATGTCTATCTTTTCCAAAGGTCCGTAATAGCCGATCCCGGCATTATTGACGAGAATATCTATTCTTCCAAAATGCTCGTATGTTTTTTTCACCATGGATTTAATATCTTCTTCCTTGGACATGTCTATCGGGATTACGAATGAATCGGTTAAGTTTTTGGAGTGGGTTTTTAATTTTTCTTCGGATCTGGAGGCTAGAGTTACTTTTGCGCCTGTTTGAGAAAGGAGTTGAGCGGTCGCACGTCCTATACCTGATGAAGCGCCGGTGACGATGGCAACTTTTCCTTTTATATCCATAAGATTTCTATTATACCAAATGGTGTATAATGCCATTTATGTTTGAGTCGATTTTGATAGTTGTATCGTTGGCGTCTTGGATCGTAAACGGAATTATGCACCATAATAATTTCGCACAAAGAGCAGGATCCGTACTTGGGTCAACTGTGAGCAAGACTTTCTCACCTACTCCCACATCTTTACTTTATATCATCATTACTGAAACGCCTGTTCCTACCTCAACTCCAACACCCACTACTATTCCGACAGCTACACCTATTCCAACTACAAAGCCAATAGTTCTTACACCTTCCCAATTTGATCAACTGTTTAGTAAATACGGACAAATGTATGGGGTAGATACGAATCTTCTTAGAAAAATAGCAGGCTGCGAATCCAATTTTCATACGTCCTCGCAATGGGGAGATTATGCAGGGCTATATCAATTTTCTACCAGCTCTTGGACTGTTATTCGACAATCAATGCATAAAGACGCCAATCTTGCATTACGATTTAATCCGGAGGAAGCGATAAAAACAGCGGCCTATAAAATAAAAATGGGGGGGATAAGTTCCTGGCCAAATTGCAGCAAATAATTATGATGTATTGCACAGATAGGGTATAATAAGTATCCAACTATGAAAAAGACTATTTTATTATTTCTTCCAATCATTACTCTGACTTTTCCTCAACTTGCTTTTGCTGAGGTCAGTGTGAACATATCCAATAAAAGTAATGTCTCGCAACAGTCCTCTTCCACCACTAAAACCGATGTCACAATTGATACCAATGGCACTGTAAAAACATTTCATTCCGAAGGAAATGAAACTATTAACTGGACTTCGGATGACGGCAAGTCACATGTAAATATAAATAGTCAAGGCAGTAACAATAATTCTAATGTGAAGGGCACAAGTACAGTCAATACCACCATACATACAGAGGTAAACAGTTCCGGATCAAAGGTAGAAGTTGGCAATACATCACCGAGTGCGACAGTTAATGAGAATACAAATAATATTGAACAGAAAAAGATGGATCTTTTTACACTTTTCCGACGTGAATTGGACTTTTTAAATAATCTCGCCTCCAGTTTTTTTAAGAAAATGTTTCGTTAGATTCCCCCCTTCAGCTCTTCTCAGCGTTTTTTCAGAATAAGGTGGTAGGATCTAGGCTGTATGAGGAATAAAATAAAAGCGCTGACATATGCAGGGTATATGAGAGGTTGGGGGCCGGGTTTATATACTAGGCCTGATGGATTGATGATGCCGGGGGCTGTCGGGAGATTTGGTCAATGGGCGTGGGTATTTGTCGCCTATCATGTGGCCGTCTCACTTCTTATCCTTCTTATCCTTATTCTTATCGTCGTACTTTTGTGGAAAAAGATACAGATGATGGATCATGTTAGGTAATCTACACACCAAAAATAGGCTTGATAGCGGCAGAGTTGAGTTGGTGGGTAGGACTGTGAAGGGTAGCAAACATTCTGATCAAATCATTTATACCGGGAACCTTTATAAGACCATCAGGTTCCGGAACGGTACCTCGGGTTATTGAATCTACATATGGTTTTGTACCCAATCCCCAGTGCAAAATTACAGCTTCTGCTTTAGTAACACCACAAGAGACAGGATCATCAGGGCTAAAGACACTGGTAATTTGTGTTTTAAATTTATTCTTTAGAAAAACCGGATCAAGACCGCTGAAATAATCAGGTCGGCAGGCGGAATTCAAAACAAGTGCTAGTTGATTCCGAAGATTATCTACACCCGTATCCGTATTAATATTTGAGGGGGAGCTGATCATATCAGCAATATTATCACGGGAATGGGCTATATTATAAACCACTTCGTTGGATAGATCATTTACGCCTTGGGAATACAAAATCGCGTGAGGAATATGGGATGAGAGGTCTTTATATATACCTCCCTGCATCAATCTTAAAAAGCAGTGGAGTGTATTTGCTCCGAGACTATGGCCCAAGAGGACAAATTCAGCAGTTGGATTTTCCCGGAGAATCCATCTCATATAACCGGCTAGAAAAGCAGCCATCACCTCGGGATGTTCCGGTCGTATTTCCCCATTTTGTTTTCTTCCGCCGGTGACAAATTCCCAAGGGAAGATAGGAGTACGAGCGGGTATCATAGTTTTAAAATTGGCTAATCGGCGATCTTGTGAAGATGATTTCATTTGTTGATAGATATCCAAAGACTTGATATATGAAGCTATCTGGGCATCAGCCTGATCTTTTGGTTTTCCACTGCGAAGAGTTTCAAATGCCGTCATCCAGGGATGAACAAATTCCTCAACCCAACTACCCAGTTCCTCAGAGGTAGCCCCTGGAATAAAAATCATAAAGGAGTTGGGAGATAAAGAATCGATGATAGAAGCGGATTTTTCTATTTGGGGACGGCGATAAACTTCATTTGAAGGAGTTGGCGGCCTGACTCCTAAATTATTTGCTAATCGGCTAAAAAAGTCAGTTATTTTATTGGCTTCATTTTCAAAGAAATCGACCGTTACCTGGGGGTATTCCGCATAAGCGCCACCTTGTGCTAGTCTATTGGCTAACCTTCCGCCAGATTTATTGAGTTCATATGCTGTGTAGATTCCTGCGAAGAATAACTTGAAAAAATCTCTTCGTGTCACTCTCCTATTTTCTTTGTCAGAATGAGCCATATGATACTTTTATTCAGAAAGGGCAAATACTATATAACGAATGTATGCTGAAGTCAAAAACATGATAAAAGAGTTAAAGAGAGTTGACAAAGATTAAACATTAGTTGGGAGAGACGTTATATTCATATAGATGAATTAATCTTCTCTTGAATCTCGTAGAGATTATTTTGCGTGTTTTTTCTTTTTCTCGCATTTCTTTTTTTACTCTTTTTGATTGGCGATCGAGATTTGTTGGTGTGTCGCCAAGCATGAAACTCCATGGTGGTTTAGGAATTTTTTTCCCTGTTGCTCCTCTTATTCTATAATCAGCTTCCACGTCTCTTCCCCAAGTAGAGGCTCCCCTTCTTCTAACAGTGCGCAGTGATTTTCCTTCTGTTTCTCTTTTATTATGCATTGAATTTGCTTCTGATAAGTGGGCGTGGGGAAATTCTGAAGGATAAATTCCTGTAACTTTACGTACCGGAGTAAATCCGACGTCACCAGTTTCTTCATCTAGGCTACCTAATATTCTGACTCTTCTGGTTTGGGGAAATAGAAATATTTTTTTCCTTGACTTAACGGGGAAATAACGAATAAACTCATCACCGCTGAAGACGATCTGGGCTCGGACAGTTCTCTCTGCCTGAGGTTTTTCATCTTCTTTGCCCACGAAATGTACCCACCATTATTATACATCCTGTTGTAAACCATTTTATAATTATCTTGGTAGAAAGAAAATTGTCGCAGGAATTTACTAATTATTTTTTGGGGGGGGAGGTGGTTTTACTTTGCCATTACCACCCGCACCTTGGGATTGATCTTGCTTTACGGGTTTCGCTCGTTCTGTTTCCTCTAGCTCTTTTGGGTTGCCTTGACCATCGCCCCCGACAACCTGATCTGGTGTTTCATCTTTTTGTTCTGTGTCAGCCATAATATTACCTTGCCTAAAAGGCTAACATACACTGATGGTATTTGCAATAGTTGAGGAAGAAATAAATCCCGAGATTTATATTTTTTGTAAAGGCTAGTGTTTTGGGATAAAAGCTCTATAATGCTTTTATGTTAGTCGATGAAGTGGAAGTAGTTTTTCAAGCCGGGGATGGTGCCCCGGGCAAAGCGTCATTTTATCCCGGATATAAATCCGGTCCGGATGGAGGAAATGGTGGAGACGGGGGAAGTATTTATATTACTGTTACTTCTGATCTGACGATGCTTAGTCAATTCCTGGGAAAAAAGAGTAGGAAAGCAGAAAATGGACAAGCGGGAGGTAAATACAGAAAATCGGGAAAAAATGGGGCGGATATCATGATTGTCTTACCATTGGGGTCTATCCTTACCGATCAGAAGACAGGAGAAGTGATTGAGTTAAACGATATAGATGAGAAAATCCTAATATGCCGAGGTGGAAAGGGAGGAAGGGGCACATATGCGCTGGCCTCTCCTAGTAATACCACTCCCCTGGCCGGCGAACCCGGCACTCCGGGTCAAAAGAGGAATTTGAAAATAGTTTTGAAATTGATTGCAGATTTTGGCCTGATTGGACTTCCTAATGCCGGAAAAAGCAGTTTATTGAATGAACTTACCTTGGCCAATGTAAAAGTAGCCAATTATCCTTTTACTACTTTGGAACCCAACTTAGGAGTCATGGATGGAAAAGTTATCGCTGATATTCCCGGACTTATCGAGGGAGCATCGGAGGGAAAAGGTTTGGGGATACGATTCCTCAAGCATATAGAAAAGGTGAATCTTCTCATTCACTGTATTTCGGCAGATTCTGATAATGTAGAAAAAGACTATAAAATAGTCCGGGAGGAACTAAGGAAATTTAATCCAACATTAGTGGAAAAGCCGGAAATAATTTTATTGACGAAGTCCGATGTCACAACCCAAGATGAGTTGGAAAGGAAACGGAAAATAGTGCAAAAATATGGGAAAGTATTCCCTATCTCTATATTTGATGACAAAAGTCTGGAAAAATTGAAGAAGCTATTAAAATCCTCGAGTAAGTAACTTTAAGGACAGCCCCTAAATGGATAGCAAAAATATTCTGAAAGATCTATTGCAGTAGTATAATAATGAGACTTTATGTTTTCACCAGAAGTTGATGACGCTACTTATAACAGGAACAAACATATAGTCCAAAAACAGGCAGTAGATGGGATTGGTTCTTTGCATATAATAACGGCCAAAAATCTGGAGAGTCTAGAAGAAGAGGACGTTGAAGATATAAATGGAATATGTGCTGTGGCAGTTCTGACAGCCGTTTTCGGACCCGAAAAAGTTGCCGCCAGTAAGCTCGGGGATATTGATCAGTTTGGTGGATTCATGGATACGGTGGCACAGCTTTGTCAAGAGGAGAACCTAGAACTTACAACTCCTACAAGTTCTACAGATTTTATTAATCAACTCAAATCTGGCCGAGCAATAGCCGGAATTATTACTTCTGTTCCTTATGATGATAAGGAATTTTCTGGACAATTTGATATGAGTGGTCCTGAGAGCCGTGACAATTCATTTAAAATAATCTTTCCTCCAAGGATCGCAAAAAGGGATCGACCATCACCTGATATTTTACATATTGCAGCTGTTTTTCCGTTCGGCCCAGAAGGTCCGTTTGGTTACCATTATGGCTATGTTAACACCGCAGAGCCATATTCAGAAGAATCCATACTAACTGATTATGGCGTTACACGCCTTTACAGCGAGTCGGAATTGATAGAGGGATTTAGAAATCGTACAGTTTATATAATTGCCCATCCTGAAGATGGTCAAGAATCGTTGTTAAATTCCTCTTTTGGAAGAGATTCATGGTTTGATCTATTGGGAGAAATTGAGAGGGTATGATGACAGAGAATAAGATTCTCTTATGGGGTTTAGCGGATAGGAAAATTAAAAAATCTCATTTTGATTTGAGTATTAATATTGGGATATATGTACTGTGTCTTTACGGATCATCCCTTAATTTATAGCTAAATAATTAGTTCGAATTATCTTATCGTATAAATCAATTCAGGGTTCGTCCCTATATCTTCATTGACACTTTCGTAAAACTTTCGTATAGTATAGAATATATACACATGGAAAACAATACTCTAACTCCGAAACAAAAGAAAGTGTTTGATTTTATAACTTCCTTCGTTAACAAAAACGAATACTCACCTTCCCTAGGAGAAATAGCTAAACATTTTAAATTACGTTCTTTATCTACTATTCACCAATTTATTGATTCTCTTGAAATGAAAGGCTATCTAAATAGAGTTGAGTTTAAACAAAGATCTTTGGAACCTATTATTCCTACTAAAGAAATACCATTATTGGGTTATATTTCCGCTGGGGAACCAATAGAGGCAATTTCTAATCCAGAACCACTAACTGTTCCACAATCAATGCTATCAAAATCAGGATTACATTATGGGTTGAAGGTTAAAGGTGACAGTATGATAGAGGAGGGTATCTACGATGGAGACACTGTGATAATACGTAGACAAGAAACGGCAGATAATGGACAAAAAGTGGTAGCGCTTATAAACGGAAACGAAGCGACTTTGAAGAAAATCTATAAAGAAAAAAGTGGCTTTAGACTTCAGCCAGCAAATTCCAGCATGAAACCATTTTTTGTTAAGGAGTTGATAATTCAAGGAAAAGTTATAGGAGTATTACCACACTTTGAAGATAGAACCAAGGTACCGACACAAAGCATCATTCCTACAAAAAAACAATTTGAGTTGGATAGAATCATAAACGGAGACGTTTTGGACATTATGAGTAAAATTCCAACTGATAGTGTACACCTTGCTATAACATCGCCACCCTACAATGTTGGAAAAAGTTATGATAGTCACAATGATCGAATGGATTATAAGGAATATCTTGATTGGTTAGAAAAGGTGTGGAGAGAAACAAAAAGAGTGTTAGTCCCGGGTGGTAGGTTTGCTTTAAATATTGCACCGACAGGTATTAAAGATTTTGTTCCAATTCACCATGATTTTATTTATCAAATGCGTAAAATCGGCATGAAGTTTAGAACAGAGATAATTTGGTATAAACAGACGATGCTTAAACGTACAGCGTGGGGAAGTTTCAAAAGCCCTGCTAATCCCCATATTGTTCCTTCATGGGAATATGTACTTATCTTTACAAAAGAGAAAGATAGACTTGATGGTGATCCAAAAAAAGCAGATATAAGTCGGCAAGAATTTATGGATTTCTCTGATGGGTTTTGGAAAATACAACCAGAAACAAAAAGGAATGGTCATCCTGCTCCGTTTCCTGAGAATTTAATTTATCGACTCATCAAGTTTTATTCTTATAAAAGTAATATTGTTTTAGATATGTTTGGAGGAACTGGAACGGTTGCGGTAGTTGCTTATAAGACGAAAAGGCATTTTATACATATAGATATTTCTGAGGAATACAATGAGGTTGCTCAACAAAGGTTAAATAAAGTTAAAAATCATTTACCACTACTTAATAATTCTCCAGTTCTTTAATAGTAACGTGTTTATTTGTAGCTTTTCTTCCGTTTATTTGTTTCTTTAGTTCTAAAAGTTCATCAGTTAGCTCTGATGATCCGTCATTTCTCAAAATTAAAGATTTTACTTGAGAACAGTAACTAGCTTGAGGATTGGAAGTAAAAACTCTATCACAGTAAGCCTCAAATAATTTTCTTTCCTGATTTACATCATCAGAAGCGCAACCCTTTACGAATTGATTATCTCTATCTTGGGTAGTTAAAAAATATTTTATACCTAAGCTACTTACTGCGAGTGACCAAAAGAGTACACTAGTATTTCTGCTATGACTACTTGTTTTAGCACTGATTGATGCTAAAATCCGCCATACCATATCTTCTGTCTTTAATAAAACAAGGATGTCATTATCAGGCCAAACATCGACGCTTGTTTGAGTGCATCTTCTCTTGGCTGGTAATGTTAAGAATTTTATGAGATTTTGGATTTTTTTAGAATTTTTACCAAGCTGTTTTAATCTATCTCCTTTTATTGCAACTATTCCTTCTGAATTTAATATCTGATTAATGTGATTCCTTATGTACCCTTCAAAATCACCACCACTTGCAGCTACCCAACTTTGCCGAGCTTTAATAGGATCGACTCCTTTATCGATAAGAAGTTTAATGTAGGTTTCTTGGACTATTAGTAAGAAATCTTTATCTTTGTCTTCAGGAAATAATTGCTGAGCTAATGGTGTAATCTTACCTACGATGGTGACTGGTTTTAAATCTTTTGTAATAGCTTTTTTAGTCCATATTAGTTCTACCAATTTTTTAACTTTTGAAGATAAATTCATATTAGTTTTATATTGTATCAAAAACTAAATAAATCATATAATTAATTCTCCATCATTTTAGCATTGTTGAGGGCGAAAATGAAATCCTTCGACTCCCCTTCGGCAGGCTCAAGATGAACCCTTCGGTTAGCTTAGGGTAAACGTCGGGCAGGAAGGTAATTTTCTTATGAGATCATGGAGAAAGAAGATTTATTTGAATTGTAACTGGAGTTTGGTATCGAGCGCGGAGGCGATTTTTTGCAGGAGTGACAGGGTGGGATTACTCTGCATGGTTTCTATCCTTGATATGACCGCTTGAGTGGTTTTAATTTTTTTAGCCAGGTCTCTTTGAGAGAGCTTTTTCTCGAGTCTTTTTTCAATAAGTTTTTTAGCCAAGAGATATTCTAATTCAGACTCGTCCCATAATTTTTTAAATTTAGGATTTTTCAGCCGTCGAGTCAAATCGTCCTCAAATGTATAAAGTAGTTTGTTTCTCATATGAAACTATGATATCTTTTAAGATATCATTTGTCAAGTATTCCTTACTTTCCATTCTTGGAATCTAGTTAATGCAATTTCTTTGTCACGAGAGGATGTCTTTTGAGATTTCTTTAAAAAACCATGTAGCAGCAACACTGTCTCTTGAAGCGGAACAATATAAATAATTCTGATATTATCTTTGCCTAAAATTCGTATCTCCCATAGGGGTGTTCCTTTAAGTTTTTTTGTATGCGGAATTACTGCGATTAATCCATAATCTCTGATGTATTGAATAATCCTTAAAGCTTTTAACTGCTGTTTTTCAGAAAGTGAATCGAGAAATTTTTGTACTGGGTTTTCACCCGAAGGGGAGGTGTAATAATAGATCGTCACGATCTCATCTTATCACTGAGGTCGGGAAAATGAAATCCTTCGGCAGGCTCAGGACTAGTTGGAATTATGGATTAATAATTTGGACTCTGTTTGGCGTTTCTTATCAAATATTCTCCCACAGTTGATTTAATTATCTGGCTGAAAGCGCCGATAAAATTTCTCGTCACTACGGCGCTTGGTAAATTGGGTAAAAATACTTCGGGAAATTGTATAAGTTCAACACCAAAAATTGGTAGTGTAGAAAATGCAGCGACTAGTAAATTCGGCCAAAACTTACTTTCAGGAAATTGCTTTTTGGCCAACATGTATATGTAGGTCACTAAAAAGTTAGTACTGATTTCCAGGCCCGGTGTTTGAAGAGTTCTAAAATTCTGTCTAGTATTTACCAGTGTTGCGGCGGCATTTATAGCAAAGGATAGTGCAACTGCAAGTTGAGTATGGGGGTCTTTGATATCAGCTAGGAAAGGATGAATAGCAATTAAATTAGAAGTAAAAATTGCCGCCTCAAGTGGGGCTACGATAAGAAGCGACCACTTTGCAGATTCGGTAAGTTTGGTAAGATCATGAATAGAGTTTCCCGCCAGCTCCTGTAATTTTAACTTTTGCTCAAGCGGTGCTCTCCCTGCACCGAAGAGGGCTGCTTTTAAAAGAATTGTTGACCTTTGAGCTGGTCCTAATTGATTAGCACTTTCCAATGCCCGCCTTTCTACGGCGTCTAATGTATCTTTTGCACCGACTGCGAGACTTGCTAATCTTTCACCATCGTCATAATCGTGTGTTAGTCTTTTTACGCGGTCATTATCGTTTGCATGAAAATATAATTCGTGGAGTACACCCAGGGCATGGCGTTGGTAAAATTCTTTTTGTTCTGGTTTTTCATGCAGACTTAGTGCATTTTTTTCTTTTTGCAAAGCGTAGTTTTCGGCAATTGCGGAGAATATATTTAACTTACCAAAATAGGCATTGACTCTGGCGGAAGACATCTGCGCTTCTGTTGGCGGGGCAATTTCTCTGCTATGAGGATTTTCGAGCATAATAGTTGATCAGATGATGCTTTATAAATTGAATATCTATAAGAGGATGATTGTATCTGATTCGCCATGATGATTCAATTTTTTACCACTTTGAAGATAAAGCCTCCCTTGTCATCGGAGATATAGAGTGAGCCTTCTTGGTCGAAAATAAGATCCACGGGTCGGGCAAGGGCTTGGTCGCCTTCGAGAAATCCGCTGATAAAATCCTCAGCATTAATTATTTGATTATCTTTAATTTTCAGATGGACTACTTTGTAACCCGTGGGAGTGGATCGATTCCAGGAGCCGTGGTAGGCCACCAATAAGTCTCCCTGCCAATCGGAGGGAAATTGGGAAGAGTTAATAAATGTCAGTCCAAGCGGTGCGGAATGGGCGGGTATTTGGTAAATTGGGGCGATAGTATTTTGGCAATATGACGGCGAATTCTGGCCAAAGTTTTTATCATAAATTCTATTGCCATAACAATAAGGCCAACCATAATCCCCTCCTTGTTTAACAATATTTATCTCATCCGGAGGAGTTTCATCGCCTAACCAGTCTCGGCCCATTTCGGTAGCCCAGATTTCATTTGTTTGGGGATTTTGAGTCATAAAGACGCTATTTCGGAGCCCTTGGGCAAAGACTTTGGGATTATTGCCATCTTTATCTGTAACGATAATTGCCGCATACCAGGGATTGAGCTCGATACAGACGTCGCAAGTTGAACCGATGGTGACAAACAGCCGGCCGCTTTTATCAAAGACGATTGAGCGGGTAAAATGGCGACCGCCTTTGGGGAGACTAAATAATATTTTTTGATTGGTAAGCTGCCAATTTTGGGGGTCCCAGCTGAAACGCGAAAGTTGAGTTTCTTCGGCCAGATATAAATATCCTTGGTAGAATGCCAGCCCGTGAGGATTATTAAGACCGGTTAATAATACTTTGACCTTATCGGCTGTTCCGGTTTGGTGAGTGTCGGAGATGGCGACTATTTTGCCTTTGGAGGTAAGGGAAACTAATAATGCTGATCCATCAGGGGTAAAAGTCAGCGCGCGGGCATCGGAGAGATTTGAGGCAAAGACGCCGATGGTAAATCCGGAGGGAAGGTGAAGCGGAATGTTTGGTTCATGGCCAATTTTTGGTGATGAAACTGTATTGGTGGGAGACATTTGGCTGTTTTTTGGAGGAAGAACGGCAGGTTGGATATCGCCTACTTTTTTCTTTAAGATAAGAAAAAAAAGAATAATTATTGCGATAAAGAAAAAAATAATGATTATGAATTTCTTCATGACTTTTTTTTGATGTAAAAATATATGAGGAATTATTTTTCGATAATATCCACCGATTTTATGCCTACAGGACTGACTGGTTTAGATTGTTCGCCGGAAGGACTTCCCTCAACTGGGGCTGTGGCTATTTTATCAACCACATCCATACCTTCGGAAACTTTCCCAAAGACAACATAATTTTTGGGCAGTGGGTAATCTTTTTGGATGATGAAAAATTGGCTGCCGTTAGTATTGGGGCCGGCATTGGCCATAGCAACGGTTCCCCTGGTATAATCGCCGGTGAATGGTTCATCAGCAAATTGATAGCCGGGACCGCCGGTACCGTCGCCTTTCGGATCTCCCCCTTGGATCATAAAATCTTTGATAACCCGATGGAATATAGTATTGTTGTAGAAATTCTTCCGGGAAAGAAAGATGAAGTTATTGGCTGTTATTGGGGTGTTACTGGCATTTAATTCTATAGTAATGTCTCCCAAAGAAGTGTGAATAAGGGCAGAGTATTTTTTATTTTTATCGATTGTAATAGGCGGGGGCTTTGCAGAGCCAGATGCTGATGGAGTAGCATCTGAGGGTGAAACGGCCTGGTTTACTGAAGAGTTATCTTTTGATGGCTCTGAGGATTTTTTGTTTGATAGAAGAAAAAAAGCAATGAGAATGAGAATTACTACGGCAATTATGATGATTGATTTAGTCATTTTTCTATTATAGCAAATCTAGTACTGGTATCTGCCGGAGTGTAGACTACTCCATTGGTGGAGCCGAGTTTTTTGATAAAACCTGCCTGTTTTAATCTTCCCAAATCATAATGGAGGGTACTCGGGGCAACTGCCGCAAAGCGCCGGCGTATAAAGTCAAATGATACCAGCTGATGGTCACGGATGATTTCTAATATCTCTCTTCTTCTGGGTAACAAACTATCCTCGGGTGCCGCTTCTTTAGTGTTTTTAATAGTTTCTAATAATAAGTTGGCTTGACTAACCAGCCCTTCGAGGAAAAATTCGACAAAGGGAGTAATATTTAATCCTTGAATTGATAAGAGACCGTAATAAGTCTGCCTCTGATTTTCGAAAAATTCTTCCAGAGATATGAGACCGCGAAGATGATCAGCGGAGTCTTTTAAAATTAATGTTGATAGAAGCCTGCCGACTCTGCCGTTGCCGTCTAAAAAGGGGTGAATTTTTTCGAAGGCAAAATGAGATAAGGCGGCGTTTATGGTACCCGCATCATGGGATGAATCGATGTTTGTGGTTAATTGTTCAATTAATATGGGAATTTCTTGCGGTGGGGGTGGCATATAGATGGCTACACCTGCCTGGTTAAATATGGCAGAGGGTTCGGAGCGAAAATGGCCGGCATCGGGAGAGAGATCTTTTAGAACCATCTGGTGCAGTGTAAGAATAGTATCTTTATTTAATTTCTGAGGTCGAGATGAGTAAATCCAGCGGAGAGCCGAAAGAATATTAAAGACTTCTAACTTTTCTTTACCCCGGTTGCCGTAGGAAGGGGCTCTCTCAGATATATCTTCTATTCGCAATCTGTTTCCCTCGATGCGGGCTGAGTAAAGAGAACTTTTCAGGAGGGACTTTCTTCTGATATTTTCTTCAATGTGAGGCAGTTGGGGCAATAGATCAATAAGTCTTTTAGCAATTTCCCAATCCTGGAGATATTTTTCAATCGTGGCATTTTTTTTATAGAAATAGTTTATCTGCATATACATTAGTTTTAGCAGATATTGGAGGATATTGCAATATATTGGAAGATATTAAAATATGTTGGAAAATGTTAGAAAATTGATTTCAAAGATGGATGAGGAATCCGTCATAAAGACGACTTTTTCAATCTTTGGCAAGATCGGTTTAACCTTTTTAAGTATTTTTCCAAAGCGCTTTACCCAGCCAGAGATACCATAAGGGGTAAACTATAAACCCGTTTAATAGTACCGGGTACAATATGATCGGGCTTGCCGGATTTAAGACTATCAGTCTACCCAGATATATGATCATTAATAAGACTGCGGAGACAAAACCCAAGTACCCCAACTCTTTGGGCATTTTTTTATCTTTCGTGATCAACCAGGATAATTTAAAAATGGCAACTCCGATCAGTGCAAATGTCAGTATTCCCCGCGGATCGACTTGACTGGGAAGATCTTTGGCCATGGTAAGTGGCGGATTGATACTGTTTGCTAGGTCATAGGCTCCGTGGAGCAGTGATCCGGCAGCACCAAACATCGCTATAAAAAGTCCCCAAAGGGCAAAACTGGGATTGATGTCTTTGAGACGCTGATATAATCCCACAAAGGCACCTGTGGAACAAAAGCCGACCAGAGTAAGGAAAAGAGCGCTGAGAAATCCACCGGTAGCGGGATCACTTCTGGAAATAATGATAAATGATACAGCGTATAAAAAGGCCGCCAGACCGGTAAGTATCGCCATCATGGAGGCGAATTGTTCGAATGTTTCTGCTTTTATATGTCTCACCCCCTCCCTATTTATTTATCGCTTATAATTATAATAACATAAATAAATTACCAGCTTCCCCCTCCGCCACCTCCACCACCTCCGCCTGAGAAGCCTCCGGAAAAGCCAGAGGAGAATCCGGATGAAGAGCTCGAAGGTGTAGCAGCGGAATTAAAAGAAGAAAAAGAAGAATTAAGAGAATTGACTAAATAATAACTAGTAAATGTATTATTACCATATCCCTGATACCAAACAGGCTGTTTTAGACTTATATCTTTAAAACGATCGGCCCAGATTTTTTCCACACCAAAGGCCACAGCAAAGGGTAATAATCTTTCAAAAAACATCTGATTCCGCGCTTGAAATTCCAGCTGTTTTTCCTGGCTAATAAGAAAATTTTTTAACGACTTAGCTACGTTGGCAGCTTCCGCTCCTTGGATAGTTTTTCTGGGCATATTGAGTCCAAAGAAAAAGGCAATGAGGGCAAGGGGTAAATTGAGAGTAAAGAGGGATACGCTTGCTATAACTTTATAAAACTTTCTTATTTTATCTGGATTTTGGGGGAAAAAGCCTTCTTTGACGATACTGGCGTAAAGTAATTCTTTGGTTTCATTGACCGTTTCTAGGAGATCGGCGTCATTTATCCGGAGCGAATCGACTCCGGCAAAAACTCCGTTAAGAAGCTTCTTTTCAAATGGTTCTAGATCTTGATCTTTATTAAATTCTTTTGTTTTTTGCAGGTAAAAGTCATTTTTCTTTTCTTCGACAATTTTGAGATATCCTCTTCTTCCTAGATCAACTATGGTAGCCGAAATATCCTCTTTATCTGCTTTCTCATCGATAAGCGTACCGGTTTCGCCAGGGGTAAGGCTGCGCAGATCTTTGGTTTTCGGAGGATCATACCAGCTGCTGGCTACTCCTATATTGGTTTTTGGGTCTCGTCCAAAGCGATACCACTTCCAAATAATTCTAAGCGGATAAAAGATATACCAGAAAAAGGCCACCAATAACCCAATAAATGCCAGTACTGCCAATGAGATTTTTCCAAATAGTGTATCCCAAAAACTGATAACTTCTTTGGGTTCTAGTACGGCAGCGATATTTTTGGGAAAACCGACAACAATTGTTAAACCTTCATGGGGACTAAGTGGCGAGGTAGTTGCAAAGGAAAGTTCATTATTTTGGGGAATAATCGTACAATTTTTAGTCTGGCTACCGACCACTCCGGTAAAACATTCTATTTGATAATCAGCGGCTGATGAATTTCCCTGGATTGATAATACTCCAGTGACTTTGTCTATGGGGATATTCCAGTCATTGCCGGTGATATTCCAATATAGTTCATCATGGTCAGAAAAATAGGTTAAAGCGCCGGATACAGAGTAATTGAGGATATACACCATTTTACCGGTGATTGTCTTATTGGGATCGCCGATGCGCATATTGACAGTTCCGTTTTCCCTGGTAATATTTAGCTGATTTTTTTGTCCAAGAGAATCAACAGAGGAAATATTGGAAAAATCCAAGCGGAATTTTTTACCGGCAGTGTTTGTTTTTATTTCGGGTATAGATCTATAGATACCGTGTTTTGGAATATCTCCAAAGTCGTAATCGATCCGTTCGATAATGTTGATTTTACCGTCTCGATTGATAATGATTGATGCAGAATAATTATCTATTTTTTCGGCAAAAACTGATTTGGGAATCGAGAGCCAAATAAAAAATATGGCTAATATTATTATGAGGCGTTTCAGATACATAGGCTTAGTCGTATTATACTTTATGGGAACAATTTCCACGAGAAGATTTCCCTCTTGACAAGTGAACGATCGTTCACTATAATGGGTGGACTATGCGTAGCAAAAGATTTCGAAAACTATCGACAGCGTACTTTCGATTTCATAAGCAACTGACCGCTCTTCATGAAGGAAAACTGAGAACTGTCCGGAATATTGCTTCCCAAGCGCGGTATGATCTGGAGATGAAGACAAATAAACGGCAGCTTAATTTCTCATTTGCTAAATAAGATATCTTGAGCAGAGTAAATGAGAATTTATGCACTATGAAAATTGATTTGGCTATTAAGAAGCTTCGGAAATTTTTTACTGTCCATAAGCGACTCCCCTCTTATCACGAGATGTGTCTCCTTTTGGGCTTTGCTTCCAAAAAGGCGAGTTTTGACCTCGCGAAAAAGCTTATTTCGGCGGGAGTGATAGCAAAAGATGAGAACGGCCGACTTATACCTAAGCAGTTATTTCCACCACTTAGAGTCTTAGGTTTTATCCAAGCTGGTAGCCCTACACCGGCGGAGCAACAACTGCTGGAGACGATGTCTTTTGATAATTTTCTTATCAATAATCCAGAAAAATCATATCTTTTACGGGTTTCGGGAGATTCGATGATAGAGGCCGGTATCAATCCCGGGGATTTAGTGGTGATAGAAGAAAAACCGGAACCAAGAGAGGGAGATATCGTGGTAGCTCAGATCGATGGCGAGTTTACGCTAAAATATTTTCAGCGAAGAAACGGACAGGTATATCTTACACCAGCAAATAAAAAATATTCTCCTATTTATCCCGAGGATAATTTAACAATTTTTGGAATTGTTGTTTCCGTAATTAGAAAATATCACTAAGACTTCCTCTTTTATGAGCGAGCTGATCAATGAAAAAGTTAGCGTGGTATCTTTTTATAATAGAGAGAAGGCGCAAGTGATGCCATGGATAATCAAATGGCACGGGAGATTATATAAAATTAGAAAGGTGGGCCTTCACTATCCTGTTAGGGAAGGAAAAAAACTTCTCCATTATTTTTCTGTTTTAACTGAGGATAATATCTCATTTAAACTCAGGCATGATACCGAGACACTCCATTGGATTTTGGAGGAGACAGTTGATGAATTTGCCTCTTAATCGAAACGAGCCTACTATCATGCATATAGACCTCAATAGTTGCTTTGCGACCGTGGAGCAGCAGGCCTATCCAACCCTCAGAGGTAAACCGCTGGTGATTGCTGCTTATACCACACCGGGTGGATGCGTTTTGGCACCATCCATTGAGGCTAAACGATACGGTATAAAGACCGGAATGAGAGTAAGAGAAGCGAGGTTTCTTTGTAAAGATGTCATCGTGCGTGATCCCGATCCTAAGATGGTGCGGTATGTGCATCTGGGGCTGCGCAATATTTTACAAAATTATTCGGTGCAGGTAGCGCCTAAATCTATCGATGAATTTGTGCTGGATTTTTCTAAGACAACGACCCTTAGCCAAAGGTTGGTGGAAATTGGCTATGAGATAAAAAAAAGAATTCGGCAAGAAGTGGGAGAATCGATCTCCTGCAATATTGGTATCTCTACCAATCGCTTTTTGGCCAAACTGGCAGCAAGCCTACATAAGCCGGATGGATTGGATGTCATAACTTATAAGAATATTGAAGCGGTATATAGGTTATGCCAACTAATTGATCTTAATGGGATCAATACCAGATTTGCTGCCCGGTTAAATGCCCACGGCATTTTTACTCCACTGGAATTTTTACAATCACCAGCACAATTTTTACACCGTGGAGTTTTTCGAAGTATTATCGGTTATCATTGGTACCAAAGACTGCGGGGTTATGAGGTAGATGATATTGAGTTTGAGAGGAAAAGCATCGGACAACAATATGCACTAAAAATTGCTACTAGTGATCCAAAAGAATTATCTCGATTCCTGATGAAACTTTGTGAGAAAATGGGAAGAAGACTTCGAAAATTAGGATTTTTAGCCCAAGGCATTCACCTATCATGTGGATATAAAGATTGGTCCTACTGGCAGAAAAATATGTTATGCCATACTCTTTTGTATACGACACGCGATTTATATACAAAAGCCCAACTACTCCTTAACAGTCAGCCCGAAAAAAAATTGGTCTCGAATTTAACTGTGGCATGCTACGGATTAATTGCCCAACAAAGTTCACAATTGAGTCTATTTGATAATGATAGACCAAAAGAGAGAAAAATTTCTGACGCTTTGGATAAAATAAATGATAGATTTGGAGAATTTACTATTTTGCCTGCTACGATGATGAAAATGGATAATTTGATTCTAGATCGGATCGCCTTTGGGTCAGTTAAGGAATTAGGAGACTTATATATTTGAACCCATAAAACATATATAATCTGTTTATAAATGCGGAAGCATAAATTTCACCATCTCTGGCTCATAATTGCCACATATGGAGTTTGGTTTGCGGTTTTATCTGGAGTGGAGGAGATTACTCACGGTAAGTTTTGGAAAGTGTTTTTAAGTTTAGTATTGGGAGTGATTGTTTATATCATAATTGAAACTAGATTGGAGAAATAATGTCAACGAAACTAAAACTATTAATAATAATTCTGGTTATTGCGATTGGCGGCTTTTTTATTTATCAACAGGTAAATAAAAATAATATTGCGGGTATCACCGCAACTAATCCCAGTGTCTTTCCGAATCCCACTCTTACTACCGGTGATGTATTTAGTGATGCGACAGTAAATGAAGTGTGTACCCCAGGGTATACTAAAACTGTCAGGAATGTCAGTAGTCAAACGAAACGATTAGTTTTTGAAGAATACGGAATTTCCTATCCTCCAGGAAAGGGAGAATATGAAGTGGATCATTTTATACCTTTGGAGCTGGGTGGCAGCAATGATATCTCCAATCTGTGGCCTGAGCCTGCCGATCCTAAACCGGGATTTCATCAGAAGGATGAAGTCGAAAATTATCTTCATGACCAAGTATGCAAGGGGACAATTAGTCTGGAGCAGGCTCAGGAAACCATCAGAGCAAATTGGCTAGTGATATATCAGAAGATGCCTAAAAATTAAACTTCATTTAAGACTTCGAGCCTCGCTACTTCAACTTCGGTAAATTCTTTTTTTATTTTCTTCATCAACGCTAATGCGCCGAATTTTTCGGTATGATAATGTCCTCCGGCGATGAAGTTAATTTTGGCTTCTTTAAAGGCTTCTCGATTCCATTCATGGACTTCGCCGGTGATATATAGATCAATTTTGTCGTTGATGAGTTCTTGCATATCCATAAGATAAGGAGCGCCTTTGCCGGAGATGGCCACTACTTTCTTTACTTTTCCCTGGCCGAAATTATACACTATGGCTCTTTTAGTCATATATTCACGAAAACTTTTCTCGACCTTGGCAAAGTCCTGCTCATCTTCAAATTCACCGAGCCATCCCCAGGGATTTCCCCGGAAAAAATATGGTTTAGTCGGTTTTGCGCCAATTGTTTTTAGGATCTCTACATTATTTCCTATATCCGGATGCGCATCGAGAAGAAAATGGTAGCCGAAAAGCGAGATTTCATTTTTTATCAGATAGCCAATGCGATTTTGATAGACTTCATCGTAACGATTATATGGAGGATGATTGAAAGAGTGATGAACGATGATGGTATCACAATTATGTTGTTTGGCTTTTTCAAAAAGTGATAGCGATGCCGAGACGCTGAAACCAATTTTGCTAATTTCTTCTTTTCCCTTAACCATCAAACCATTGGCCAAGTAAGGATCAATTCTGGCAATATTTAATTTCTTGTCGAAATATAAATAATCATCAAGAAATTTTTGTAGTGTTTTAAGATTTAGTTTTGACATTTATTCATTATTATACACATTGCAAAACATTTCGTATTCGCAGGATGTGCAGACTATATTTCGGCCGCATTTAAAATCGGAGGTTTCAATTTTATTTACCCAATCCAATATCTTTTCTTTTTCCTTTTTTAAATAGTGGGCTGTTCGGGTGGTAGAAATTTTTTGTTGGCTATCAAAATAATAAAGAGTCAGGGTTATATCTTCAACTTTTCTTTGGAATGGTGGTTCATCTATTTCGGACGCGGCGATGGCATATAAAGAAAGTTGAAGGTTGGTATCGACTTGACGCTGGGTTGGTATGCGGCCAGTTTTATAATCGACTATTTCAATTTTACCAGCGCCTAGATCATCGATTCTATCAATTCTCCCGCCAACTTTAAGCAATTTTCTATCTAGGGCAATTGAGGCGGTAAATGGTTGTTCAACAACTAACGTTTTAGATCTTGGATCGAATTCTTTTTTAAAATAACTCTCCAAATAGTTTCGTCCTCTTTTCATCATTGCTGTTTCGTATTTCTTATCTTTGTATCCTTCGTGGAGCCAATTTTTTCCGAGAAGTTCAAGAAGGTAGGCTTTTGATACTTTTGTCCCCAGTTTTTTCTCTTGGTAAAAGTCTTTGAGAGTACTATGGATACTTGATCCAAAGGAAAGAGCTGGAGAGGTAGGAGGTGGGATATGTAATATATAATGAAGTTTGTAGTGGAGTGGACAAAGACGAAATGTATCAATTTGGGAATAGGATATATAGGAAAGGGTCAGTTTCTTTTTTAGTTTCTCTTCGCTGACAGTTTCTTTTTTCCACTCCAAAAGAGAGAGCTGATTTGTGGGCGGGGCAATTTGGGCCGAGACTACGTCGTCACCTAAGGCTTCATAGACAAAGGGAGATATTTTTTTATCTCTTTTTCCTTCGCCGTAGAAATTAGCGGCGGTAAAATAGATTTTGTCTCTTGCCCGAGTCATACCGACATAAAATAGGCGCCTCTCCTCTTCTTCGTGATAATCACCTTGGGGTAATTCTTCTTTAATGAGTGATTCGGGGATAGGAATTTGCTCTCTTTTTTCCACGGAGGGAAACCTTTGTGAGACGAGATTAACCATAAAGACTACTTTAAACTCGAGCCCTTTGGCGCTATGAATAGTTAATATATTGACGGCATCCAGTTCTTCCCAATCAGTATCGGAAGCCAGCGGCGATTCGCCCAGCTCCATGGAAAGTATTATCCAGTCAAGGACGGTTTTAACTGACGCATCTTCATGTTCGGCTTCATAGGTTTTTAGTTTGGAAAAAAATTTGGAAATATTGGCCGCTTTCTTTTCATCTATGGGAAATTTATATTCTAAAATATTTTTTATCATGCCGGTATCTTCGAGGAAGTAATAGAGGATTTGTCCGGCTGTTTCTCGGGGTAATAATTTAAGGTGTCGGGTAATCATTGCAATAATTTTTTTGAGTTTATCTTTTGAGTCCCTGGAGATAAGAGGTAATTTAATATTTTCCAATTGGCGGATACCTAATATGATTTCGCAGGACTCAAAAAGAGAGAGGTTATACTTGGAAGACATATTGGATATGGATACTAAATCTCTGACTTCAATATCAAAATAGTGCATAGATAAGACTCGATATAGAGAGACATTGTCTTCAAAATTAGCTAGAACTTGAAGATAGGAAATGAGGTCTTTGACTTCCCCCTGGCGGAAAAGTTGTCCCGGTCCCAAAAACTGAAACGGCACACCGAGGCGCAGAAATGCCCGAATAAAAGGCTCGGCATAATTATTGGCTCGAATCAATATGGCAAAATCCTTGTACTGATAAGTAGAGTGAAGTTTTTTAATTTCTTTGATTACGAGATCGGCCTCATTTTCTACCCTATCGGTATAAAGAAAGGAGATAGGATCTCCTAATTCTTTTCTCAGGGAAATTAGTCTCTTGTCGATTCCTTCCTTTGATTCTAATCGATCAGGGTTATTATGCTGGATGAGTCGGTAGGATTTATCGAGAATTTCTTGGGTGGACCGGTAGTTTTTAGTCAAAACAATTAGTTTGGCTTTAGGGAAATTTTTGCGAAAAGAGAGGACGTTGGATACGGCGGCGCCTCTGAATTTGTAGATACTCTGGTCGTCGTCAGCCACAGCAGTTAGATTGGCATTTTTTCCGGATAGAAGAAGGAGAAGTTCGTTTTGGGCAACGTTGGTATCTTGGAATTCATCGACAAGAAAGAATTTAAACTGATTTTGATAATTTTTCAATATGTTTTTTCTTTTTCTAAAAAGAAGGAGCGTGTTGGTGATCAAATCGGCATAATCCATGTGACCCTCTTTGATTTTTAGATCTGTATATTTTTGGTAGACATTGGCAAGTTCGAGATATTTTTTGTTATCAATAATTTCTTCCTCATTGTTAAATTGTTTCATTGTTAAATTGTTCTTTTTTGCCCAATGTAGATATTCATTGGGCGATACGTTTTCGTCTCTTAATCTGGAAAAATGGGTTATCATTCCTTTGATAAATTTGGTGGGGTTTCCTAAAGGCCTAAAATAATCTAAAGGAAATTTAAAGAGGTTTTGGCGCATCAGGAGTGTGGCATCGGTGTCGGAAAGAAGTTTATAACCCGGATCGAGACCGATGTGGATCGCTTCTTGGCGAAGTATCCTATCGCAGAATGAATGAAAGGTAGAAATCCACATTTGAGTATAACCGTAAGGCATCAAAATATCGACTCTTTCTTCCATCTCGGCAGCTGCTTTTTGAGTAAACGTAAGAGCCAAAATTTGGGCAGGCTTAGCAAGTTTTTGAGAAATAAGCCACTTAATGCGCTCGGTAATAACTGTGGTTTTCCCAGTTCCCGCTCCGGCAATAATTAATAAAGGTCCTTTCCCATGTTGAATTGCCTGCAGTTGTTCTTTATTTAATTTTTTTTCATCAGGAGATCGTTTCATTTTTTTGTCCACACATTATACCACTGAAAGAACACGATTGACTCTGATGTTATAATAATAATATGCCTCCCCAAATTGATCGACGATGTGCTGCGGGCTGCCAACCCGGAGTAGAAACGTGTGCTAGGGATAATGCTGAAGCAGCATCTGGGGGGGACCCTTCTAAGGTAGAATCGACTAAAAATACTCCTGTTGTACGCAAGGTTAACGGAAAAAATCCGGATGGTAGTTCACATGCGACGGCTGCCTCTATATATTGTTTTCAAAATCCTACATTAGATGCCTCGTCTCAACCAATTATTGAAGCTGCCGGAAGAATAGATATTAATTAGAATCAATCTTCAACTGCTTAATATTTTGTTTCTCCGATTCATCAAGTGATGAGGTTGTAGTTAATTTTTGTCCGAGTAATGTAAAGCTTGATACTACTTTACTCATCTGATTATAGGCGTTGTTGATGTGGGTGTTTAAAACCCCAACGTTTTCTTCGACTTTTTGATAATCTTTTTGGACGGCTCTGATGGTTTGCAATATTTTCTTGGCTTGTTCTTCAATTTTTTGTCCCTCAAAGGACATAAGGATTGCTTTTAGATATGCATAAAATGTCATGGGTGAAACAGGGAGCACTCTTTTTGATCCCGAGTAATCAAATAATGATGGATTGTTCACTATTTCATAATAGACTGCTTCACTAGGGATATACATGAGGGCATAATCAAGCGTTCCCTCCTCAGTTAATATATATTTTTTGGATATATCATCGATATGGCGTTTAACATCGCTTGTAAATTCTCGACTAACAATTTTCCGTTCGCTCTCATCTTTGGCCGACATCATTTTGCGGAAATTTTCCATAGGGAATTTGGAATCGACCGGAATTATGCCATTGCCTGTTTTAATAGCGGCATCAACTGTAACGCCGGATTTAAATGTATACTGAAGATGAAAGGATTGCTTGGGAAGCATTTGGCCAAGAAGATCTTTTAATATTTGCTCTCCAATGTTGCCGCGAAGTTTGGGGCTTTTGAGGAAATCTTGCAATTCTTTCATACCCCGGCCTATTTCGCTCATTTCGCCAATGTTTCTCTGTACTAATCCAATTACTCTTGCTGCATTATCTAATCTTTCATTGAGAGCTTTTGATGATGAATCGAGGCGTTGATTGGTACTTTTGAGCCAGGCGATAAGTTCATCAGAGGGCTTTTGCTTTTCGCCAAGATCGTTAAGCCATTTTTTAAGAAGATATAGAAGAATACCAAATCCGATAATAAAGAGTAAGGATATACTGAGTAGTTCCTGCGACATAAAATATGGGCCCGCCCGCAACGCCTCGCAAGCTCAGCTTGCATGGCGAGCGGGTTCCATTCTAACACTAAAGAACGTAAAATGGAATTAGACATAAAATGAAAAGGAAACTGTATCCTAATGTCTATATAAAAAGAGTTCTTAAGGCGCTGTTCTTTTGGCTTATTCTTTCTGGACTTATCTATGTAACTCCCCCCTCTCACATTTGGGTATTTATATTATTTTATTTTCTAGCATTTTTATCTGTTTTGGCTACTTTTGAAATACTCTTTTCTAGAAAGCGAAGTATGTTATGGACATTATTGATGATTACTTATCTTATCATTCGTCAAAATCATATAGCGAATATTGTAAATACTACCTTAGTCATTGGAATTTTTATTACATCAGTAATATATTTTAGAAAAAGCTGAAGTCCTGGTATAATATCTCGACTTATGATCAAAAAGAATTTTTATATTACTACCACTTCGTCTTATGTCAATGCAGATCCACATATCGGTTATTCATTGGAATTAATTCAAGCAGATGTGATAGCAAGATTTAAAAAACTGATAGGCTATGATGTTGCCTTTGGCTATGGATCAGATGAACATGGTTTAAAAATTTACAAAAAAGCACTTGAAGTACATAAGAGTCCTCAGGAATATTGCGATGAAAAAGTCAAAAAATTTATAGGATTAAAAAAATTGTTAAATTTGAGCAGTACTCATTTTATCCGTTCAACCGATCCATTTCATGTAAAAGCTGCACAGGAATTTTGGAATCGATGCTATGCAAGCGATGATATTTATAAAAAAATTTATAGAATTAAATATTGTTATGGTTGTGAGTTGGAAAAAACAGATTCTGAATTAGAAAATGGAGTTTGTCCAATTCATCCAAATTTAAAAATAGAAAATTATGAGGAGGAAAATTATTTTTTTAGATTTTCGAAATATCAAAAAAAGCTCTTAGAATTCTATAAAAAAAATAAAGATTTTGTATTACCTAATTATCGACTCAAAGAAATTGAAACTTTTGTAAGAAGGGGACTTCAAGATTTCAGCATTTCGCGTTTAAAATCTAAGATGCCTTGGGGGGTTGATGTCCCAAATGACCCTGATCATGTCATGTATGTTTGGTTTGATGCGTTAGTTTTTTATATTTCTACTCTAGGATGGCCATTTAGATTGACCGACTATCAAAAATTTTGGCCTGGAGTTCAGGTTGCTGGAAAAGATAATTTAAGGCAGCAGTCTGCTATCTGGCAAGCAATGTTGATGTCTGCCCGGCTTCCTAATACTAAACAGATTTTCATCCACGGATTCATTACTTCAGAAGGACAAAAAATGAGCAAAAGTCTAGGCAATGTCATTGATCCAATTCAACTTGTAAAACAGTATGGTATTGATTCAGTTAGATACTATCTATTAAAGGAGATTCCGGCAACTGGGGACGGAGATTTTTCACACTCACGAATGAAGGAAATTTATAATGCCGATCTGGCAAATGGGTTGGGAAACTTGGTAAGCCGTTTAGCTAAGCTTTGTGAAAACTCTGGACTTAAATTTCAAGAAACAATAATTCCTAAAGTTTTGTTTCGTGAAGAACAACAAAAGGCCCTTGAAAATTTTGAATTCAATCTTGTACTATCTAATATTTGGACAACGGACCTTCGTATTATTGATAGACATATTGATCATCATCAACCATGGTCAATAAGAGATGACTCTACAAAGCATAGAGTTTTACAAGAGGAAATTGATGATTTAAGACTCTTTGCAAAAAAAATAGAACCCTTTTTACCCCACACAGCCAAAAAAATTCTAGAACAATTTTCTGGACCAACGATTAAATCCCAACCACCTCTGTTTCCGAGAATAAAATAATTCAAGTTCAGGAATAGTAATAATAAAATGGTCACTTTTATCGATACTCATGCGCATTTGAATTCCAAGCAATTTGATCATGATTTGCGAAAAGTGATCACTTCTTCCAAAAAAGCCGGGGTGAAAAAAATCATTGTACCGGGATTTGATCTGCCTACATCAAGAAAATCCGCGGCGATTGCCGAAAAATATAAAGGAGTCTGCTTTAATACCTGCGGCATTCATCCTTATCATGCCAATAAAATTTTTGATTTATACCAAACTAGACTAGAAATGATAGAGATAATAGAAAAATATCAGCCGATAGCAATTGGCGAGGTGGGACTGGATTATCATTTATATAAAAATGAAGAGGCCAAAGGAAAAAAAGAGCAACAGAAAGAACTATTAAAGTTAGAAATAGAACTGGCACTTGAATACAGACTTCCTATGATTCTTCATTGCCGGGAGGCTTGGGATGATTATATTGATATTCTTTCGCTCTATCATAAAGATGGAGTCAAAGGAGTGTCGCATTGTTTCGAGGGAGGTAATGTGCACCTAAAGGAAATAACGAGAATGGGGCTTTTTGTGGGTTTTAATGGCATGATTACATTTAATTTACGACAGCCTGCTTTGGTAAAGGAAACGCCACTTAATAGACTCATATTGGAAACTGATTCGCCATTTTTGACACCGATTCCGCTTCGGGGTAAAAGAAATGAACCCAAAAATATACGATTTGTGGCAAAATATGTTGCAGAGTTGAAGAGCCTTACACTTGCGGAAATTGCCTCAATTACTTCAAAAAATGCTCATGCCCTTTTTAAATTAAACTGAGGCGTCGTTTTGTGCTAAAATAAGGAGATATGGAGCGCCTTTTCGAAGTCCATCCCCGGGGAATGCAAAGATTTATAGAAATTATACTGCCTCTGACTTCGTGGTTTTTGATTACAGTGCCCGTTTGGTTATCACCATTTCATCCAGCTTGGGTGGCCTACTTTATATTGGGATTTGATATTTACTTTTTTTATAAATCGCTATCAGTGACTATATTTTCTAGTATGTCATATATCAAATTACGGCGATTGGAAAAGATAGACTGGCTGACAAAAGCGCGAAGCTTAAAGGAGTTTTCCAAAGTATATCATGTGATCATACTTACCAATTATAAAGAGCCGATAGAAAAAGTGCATAAAACATTAGAGTATCTTAAAAACCAGGACTTTCCTAAAAAAAGAATTTTCGTGATTATGGCTATGGAAGAAAGAGAAGGACAAGAAGCAAAAATAAGAGCTGAACTTTTAATAGCGGAGTTTCAAGATGATTTTGGCCTTCTTACAGCTTTGTACCACCCTGATCTTCCCAATGAACTGAAAGGCAAGGCCAGTAATTCCACCTATACGGCAAAGATTATCTCCAAGGAAATCAGAAAAAGAAATATAAATCCCGACTTGGTCACAGTTACTTCTTGTGATGCCGACTCTCTACTTCCGCAAAAATATTTTTCCTATCTGACATATCAATTTCTGACAGATCAAGATCGCTATCTCCATTTTTATTGGGCACCGGTGCTTCTTTATAGCAACTTCTGGGATATACCACTTCCGGTAAGAATTCAAGCAACGATATCTTCAATTGTGAGGCTCTCTCTTTTGGCTAGACCGGATAATTTAATACCACTTTCTACCTACTCGATGTCGCTTACTTTGCTTAAGAAGATCGGTTACTGGGATACAGATATTATTCCTGAGGATTGGCACATATTCCTTCAAGCATTTTTTGCCTTGGGAGAGAAAGTGAAGACTGTACCAATATATCTGACAATTTCCCGGGATGCGGTAAATAGCGGATCGCTTCTTTCCACATTTCGTTCACGCTATGAACAGGAGAAACGTTGGGCCTGGGGTGTGACAGATGTGCCTTATGCGATAAAAAAATTCTTTACATCGCCTAAGATTGCTTTCCTTCCCAAATTATTCAGAGTTTTGTATGTTGTCGAAGCCCATCTTTTCTGGCCAACTTCTTTTTTCCTGTTAACACTGGCGGCATCGATCCCGGCATTGGTAAATCCGGTATTTAGCCGAACGTCCCTCGGGCATAATCTACCACAAATATCAGGATTTATATTAACAGTCACCACGACATTTTTGATAATCTTAATTATTATTGATGCCAAATCACGGCCTAAAAGACCATCCACATACTCTATAGCGAGAACTCCCCTTCTTCTTTTCCAATGGATACTGCTGCCCATTATTACATTTTTCTTTTCATCTCTTCCTGCACTTGAGGCACATACTAGGCTTCTTTTGGGTAAACGACTAGAATATAAAGTAACAGAGAAGAAATGATTAATTTTCTTTTTAAGAATACTCCACTAATGTATCTTACCCAATCCATCTGGCGCGATGAAGGATTTTCCTACTTTATGGCGAGGCCGAATATCATCCAGGTAATTAAAAATTCCATCAATGATTTTAACCCACCGTTTTATTACATCATGTTACACTTCTGGATGAAATTATTTGGAGAATCTGATATCGCTCTTCGCATGCTTTCATTTATTTTTCATATTCTAACTGTGTACTTTGCCTTCCTGCTTTTTAGAAAATTGTTCGGAGAAAGATTCGGCTGGTGGGCGGCAGCATTTACATTTCTTAATCCAATGCTACTTTACTACGGCTTTGAACTGAGAATGTATTCTGTGTTTGCATTTTTTACAATGGCATCAACACTTTATTTTATCGAAAAGCGGTGGCGTCGATATGTTATTGTAACTACGCTCGGGATTTATACCCACTCATTTTTTCTTTTGATTATACTGTCTCAGCTTCTCTATCTTTATATAACAAAACAACTAATTAAAAAAAGTGTCAAATATGTTTTGACACCGGTGGTCTTTTTTTTACCATGGCTGCCATTTCTTATCTGGCAATTTGGCCAATCAAAAAATACCTGGATATATCCTGTAAATATCCAGTTGGTTTTCTCCTCTTTGGGAAATCTTTTTGTTGGATATGAAGGGACACCTGGTGGGTTGTGGGTGTTAACCTTTGCATTATCATTGGTACTTATTTTATTTATCTATTCGGCTTTAAAAAAGGGTAAAAAGATTGGTTATTTGGCGGCAATTTATACTCTATTCCCTCTAGGTTTGGTTCTTTTATATTCCATAATCAGGCGACCGATATACGTGAATAGGTATCTAATATTTGTAACGGTGGGTGAAATTTTGGCTATATCTTCTACTATCGGAAGGACCAAGGTAAAAAAATTACGGTATATCTGGATGGGATTTTGGTTGATATTCATCATAGTTATTGATCTAATTTCCGTATCTTTCCATAAAAAGATAAACATCCGCGCCACGATAATGGAGATTTCCAGGCTGGCAAAATCAGATGATGTTGTCTATACGCAAACTCCTCTAGTTTATTTTGAATCTGCGTTTTATTTTCCAGATAAAGAAAGGGTATTTATATATAATCCCAAAAATATAACGATTCCTAAATATATAGGCACAGCGGTCATCCCCAAAGAAAAATCTATGCTTGATTTCCCGGAATCACCAGCACGCACCTTTCTGGTCCAAGAGGATGGCAGTTTTGAAGTGATTATGAAAAAAGTAAATAGCCAATGATATGAGAGAAGGATTACGTTTATTTTGGAACGATTTATTTATTAAACGATCGATTCTCCTTTTCTTTCTTCTGTTTGTCCTTTTTATTGCCATATTTATTTTAAAATTTAGAGATCTACCTCCGCAGCTGCCGCTTTTTTACTCACTGCCTCGCGGCAATGAACAATTAGGAAATCCTATTTTTTTGGCAATTCTTCCTCTTTCAGCTTTGGTAATTGAGCTAGTTAATATAGTAATAAGTGCCTATGTTTATAAAAAGGAGGCACTACTTTCGAAAATATTGATAGTTATGGGAAGTTTTATAAGTCTGATTCTTTTTATAACGTTTATCAAAATAATATTGGCGATTTCATAAAGGTGTGAGTATCTATTTATTTTTTATTACTCTACTTGCTTTTTCCACCTCGTGTATTTTTACACCTTTGGTTATAAAATTGGCTAAAAAGTTTGGCTTTGTCGATAATCCGAAAACACGTCCGCACCCGGCACATACACATAAAGGAATAATTCCCCGAGCCGGCGGGGTGGCGATATACTTAGGAATATTCCTGCCACTTTTTTTTATACTGCCGATTAGTAAAATATTCTGGGGTATATTCCTCTCGGCATCACTAATTGTAGCTATTGGTCTTTGGGACGATAAACGTGATCGTTCCCCATACGTTAGGTTCGCATTAAATTTTATTGTCGCGGCGGTAGCTGTGGCGGGGGGAATAGGAATTCCTTATATCACGAATCCCTTTGGCGGAATCATTCACCTGGAAACCATTCGGTTAAACTTTAATTTCATCGGTAATCATTCAATCATTATATTGGCTGATGTTTTTGCACTTATTTGGATAGTCTGGTGTATGAATATGGTCAATTGGAGCAAGGGGGTGGACGGTCAAATGCCCGGATTTGTGGCGATATCTTCACTGGTTTTAGGTCTTTTATCTTTGAAATTTTCCAGAGCGGATATATCACAAATCAACGTTTCATACCTGGCATTTTTAACAGCGGGCAGTTTCCTGGGGTTTCTGCCCTGGAATTTCTATCCCCAAAAAATTATGCCGGGGTACGGCGGGGGGGGGCTGGCGGGGTTTTTTGTGGCGTGGGTATCTAATTTTTTCTGTTGGAAACCTGG
>OBEQ011356732.1_pt1 | contig 42818 bp, 38 predicted proteins | sample 1670901 | NCBI WGS metagenome assembly OBEQ01 (sample SAMEA104232315, study PRJEB22302) | groundwater metagenome | biome: forest; feature: aquifer; material: groundwater | place: USA | collected 2011-08-07 | depth 5.4 m
AAAAAGATATTCGAAACTGAAGATTCCAAGATCCGAATGGAAGAGATTATATGCTATGGCCGCTTAAGGAAGCGCCATTAGGGACAGTCATCCGAAACAGTGAGTAAAATCAGGACGGTTTTATTTTTCTGAAATGAGAACCGTCCCCAATTCGAATACCAGTGCCGGTTCTGTTAGGGACAGATTTACGATCCGAAATAATTTCAAAGTGTCTTGCTAGCACCAAGGTCCAAAGTTTTTCGGATTTTATAATATTTAAATGAAAGAGAATTTAAAAAACGTGTGGCATCCTCGCCTAACCAAAACCTATGTTGCATCTCTTGTCCTCATCCTGCTGGTTTTGACCGCCTGGGGAGTCTATCCCCTTTATGGTCACGCTGTAATTCGTAATATCTACGAGAGTCATAGTCTGCCGGTTTTAAACAGTTTAATCCGCGGTCAATCGTCACACGCTCTGGAACACTATCTTCGGACCGCAGATGGGGTTCTCTATGAAGGTACACTCTACTCGCTTTTATTCTGCGTTTTCCTTTTGGCACCGGTTAATTTACGCATCTCTTTTCTTTGCGTCATTCTTCCCCTCGCGCTGATCGAAGGTGGGATGCGCGTCCAGGATTTCATTCTCTCCCGGAAATTTCCAGAATTGCGCGACTCTGAACTTGTCTCGGTTTATGATCCACTGCTCGGCTGGAAGAAGGGTGCGAACCTGGAAAAGTATTACACCAGCCGGGAGATCGGCTTCCGCGTCAAAGTGGCAACAAATTCCAAAGGTCTTCGCGACGAAGAATATGATTATGCAAAACCGGCAGACGTGAAGCGAATTCTTCTCCTCGGTGATTCCTTTGTGATCGGCACTGAAGTTGATCGGGATCGGGTGATTGATGTTGTGCTTGAGCGGCTTTTGGCCAGTCAAGGAAAGTATCAAGTCATCAATGCCGGGACGCGCGGTTACGGCACGGATCAGGAATATCTTTTTTTAATCAACGAGGGCTACAAATATTCGCCGGACGTCGTGATTTATACGTACTACCGCAATGATCTCGCTGATAATGTCACGATTCATAACATCAAGGGAAAATTTGGAAAACCTTATTTCACACTTGGCCCGGATGGCACGCTCAACCTCAAGGGTGTTCCGGTTCCCAAAACATTTTTTCCTGATGACCAATGGCGTATGGCCGATCCAGATATTGAAACCTATTACAATCATCACCTCGCGCAACCAAAATGGATCGATACGCATTTGCCGCTTACATCGGAAATCCTGAAAATTTCCATGCTCTACCAGTGGTTTGAAACCCGGTTCAAAAGAGCGCAGTATTTCCGGACGACAGCAGATCTTCCCCCAGAATTAGAAGAGCGCGAGTGGCAGATCACGACGGCGCTCATCCATGCCATGAAGAATTTTTCAACATCGATCGGCGCAGAGTTTCTGATCTATAAAGCCCGGAGCCCGCGGGATACTCTCAAAGCGCCGACCAAGCTCGAAGATATCGCACAATCACTTGATGCCGACTATCTTCTTTCCTTTGCGCATTCCGAGGAGTACCGAATAAATCCATGGGATTTCCATGTCAAGAAGGATAATCACTGGAACGAACGCGGCCACGCACTTGCGGCCCAGGACTTGTACGAATTTATTACTCAGAGAAAACAAAAAGACAAAAAAAAGAATAAAAAGTAAAATGGCAGGCGTTACTACCAGTGTCATGCTGATTTAACCTGACATACAGTAACGCCTCTAAATCAACTATGTTTGAAGATGATAAGGAGCCCAAAGATTGGGAAATAGAAGAAGAGGTCCCTTCCAAACAGTTAGAGCGGAAATGGACCCAAGAAGATTGGGAGGGTCAACCGCCCGTCATCTGTTCTGTTTGCAAAAAAGAGGTCAGGGGGGACAGTTTGACCTGTATTTTTTGCGGGGCCGAAGTTTATCAGGGGAAGTCGGGATTTCTCATCAAATTCCTTGCGTGGATTAAAAAGATTTTTAAATAATGGAACTATAAAACGCAGGCGTCTCACGGCAAACTTTAAAAGCAGCAGGGTTGAGTATATTATATTTAGCAAGAAGGAGGTCTTATGGCACGCGCAACTATTGGAAAAGAGATTCACTGTATTGCCAAAAATGAAACCGGACTGCTTGGACGAATCGTCGTCGCTTTGGCACAGCAAAACGTTTTCATTCTTCATTTGTCAGCGTATACCGTGGGAGAACTTGGTCACCTTCAATTAATTGTCCGTCCGGATGACATCCAGAAAACTAAGGAAAGCATTTCATACTTTATTCCAAAAATTGAGGAAAGAGAGGTTTTGATCGTTGAATTTGAGAATAAAGTGGGAACGTTGGCTGAAGTGGCGAAGGTGCTCGGACAGGCCAACATTAGCATTCGTTCTGTCTACGGTACAAGTGCTGATGGATTTAAGATTGTGGGCATATTTTCAACCGCCGACAATCAAAAAGCATGTGAGTTAATCAACAAGCACTAATCTAGCTCACATAAACGGCGGACAATTGTACTTGACAGGAATCAGAACTATTCCCAGTTACAGTTGTTATATTGAATTTAATTGACAAGGAGCATGCGATGAAAAAAATCACAACGATTTTAGGCCTAACGTTGTTTCTTGCTCCGTTAGGAATTTTGAATACCTATGCAGATTTAACCAGTGAAACAGAAATTGTTTTTGATGCCTCTGGAAGCATGAATGAAACCCGAGGAAACGCTGTAAAACTGGATATGGCTAAAGATGCATTGCGAACGATTGCCGGTCAAATTCCGGAGGGTTCTAAAGTAGGATTGCGTATTTTCGGAACGACCCCGAATCAGGGAAACGTCAAAGAATTGTGCGAAGACTCCAAACTGATAATTCCTATAAGCGGTTTTCACAAGGAGGATATGATTCGAAATACGTCTGCGCTTAAATCCTATGGAATGACCGCACTTGGGTATTCACTTGAACTTGCGGGAAAAGATTTTTCTGCGGCGCCGGATGTTAAGAAAAACATTATCCTTATTTCAGACGGCGAAGAAACCTGCGGAAAAGATCCGATTGCGGTGATCGAAGCCCTCAAAGCACAGGGGATTCAGGTTACCATTCATGCGATTGGTTTTACCGCAAGTGACGCGGCTAAAGCACAGCTTAAAAAACTATCCGAAATGACCGGCGGCAGTTACCATGAAGCGGAAGATGCGGCCAGCCTCGAAGCATCCCTTGCCCAAAGTGTTCAGCAAACCGTTCTTCTCCAGGCGAATCGTGAAGCGAACGGAGAAAATATTTTGGCTGCTGCCAATGGCGCGCGGATCGTTTCATCAAGTAACGAGAATTATGCAAAGTTGATTGACGGCAAGGAAGATGAAGTAGGCATGAATACAGGCGATGAAATTGTATTTTCATTCAAAGACAATCAACCGGTGTTGCTCGCCGCGTTTCAGGTTCCCATTTTTGAAGCTCACACTTGGAATCTTGCAGATTTGAAATTGTATGGTTCGATGGAAAATCCCAGCTCAGGCTTTTTTAAAGTAGCCGACATGAAAGTTGAAAACAAGGTTGATTTTTCCAATGTTTATCAAAGTTTTAAAATCGATCCGCCGCAGCCAATTCGCTATTTGAAAGTGGTGGTTGGTAAAAGAACAAGCGGTGAGAACAACCCTTATTCCTATGAGTGGAAGGCTCAAGGTAAATATTTGACTGAAGAAGAATTAAAAGCGATTCCTAAAAAAGATGTCAATCTTCTTTCTAAAGAAAACGGCGGCCAGTTTATCGGCGGCAGTCAAATGAGTTACGCGAAGCTGGTGGATGGTGCGAATGACAGCTTCGGGGAGAGGACCAGTATTACTTTAGGGGACGAAGCCATTTTTGGTTTCAAGGATGGTAAAACCGCGGCGCTCACCAAAGTTGGCGTCACGATTTTAGAAACAAATTCAGAGAACATCAAAACGCTTGAAATTTCCGTGTCTGAAACATCGCCGAGCGGGCCTTATACAAACGTAGGCACATTTGAAACATCCAATATGGTGTTTGCTCAAAATCCGGTGCAGGAATATACCTTTCCGAAACCGGTCAAAGCAAAATACCTCAAAGTTAAGTTCGCCAATTCTTATGATGGGAAGTACTGCCATAGCGATGAAATCCTTGCTATGGGACATTTAGAATAATAGGGACAATCTCTATCAAACAAAATACTAAGGAGGTAGTTCAATGAAAATTTTTTGGAGTGTTTTAGGACTTAGTACCGTTTTAGTGATGATCGGTCCGGTGAGGCTTCAAGCGGGAAGTCCGACGCTCGAGCACCAGCCTCCCACAGGGCTTACGACTAGTTCCAAAGGTGTGGACGTTAAGCCTGATGGCCAGGGTGGAACTATTATTTCCCCCAGAAAACCGGAGACTACAACGTCAAAGGATGGTGCCACCACGACTACGAAAACGGTTACGAAAACGAATGAAACCCAGGTTACGAAGATCAAAGATAAAACAACTCAAGAGACAACCACCAAAACAACAACCAAAGATTCGACCATTACTAAAACTGAGACAAAAACTACCGCCAAAGATCAGCACGGCAACCAATACGACAAAACGAAAACGAGTGAAACGACGAAAACGACCCGAACGACTGATCCGGATGGAAAAACAACCACCACCACGACCAAAGAAGGCCACACATTCAATTTTAAAGAACCAAACGGAGAAGGCGTTTCAAAAATGAAGGACAGTAAGGTATCGAGTGAAAAGCTGGAAAACAAACCCGATGAATCTGAAACGAGAACCTACACCAACGACGATGGCCATCAAGTGACGGTTACCAAACATCCGGAAGAAGGCACCACGACACAGACGGATATGGGCAATGGGAAAACCCATAGTGTCAATGAAAAGGGAGATGGTACCAAGACCGTTACGGTCAAAGAAGGAAAAAAACAATCGACGACGGAACATTACGACAAAGACGGAAAGTTGATTAAGACGGAAAAAACGGACAAAAATGGCGAGACCACAACGGAATACCCCGACCCCAACAAGCCTGAGGGTGAAAATAGCTCTTTCGGTGGGTCCGGAGAGGAAAATCCGTTTGGAGATGATCTCGGTATGAATGGAACGCCGGGCGGGTCTTCCATGGGGCGCGATATGGCAGTTGCCAACGACGACCACCAACGTGAAGATCATCACGACTATTAAATCCGTACCGCGGGGACAAGTTGACGCTTGACGCCTAGTACCAAGCACCGTTTGGGAAAGTTGGGATACTTTCTCCGAACGGGTAGCACAAAGGAGATTTAACACTAACCATGAATCAAACCTTATTTGTAGCTTTGGGTGTGTTTGGTTTTGAGGCGGCGATCATTTGGTTGATTATGGTGTGCGCCAAGAAAAATGATTGGATATGCCGTGCGCCGGCACTTGATTGGGTTGTGGGGCTTTTAACTTGGATTCCATGGCTTGCGGCATTTCTTTGGTTCGGTGGTTGGGGGTTTCTAGGGTCTTTGATAGGTCAAGCGGCGTGCCTTTATAGTTTTTTCTATGTGCATACGGTGTTGCAACAGTATCAAGGGCCGACCATTCAAAAAACTGCTAATCAAATCGTCGGCCGCACCAATAATCAACTCGGTTTGTTGATGACTTTGCCAGCGCTACCTATTTTCTTGATGGTCCGCTACTCCCAAATTTTTTTGTATCCTTTCCTCATTTGGACAATGAAGTTTCCGACTTATCGACACGGCGATTGGGTCAATGTTTCCCGCCAGAGGTTTTCTGGTTTGGTCGGTGCGGATCTTGTGTGGTGTCTCTATTGTGATTGGATGACTGGACTTTATGCTTTAGGTGGTGAGATGCTCAGGAATCTTGAATCTTTTTGGTGCCCCATTCGATTTTATCATGACAAAAAATGCGAAAATTGCCAGGTCGATTTTCCAGATATTAAAGATTGGACATCAGCCAAAGGCACGATGGAGGATGTTACTGAGCTCATCAAGCAGAAATATCCTCCAGAATCCGATCGCCCGAGAGCATGGTTTGGCCATCCGATCAGAAAAAAATAAATCTACAAAGTCTATAGGAGGAAATATGAAAAAAGTTTTATGGTTCGTTTTATCGTTTTTAGTGATTAGCAATGCTCATTTGTTTGCAACGTCTGGATATGAAATGAAGTCTTATGTCGGTTCAGCGGAGTTCGAGCGGCTGAAAGGGTTGGCTGGAACTTGGAAAGGAATTACCACCGAAATGAACGGTGAAAAATGGGATGCGACGGTCGAGTATTCTGTAACTTCAAATGGCAGCGCGGTGGTTGAAAAACTTTTTTCCGGAACATCACATGAAATGGTCAGTGTTTATTACGACAAGAAAGGAAAGCCTTCAATGACGCATTACTGCGGCCTTGCCAATCGACCACAGTTGAGTCTCGTTTCATCCAACGATCATGAGATTCAGTTTGTTTTTTCAAATTCAAATGATATCGATCCTGCCAAGGAGATGCATATGCACGCACTCAAATTGACCTTTGACGGAAAAGACAAGCTAGTTCAGGATTGGAAACTTTTCAAGGATGGTACCGAAGCAGGCTCAACTATTATTGCACTAACTCGTCAAAGTTAATTGAAACAAATATACCAGTACCAATTCAAATTTATAGGAGGACGCCTGCGATTACACTATGAAGAAAGTGATTCCTTTTAAAATCCTTCCCTGGTACTTGCTTATTGTTTTCGTTGCGGTACTCATTAATAAAATCACATGGGGTGATCCCAAGCGCGCTTTTTTTGAAGGCGTCGGTATTCTGCTTATACTTTTAATGATCATCATTCAGAAGCCGGTCCGGATTTACTTGGAACATCTACCGACCCTTCATAAGATGATCGTGACCGTATTTTTTCTTCTCCTGGTGGCGGCGGAGCTCGTGGATAAATCACGGACGACATTTCCTTTTGTGAGTTTTAAACTTTACAGCATTCCCATGAAGTCATCAGAAGTAATTTTCTATCGATATGAAGGCTCCAACGAATTCGGCCATAAAGTTTTGCTCTCTCCAGGAAAACTTTTTCCTACAGCGGCTCGTTCTTTTCACTTGGGAATTGAGGAGTTAATGAAATCGGTTGCGGCAACTGATGAGGGAAACGCCCAAGCGTTGAACACAAAAACAGGGAATGAATCCTCCCACTTGCCACGAGACCGCAGTTCTTTGGCGGGACTAAAGCGGTTTTCTAGGACCATTCGGAGTGCTCTCCAGGACCAGCTCAACTTGAAGCCGGAACTTGAAAGGCAGGGATTGTTCGATGCTTTTTCTGCCATGGGCCGAAGGTACAACCGAAAACATTCTGGTGACCTCATTTCAGATTTGGAAGTCAGCCGATGTTCATTTGATTTTCACAAAACCTCTTTAGAAGAAGCTTCCTGCAAAGTGTTGTGGCACGTTAAGATTCCGGAGGAAGGAAAGATATGAAACTGCTTCATGAGGATGCTTCGCCTGAGGTGGTCGACGTCCTAAGAGTTTGGATTTTCGGAATCTGGTTTTTCAAAGTTTTAATCGATCCCTTCGTCGAACTCTCCGAATTGTCCCCGGTCACCTTTAATCCAGCCGGTTTTTTACTTAAATTTTTACCAGACTCACTTAAACATTCGCTCCTTTCAGAGTTGTTTCTCTATGGATTAAAGATAGCTTTGATCCTTTCACTCGCGTGTGTCATTTTCAAAATCTTTATGAAGCCGGCGTCGGTTTTAGCGTGCGTGCTTCTTACCCTCTATCAGGGGATCATCCGGGGTTTTGGCGAGATAAACCATGCCGAAATAGTCCTGCTTTACGCCGCTTATTTTTTCACGTTGTTTCCCATTGCGGATGAAATGGTTGAAAAAAAGTACCAGGCAAAGACAAATACGGAAATTAATTTAAACAGTATCCCCTGTGTAAGTACTTTGGCTTTTCTGTGTTTTACGTACACCTTCGTAGGCATCCAACGAATCGTACGTGGCGGATGGAACCTTTTCTATTCGGATAGCTTGACCTACTGGATTCTCGATAATTCCTTACGCCCCTCTGAATCTTTTACGCCCTTCGGACATTTGCTGCTCGAGTATCCTTTATTGGCACGCTTGCTGAACGTTGGTCTTTCCGTGGGGACCTTTTTTGAGATTTTAGCTCCTTTGTGTCTTTTGTCATCGTGGTTTCGTTATGTTTTTCTTATCGTAATGATTCCTTTTCATATTATCATTTTGTTTTTCATGGGAATCAATTTCTGGGAACAGGTGGTACTTTATGTTCTTTTGTTTAATTTGAGCCGATGGTTCTCACCAAAAGCGGTGGAGGAGGATCAACCCGTTATTTTTTTCGACGGTCTCTGCGCCCTATGCGACTCTTTTGTATCGCGCGTTTTGTTATGGGATCGAACAGGAATTTTTCGGTTTGCTCCGCTTCAAGGAGAGGCTGCGAAGAAAATCGGAGGGCTTCAATCTGAGGAACCGTCAACTTGGTCGATTGTTTTGGTGGATGGAGATGGCATTCACCGCCGCTCTGAAGCCGTGTTGCAAATTTTATCCCGCTTGGGGGGAACGATGAAATTGATCAAGGTTCTACTTTGGATTCCCCGGGGATTTCGAGATCGGGTATATGATTTCGTTGCTCGATCTCGATACCGATGGTTCGGGAGAAGAGAATTTTGCCGTCTGCCGAAGCCGGGTGAGAAAAATCGTTTTTTGAACTGATGCAAACAAAAAAAAAAAATTAAAAATCCGAGAAAATCCGTACCATTTCTAACCGTACGGGGTTAAAAATTGGTAGGCTTTCGGAAGCACACCAAAGCATTTTTATGATCGAAAATGATTATGAGTTTTCTTGTCCTTACTGCGGAGAAAAACTTTCGGTCCGCATTGATATCACAGGAGGTGAGCGGCAAGCGTTTGTTCATGATTGCGAAGTGTGTTGCCGCCCCATTCAAATCCAATTTGAACTTGAAGCACACGAAGTTTTAAACTTTAGCGCAGAACCCGCTGATTAAAAAACACTAAATATCAAAAGAACATGTTAACTCGTAAAGGTTGGGTAATTCTTTTCGTTTTAATCACAGTCGCTTGCCTTATTCTTTTTCTGATGTTTCAAAAGGTATTTCCCGGTGTTTTCCCCTCTGGTTCACATCATCCGCCAACTGGGAAAATGGCTAACGTCGTAGATGTCCGCTTTGAGGATCCTTCCGCCCTCAAAGACTGGAGGGAATATGTGTTCAACAAAAAATCAGAATATAAAGTGGAGCCGGATTCAAACGGCGAAATGGTTTTGCATGCCACGAGCCGGGGCGGTTATTCCATCATTTTTAAAGTAGTGAATATTCCGCTTGAGGCGCGGCCGATTCTCGCTTGGCAATGGCGGGCTGAGAAATTTCCAACCAAGAAAAATCGTAAGAGCCTCGGCGATGAAAATGAGAATGATTTTGCCATCCGCATTTGCGCGATTTTTGCTAAAAGTAATCCGTTTATTACAGATATTGTTCATTACATTTGGGATGATTATTTCCCTGTGGGGACGCATGCTGCAAGCCCGTACTCAAAAAATGTTCGGATGCTGGTGGTGACAAGCGGTAAGCCGACAACTTCTAAAGAATGGGTGGCTGTGAAGCGGGATGTAGCTCGCGATTATAGGCAGCTTTTTGGAAACGTTCACTTCAGCAATTTGAAGGCCATTGCCATTATTTCAAATTCGGATGATACCCAGACGGAATCCGAGGCCTATATCAAACGGATTTGGATTGAGAGTGCGCATTCCGAACGCATTCGTAAAAATCGGTATAAGATCGTGGATGATGTTTTTAATTTATTGTCTTCCTTACGCTCGCTTAAACATTTTCCTTCATCTACCTACAAAGTGGCAGTATCGGGCACTGTCGGGCAGGTTGAAAAAATCACAAGTGCTCTAGGACGAATCAGCAATTCCAAACGAGTGAAAAAGAGCGTTGGACAAATTAGAACTGCCTAACCTAACGAAAGCGTCATTCCCGAACGTTTTTTCATTCGTTCCCCAAATAAAAGTTAGAGCAATTGCATCTATTTTGTGGTAGAAAGATTTATCAAAAGGGAATCCATTATGAGACGATGCTTTATCTTGATTTTGGCGGTAATTCTCGTTGCTGCGAACTTTTCTGGAGTTACATTTGCTGCTGATGAGAAAGATAAATCCGTGGGTACTGTAGCGGGCGAGACCGCTCATGATTTACAGGCTAAAGCTTGGGAAACTGCTAAAACGGCCGCCGCAGAAACTGAGAAAGCCTCCAAACAAATTTCAGAAGTTGCAGACGATGCCTTCAAGAAATTGAATGTGCAATTTCAGGAAGCCGTGAAAAGTTTGCAGGGAAGCAGTCAGGAATTGATGAAGCATCTCCAAGATGAATGGGAAAAATTCAAGCAAGCCTACAACAAACCTGCCAAACCTTAAACGGCGCTACCGTACTTCTTCATGATGACAAGCAAGAAAAGCAATCGTTTAAAGACGGCCACATTTGGCGCGGGATGTTTTTGGGGTATTGAGGAAACTTTTCGGAAATTAAAGGGAGTGAAAGAAACCGCCGTCGGTTATTCGGGCGGAACATTTCCCAATCCTACTTACGAAGGTGTTTGTGCAGGTGACACAGGGCATGCCGAAGCGGTCGAGATCAAATACGATCCTTCCATGATTTCTTATGAAGATCTTCTGAGCGTTTTCTGGGTTTCGCACAACCCAACGACCTTGAATCGGCAAGGTCCTGATATTGGCGAGCAATATCGATCCGTCATTTTCTTTCACACAAAAGAACAAGAACTTACCGCCCGCAAATCAAAAGAAGCGCTTGCGAGATCTACTAAATGGCGGGATTCAATTGTAACAGAGATTGTTCCTTTCAAAACTTTCTATCGAGCGGAAGAGTATCATCAGCAGTATTTGAGCAAACGTGGTCTTGGCAGTTGTCATTTCTAACTGGACTTTTGCAAAATTAATCCCTGCTACATTCCTCTCCTTTTTTTCGCCAACAGAGGACGGATCCGTCCTCTGGCGGACGCTGGATAGCCGTGCTTGTAAAATTAGTATAAAATCAATTGACATTTATGACGAAGATAACGTACATTACTACCTACATCCTTAAATATGTTAAGGACTTAAACAAATTTGAGTTCGTGTCGATAATGGAATGAAAAACGTTCCTTGTTATTTTTGGGTAGTAAAAGGGGGTGTCGCATGACAAATCGTGGAAATTTAAAGTTTTTATTTGCGGTAGCAGCCGTAGTTGTCCTTATTTTTGCAAACCAATCAGCATTTGCAGCTATCGTCGTTGAAAATCTGACAGGGACTCTGTCGATTAAAACGCCAACAGGCGAAGTCATAACCGTAGAACCGGGCCAGCCCATTCCACAAATCCCGAACGGCTCCAACATCGAATTGATTACCGGCACAGCCGATATTTCCGCCTCTGGAACCGACGTGGTAAATCTTCTAATCAACAATTCAACTGCTGTGGTTAAGGATGGGGCGAAAGTTAGTGTAACGGTCGAGCTGCGGACTGGAGATGCAATGATGAATGTCATGATAGGAAGTGTTCAAGTAACTCAACCTGACGGTACGATACAAACGATCAGTCAAGGTTCTCATTTTTCTGCACCAGCGCCAGCACCGGTTTCGATGGCTGACCAAGGCATTCCCGGGACAAATCCTGCTGACAACACAGGAAGGCAGGGGGATGCCAAGCAAGGCATAATTGGTGCAGTTAAAGGTTACTAAAAAGTTGAGCGGAGAGTTACAACATTTAGTATCACAGTAATAAAATAATAATTGTAATTGTACTACGTGGTAACAATACTCAACGTGTTCATAAACAGAGAGGGTGGGATAATGGAAACTTGCAACCAAGCCTGCCGAGTGATCAAAAAAGCAATCGGTTTTGTTTTTTTATGTTCCGCAGTAACAGTGTTAAACCTACCAAATAGTTTTGCAGATGAGGTTCTGACACATTATAGCGCGGAGCAACAGCGAGAACAGCAGGGGCAAGCGCAAAAACAAGGGAAAGAGCAAGAGGAAACCGCTAAGCCGTTATCGACAGGTTTTAGTTCTATCAAGAAGCAGCTCGTTACAGATACCTTTCAAATCCACCCAAGATACCGCAGCGAATTTGATCTTGACAGCAACGTTTTGCTGGAATCGAATGATGAAAAATTAGACGTCATTTTCAGGGAAAAACCGGGAGTTGAAATTCTAATTCCGTTTGCAGGCCATTCCATGCGTGCTGATTATGGAGCTGACTTTGAACAGTTTGTGAAGTTTCCTCGCGAAAATGCAGTAAACCAATATTTTGATATTGAAGAAGCTCTTAATTTCACGGATCTTTATGTTCATGTTGAAGAAAAATTGGAGCACACTTCGAGCCGATCTGGAACCACTTTTACCGAACGCATCCCACGGCTCGAAAATAGGGTCGGTACTGAGGTGGGTTATAAATGGAATCGGTTTACCTTGGAGGGGGGATACGGAACCTTTTACCGAAGGTTCAATACTTCTAGAGAGCGAAACTTAAACTACGGAACTCAAGAGTGGTCCAGTAAGCTTTTTATGGACTTGACTGCCAAAACAAAGATTTTGGTGGATTATACCTTTACGGACTACGATTATTTCAACGATAGCACACGTGATGGAAAGAGCAATAAAATTTTAGGAGGCATTGAAGGGGCACTTTTTCCCAAGACAACACTTTATTCAAAATTTGGTTATGAACGACTTTCCTTTGATTCATCTAGCGAGATCGACTCCAATAATTTTGTAGCCGGAGTCGGCGTGCTCTATCAGCTTTTTTCGAGCACTTTGATCGATTTAGGTTGGACGCGCCAGACAATGCAGTCTACTTTTGCTAACACCAATTTCTACACGGAAGACCTCCTCCTTTGGCGTTTGCGTCAGCAATTGACATCGAAAGCTTCTGGCAGTGTGGACGTTTCGTATGCACATCAGACGTATGACGAGGGCACCAATCGGGGAAGTGCGGGGAATTTTACAGGGGATCGAGCGGACCATTTGCTGTCAACTGCTGTGAAATTAGCCTATCAGTTTACGGATTGGCTCGCTGGCGACATTAAGTATCAGTACAACAGACGCAATTCGAACGCTTCTATATTTGATTACACAGACAATTTAGTGACCGTTGGCTTTGAAGCTAAAGTCTAATCAGTTTGGTTATTTGACTTTTATTGTTCCAGAGGTGAGCGTGTTGCATTTCCTGCACGAGGTACCGCAGGAGCAATGTCGATGAGTTTTGGACGGTTGACTGTACTTCGTTTGTTGATAAGTTGCATATCGTTTCAGCTGTTGTTCCTACCCTCCGTTTTTACGGCTGATCGCAGTACCATAACTCCCACCACAGATCAGAAGTTCATTGAGGAATATCGGATCGGGGGTAATGACCTTCTCGAAATAACCGTCTATGAAGAAAAGGAATTAACCCAGGAGGTGCGCGTAACCAGTAACGGTTATATTTCCTATCCGCTTTTGGGGCGTATTAAAGTTGCTGGAATGTCCGTCATGGAACTTGAGGATTACATCCGGGCAACGCTCGCGAAAGATTACATTCGCGATCCCTATGTGCAGATTTCTGTAAAAGAATTCAGCAATGTTTACGTTTTAGGACAAGTGAAACAACCGGGCCCTTACCTTTTTAAAGGTGGAATGACTGTTCTGCAAGCAATTACGTCAGCTGGAGGGTTTACAAAAATCGCGAGTCAACACAAGGTACGTGTTGTGCGGACCCATGGCAAGGAACGAGAAATTATACGGGTTAATGCAGGTGATATCATGAACGGGAACAAAGAAGACATTGTGCTGCAGCCTGGCGATACGGTTGTGGTGCCCGAAAGTTTTTTCTAAGGATCCCCGATGAATTTTTTGCCGTCCATAACCATACAGAAAGAAGGGCAGAGAGAGCTTTCTCTCGGCAATTACTGGCACATCATTCGTAAGCGTAAGCGGTTTGCGGTGACCTTTTTTGCAATCGCTGTCATTACGACCGCGCTTTATTCATTTCTGCACCCTAAGATTTATCAAGCCACCACAACGATTTTAATTGAGCGCGGAAGTAAAAATATCCTTTCTTTTGATAATATATTCCCGGTCCAAACTGCGGGGCTCGATTATTATCCCACCCAGTACAAAATCCTCAAAAGTCGGTGGATTGCGAAACGGGTGATGGACCACCTTGATTTGTGGCGTCAATTTTCTTGGTCGAATGACCCTGTTGAAGCTTTCTTGCATCAGATCCAAATTATACCTGTTAAGGAATCGCGTCTTGTCGAGGTAGCCGCTTTTTCTCAGAGTCCCCAGCAGGCTACTGATATCGCGAACGCGGTAGTACAATTTTACATTGAACAAAACCTGGAAAACAAGTTGACCATAACCAATCAAGCTGTTGAGTGGCTTCAAGGACGGATCGGAAGCGTACGCGAGAAGTTGAATCGGTCTGAATTGCAATTTGAGGTAGTCAAACTCAAAAAAGAGCTTTTTGAACTCAATGAACGGTATTTACCCAAGCATCCTCAAATCATTCGCACCCAGTCACGAATCAAAATGCTTGAAGGACAACTTGGAGAAGACATCACTAAGAGTTTGGAGCCTGGTAGTCTGGCTGTCCTCTACAAGCAGTTAGAACGCGAAGTGGAAAGTAGTCGAAAAATCTATGACACTATACTGGCACGTTTAAAGGAAACGATGGTCGCCAAAGGAATGGAAGATACCAATGTGATGGTGATCGATCAAGCAGAGGTACCCAAAAGGCCTGTAGCTCCCCGTATTTTGTTGAATATTCTTTTGAGTATTTTCGTAGGAGCATTGGGGGGAGCCGGTTTGTGTTTGGTATTCGAATCTTTGGATAACACTTTGAAGTCGCCGGAAGATATTGAACAAACGGCACAGCTTCCGGTTTTGGGCATTATCGGTAAATGGGACGCAAATAGCAAAGAGTTAATTGTACACGAAGAACCAGCTTCACCGATTGCTGAGTTTTTCCGTGCGATTCGAACCAGCCTTCTTTTTTCGTCGCCTGACAACCCTGTTCGAACACTCCTTATAACCAGCCCCTTTTCAGAAGAAGGTAAAACTGTTGTGGCGGCTAACCTAGCGGTTGTTATTGCCCAAAGCGGAGCGCGCGTTTTGCTGATAGACGCTGATATGCGTAAACCCCGCCTCTATCAGATGTTTGGCCAAGAGAATACAGGGGGGTTGAGTCATGCGCTGACGAGTTTAGGTAGTCCAACCGAATTTATTTACAAAACGCCCATCGAAAATCTTTCCGTACTCTTTTCGGGGCCGATACCGCCGACACCTTCTGAATTGTTGGGGTCTCAAAAAATGCGGGATTTGATTCGCAGACTCCTTGGAGATTTCGATTACTTGATTTTTGATTCACCGCCGTTTATGGCTGCGACGGACCCTGTAGTTTTGGGAACGTTTTTGGATGGAGTTGTTTTTGTTACGCGCTACGACAAAACTCCAAAAGACGTCTTAGCTCGAGGCAAGCATAAATTTTTAGAAGTCAAGGCGAAACTGGTCGGTGTTATTCTGAATGCCGTTGACCTGAAGCAAGAGCATTATCGATACTCCACTTATTCCTACGACTATCGCTCCGCTCATCGAGAAGTGCTTTCGAATGAGATCGAGGCGGCGAGTATTGTGTCGGGTCAAACAACGGAAGTACGGCGTCCTCCCACTACAACATCCCATAGTTTCCCGCCTTAGTTTTATGAGGGGGGACGGCGGATGATTGATCTTCACAGCCATATCATTCCCGGTATCGATGATGGAGCTAAGAGCTGGGAAGAAGCTGTTGCGATGTGTCGGATGGCTTGGGAAAACGGCACTGAGCTTTTGGTAGCCACTCCGCATGTCTTTAATGGTTTGTATCAGCCAAGCACCGTCAGCATTTCTGAACACATTGATCTTTTGAAGGAGCGGCTTCGAAACGAGTGTATTGAACTTGAAATTATGCAAGGTGCCGAAGTGCATGCCTGCCCTGATCTTCCGCTTCTATTGGCGGAAGAACCGAAGCTCACTCTAAATGCAAACGGCCGGTATTTCCTTCTAGAGTTTCCTCATTCCATTATTCCTCCCAGTGCAGATCAGTTCATTTTTCGACTTGTCATTAAGAATTTTACTCCAATCATTGTACATCCTGAACGGAATCTCTATATTCAACGTAACATCGAACTTTTAGAACGCCTCCTTCGGCATGGTGCCGTATGTCAGGTGACAGCGATGAGTTTCACTGGGGGGTTCGGTCCGCATGCGCGTAAGTGTGCCTATGAATTATTGCGAAGAGACTTGATTCATGTGGTTGCCTCGGACGCTCATAACATGAATGGACGTTCACCACAGCTCTCCGAAGCGCGCAAGACGATTCAAGCACGTGTGGGAGTCAAAAAAACTCAAGAGTTGTTTGAAACGCGTCCACAAAAAATTTTGAATGGGGAAATCTAAGTGAACTTTTGGGAAAGAATCATAGAATGGAGCTTTTATCTTACCTTGTTTGTGAGCGTACTTTTTTTGGGGGCTGGGTTTGCGGGCGGATATACTCTTCTTGAGGCGTTCATACTCATTTTGGTAACGAATCTGATCTTGTATCGTACCCTTCTTGGATTGCGCGTATCGAGTTGGACCGTCAAACTGCCATTTATTCTATTGACCGCGTGGATTTTCTTTTTGGGCTTTCAGTTGTTACCGCTACCTTCAGGGTGGGTGAGAATCATTTCTCCTCGTTTGGTACAGCTGTTAGAAACATTTTCGCCATCGGTTGCAATGTCCTCCGCGTGGATTCCGTCTTCATTGGGTTCATACCGGATGTGGGTAGAAGTGGGGAAAGCGCTCACGTACGTGACAATTTTTGTTGTGACCTATTTATTAATGGAAAATAAAGAGCGCTTCAAACATCTTAATATTAGCATTATATTCATAGGTTTTTTTGTAAGTTCACTTGGACTTTTCTTTTACCGTCTAGGTATTCCAGAAGTTTACGGTATCTTCAGTTTCGACAGGTTGCATCCTTCCTTTACGCCCTATATCAATAAGAACCATTTCGCCAATCTTATCGTGATGACTATTCCCATGACACTGGCCTATATTTTTTTGTTAGCTCATAGCTCCGCGCTTTCCAGCCGACCTTCAATTAGAACCAAAGTTTTGTGGTTTGCTTCAAGGGAAGCAACGTGGTTATTTGTGGTGATAGGTCTGTTTGCGATTCAACTAGCTGCACTCTTGTTTACGGCTTCTCGCGGAGGATTATTTGGTTTGGTTATGGGATTAGTTAGTTTTGCGTTTCTCTTGGCATTCAAATGGAGCAAACGGAGTACACCGCTCGTAATATTGGGAATTTTTGCAATAATTGTATTGTTGAGTGTCTATCAAGCAAAACCTCTCATTTACAAACTGAAACTTTTGCAAGAGTCTCCGGCTGCTGATCTTGCAATCGTATTTCGCTTGTCCAATTGGAAAGATACTTTTCGAATCTTTTTAGATTTTCCTCTCGTGGGAATAGGAGCCGGAGCTTTTCATCAAATATTTCCACTTTATAAGTCAATGCCTGAACTTGCCAATTTTTCACAAGTTCGGTTTTATCATGCAGAGAATGAATTGCTTGAAGGACTTGCTGAACTAGGAATTATTGGTACCACGTTTCTTATCGCTTTTGGTTCTGTTCTATCATTCAGGTTTTTGAAGCAATGGCGTGGAATCCAAAGCAAAACGGTCCACTGGGTTTCGTTGGGGGCTGCGTGCGCATCGGTGGGAATGCTTGCGCATAGCTTAGTAGATTTTCCGATGCATGTTCCCGCGAACATGGCTTTATTTGCGACATTTGGTGGAATTTTGGCACGTGTTGGTTATGGCGAAATATTTTCTCCTGTCGCTTTGTCCACGAAGCATTTTTCTTGGTCCTCGGTGCGGTTGAAACACATAACTCTCGGTCTTGCATTGGTTATTACGTTATTTGCGATCCTAACTCCTTACCTGTGGCGACAGTGGCGGTCAGAGTATTATTATATGAAAGCCCAAAGCGAGCTTGATCGTATTTTGGATGAGCACACAGTATCATTGCCGCCACTTCTATCGGCACAAGAATATCTTTTGAAAGCTAAACGCGTGGGAAATCATCAGGCCCGAATTTATCACGGATTGGGCAGTGTTTATGTTTACTTGGGTCTTTTGGCTCAAGGTGAAACATCGAAGCAAGCGGTTTGGTTCAGCCAAGGTGAAAGTTCGTTACTCAAAGCGCTCAAAGCGGAACCTTTAAATGCCGCTTATCACTATACTTTGGGTTGGCTTTATGGAGAATGGGGTCAATATCAGCAAGCGGTTCCTTATTTGAAGAACGCAAGCCTTCTTGAACCACAGAATCCGTTCTATCGTTTTCAGTTGGGGAAAGGCTACCTCCGTGCTGGAAATAAGCAAGCTGCACAATCCGCATTTAAAGATGCAATTGGGATTAATAGCGCCTATTTGAAACCTGTACTTGAGATTCTCGTCGTTTCGTCAAAAGAAATCGTGCCAGCAGATTTACGCGAATTATTGCCACAGGCTGATCGGCGCAAATTACTCCAACAGGCGATGGCGCAATTTTTTGAAACTCGGAAAGATTATCAGCTTGCCGAAGCCGTCCGACATTTTGTACCGGAGCCGCTCCATTCATGAGTGAACCTGTAGCGTTTCTTTCATCGCAAAAAAGTAAAGCAGAGAAATCAAGTTTGAGTATTGTAACAAACACGATGATCGGTTTTGGTTCTGACCTTATTATTTGTGTGCTGGCGCTTGTAGCTGGTGTGGTTATTGCTCGTGTATTGGGACCTCAAAACCGTGGTTTATTTGCTGTGATTACGTTGATCAATACGTACTTAGCAAGCGTTGTCATGTTCGGCACTGGCACCGCGGCGGAAATTCAATTGGCCAAGGGAGAATATTCCCTACCAGTAGTACACGGTTTCGCTGTTTTCTTTTCGGTCATGATGGGATTTTTATGTTTATTTTTGTTTTTAATTCTTAAGCAGTGGTTTTCTCACTTATTCTTCGCAAATATTGATTCGAAATTCTGCTTTGTAGCCTTGTTCCTCGTTACGCCCGTCCTTTATTTAACGATTTGCAATCGTATGATGGTGGGCATGAACCAAATTTTAACTTTAAATGTTTTTAAAGTGACAAAAGGTATTTTGGATTTAGTGACCGCCGTTTTTTTTCTCTTGATCCTTCCGTTCGGTCTCGTTGGAGCTGTTATCGCCTGGGTGGTTACCGTTCTGGTTACCGCAAGCATTCAATTTTGGTGGTTGCTGAAGCAAAGTGGTTGGAAGCTGGAACTCAATAGCGGGGCTGCTCGGGAAAGTTTTTTGCTCGGATGGAGAATTTGTCTCGCTTTTCTTCCTATGGCCGCGGTTATGGGTATAGATTCCTTTATCTTGAACCATTTTTACGGTGCGAAAGCAGTGGGGTTGTATGCAGTAGCTTACGGTATGATGTTTAGGATTGTTTTCCTATTCGACGCTTTTCTCAATGCTACCCGAGCTAAAATCATCGGACAATCCAGAGAAAGCGCTGAGAAACTAGTTCGTTTATTAATCCGCCACAGTGTTTTCATTGCGTTGATGGCTTCCGTAACTCTATGTTTGTTCCGAAAACTTGTTATCCAGTGGCTTTATGGGGGAGCCTTTGTCGCGGCAGCAGATGCGTTCGTTATTTTATCCGTTGGTATGATTGCCATTCCAGTCGGTAATTTTCTGGGAATCTACGCTGTTGGTCAATTAAAGAAACCCGGCATCATCGCGTCAGTCAATTGGCTGAATCTAGTATTAGGACTTCTTTTGTATTTTTCTCTGATTCCGAAATTTGGCTTGCTTGGTGCCGCTTGGGCTTCTTCTTTAATTTCAGTGATTAGAGTAATCGGTTATCTCTGGGTGTTGCGTTGGTTTTCATTGTCTGATGTTAAAGATACTTTATTTTTGTGTAAGCAGGATCTAGTTTTTTGGAGAGAGCGGTTTCGCCTTTTGTGGGGAAATCTTGCGGTTAGGTTTGCAAACGATCGCAGTAGTTAGCCAATAAGGGCCTGAAATATGCAGAGATTAGAAGCGAAGTCGGTTGGTTTTTATTTGATATGGGTTTGTTGTTTCGGAATCGCCTTGATTGTGTTGCCGTATTACTTGGGCTCACTGATTGTCCGCAATAATTGGCAGGTGATGGGCCTTTTGGTACTCGGAGTCGCGGTTAGTACTTTGTACTTTGCCGAAGCGCGCTATCTGATTTTGTGTACCGCTGTATGTTTTTTCTTTGCAAGCAGTAAAATAAGTTTAATTTCTGAAACTCTTATGACATTCCGTTGGGTTTTTTTGGTTACACTTTCCATTCGCGCATTGGTTCAATGGATTTCGGGTCGAGTTCCAACACGTTTGCGTGGAATGGATCTTTGGGCTTTAAGTTTTATCACCGTAGTTCTGTACTCACAGACCTATTCGTTGTTGCCTTATGTCACTTTACAGAGAAGCGTTTCGGTGATCCTTTTGTACCTGGCTGTTTTTTGGGGCGTTTGGAACTACGCGCAGGACGAAACAAGGATTCCAATTGTTATCAATGATTTATTGAAGTCGTCCTTTCTGTTTCTTGTGCTTGGCCTATTGCTCATCGTGAAAGGTCGCTTTGCAGGTCTCTTTGCAAGCCCCAATGCCCTTGGATTGTTTACCGCTCTTTTGATGCCCCTTGCGGTTGGGAATTTTCTTCAGGAGAGAAAACCGTGGTTGCTTTACCTGGTGGTGCTTATCGGAGTTAATCTTATCTTATGTGGAGCGCGGACAGCGATTTTAGCTACTGCGGTGGGTACAGGTTATGCTTTTTGGAACCATTATCGTACGAAGAAACACCTCATGTTAACACTTCTTCTGTTTTTTTTAGCCTCAGCTTTTCTTTACCTTGGTTTATTTGATTGGTCGTGGCTTGCTGATTATATTCGGCTGGGTACGTTGAATACGGGTAGCGGCAGGTGGGAAGCTTGGAGGGAAGTCCTCAGATTAATCAAATTGCGTCCCTGGTTGGGATACGGTTTTGGAACAGAGGATCACCTCTTTTACACATTCGACATTTTTTTTCTGGAGCATTCAGGAGCTTATGCGCATAACAGTTATTTGGGGTTGATAAGTCAATTGGGTTTGCTCGGAGCCTTTTTGTTATTTGCACCTCTAGGGTTTTTCTTGGTTCGAAATTCTTATCAAATCAGCCGTACGTCGCTACAAGAATTGCATTGGTTTCAACCCGCGTTAACCGGTTCCTTATTGGCAGGACTGGTATATGCTATGTTTGAAAGCTGGATTTATTCTGTGGGAAGCCCTTTCACGTTTCTTTTTTGGGTTATCGTTATTTTTTCGTATCGGTTAGACAGCATGCCTCATCCACAAAAAATTTCTAGGTGATAAAAAGGAATGTCTATTAAGCATCTATTTTTCGCAAAGAGAAAAGCAAGCGAAAGCGTAAACATAAGTCAAGTTGGTGGCATCACTGCAGTTTCGCTGATTGGAATGGCGCGAAGCGGAACTTCGCTAGTTGCTAGGATGTTGAACTTGTGCGGTTTGTTTTTGGGACACCCCAAGCATATGATTCCCGCCACGCCCTCTAACCCTCAAGGTCACTGGGAGTTAAAGGAATTTGTTCGTGTGAATGATCAGTTGTTGAAACGGTTTCGCGGAGCTTGGAATCGTCCGCCGCGGTTAGAGCCAGGATGGGAATTTGATCAAGGACTTGTCGGGTTACATCGAAAGGGCGAAAGGCTAATTCGAAAGTATTTCGGAGCTCAGAAACGCTGGGGGTGGAAAGATCCCCGCACGAGTTTAACATACTCTTTTTGGAAAAGGATCCTGCCACAGCTTAAGTCAGTTATTTGTGTCCGTCATCCATTAGATGTGGCAAAGTCGCTTGAATTGCGCGATGGCATCCCAGTCGATACCGGCCTTCGCTTGTGGTTTCAATATACCATATCAGCTCTTAATAGCACGTCTCCAAAAGAGAGAATTATCACACATTACGAGAGTTATTTTATGGATTTTGAAAAAGAATTGTTGAAAATTGTATCTTTTGTTGGGTTGCCTTTGGAGGATATTCCTTGGGAGATAGTCCGTTCATTTTGTATGGAAAAATTGTGGCATCATCGAACTGGTACCCACCACGAAGGTACCGCCATTAATAGCTTACCTGAGCCAATTAAAGCACTTTACGATAGCCTTTTAAATGAGTCCCAGCGGATTCTGTTTTATGAGTGTAAAGGCAACTGACCTGCCGCTTATTTCTGTGATCGCTCCATCCTATAATCAGGGGCAATTTATTGAAACAGCTATCGAAAGCATATTGTCACAAAAATATCCTTCTTTTGAATGTATTGCTATTGATGCTGGTTCAACCGATGAAACGCATTCCATTTTAGAGGGATACAGGAATCGAGTGAAGATTGTTAACGCGCCAGGCTTGAAGCAAAGCAGGGTGCTCAATCAAGGCCTTGCTCTTTCACACGGTGATATCATCGGTTTTTTGAATGCGGATGATCATTACTCGGAAGATACTTTTTCGATTGTCGCAAAACATTTTCTGGAGAGACAAGACACAGATGTAATTTACGGCGACTTTCATATTATTGACGAGACTGGCAAAAGGCTTTTAACGCATCGAGAACTTGGGTTTCACCACCCGTCCTATTTATTTCTTGGGCAATTTATTTCTTATCCAACCGTATTTCTCCGGCGCCGTGCCTATTTGCGGGTTGGGGAGTTTGATCCCTCGCTGGATTTTGCAATGGATTATGATTACTGGCTCAGGATTGCCCGGCACGGAAAAATTGAGCATATCCCCAAGTTGTTGGCAAGCTTCAGGTGGCACCCTAATAGTAAGGGTGTGCTTTACGAGCGCAATGCTCGAGAGGAATGCCGCGCAGTCCGCAAGCGCTATTTGGAGCGGGAGGGACAAATCTCAGATTCTTTACTTGGTTTTCTTTATCGTGCTTTCTTTTGGGTGGTGTACAAAGTAAGAAGAGTATTCTTGAAATTGATCCAAGGGAAATATTGGACTAGCTTGCCACAACCCATCGCTTTTTATTTGTGGAAACGCCGCTTGAAGTATTTGCAAAATCAGGTAAGTGGCGGGATTCAATTGTAACAGAGATTGTTCCTTTCAAAACTTTCTATCGAGCGGAAGAGTATCATCAGCAGTATTTGAGCAAACGTGGTCTTGGCAGTTGTCATCTTTAGAAAGGATAAATTCGTGCGCAGATTAATTCCCATTGTGATCATCTTGGCAATTGGTGTTTGTCCGCTTCAAGGGGGCGCCGTCCAATCGGAGGAACCGATTTTCTGGCAAGGATGGTCAGACCAAGTGTTTGAAAGAGCCAAGCAGGAAGGCAAATTTGTCATTCTTGATCTTGAAGCTATTTGGTGCCATTGGTGTCATGTTATGGCAGAGACAACTTATAAAGATCCGAAAGTGGTTGAGCTTATGCGTGCAAAATATATTCCTGTTCGCGTAGATCAAGATGCCAATCCTGACCTTTCGCTCCGTTATGAAGATTGGGGTTGGCCGGCGACAATTATTTTTGGTCCCGACGGTCAGGAAATTGCAAAACGGAGAGGTTATGTCCCTCCGGAAGCCATGAGTTCGCTGCTTGAAGCCGTGATCAAAGATCCGACACCCGGTCCTTCTGTTTCACCTGAGGTGAATATAAAACCTGCTAAGCAAGCTTTGCTTACAGAAAACCAACAGAAGTATTTAAAAGAAGAACACGTTTCCATGTATGACAATGAATTTGGCGGTTGGGGCATGATCCATAAACTCATTGATTCGAATAATCTTGAATACGCCATGATGGAGGCGCAAGCCGGAGATAAAACCGAAGAAGCGATGGCTCGGCACACGTTAGATCAGGCGCTCAATCTTCTTGATTTGGAATGGGGAGGATTTTTCCAATATTCCGACGAACGTGATTGGAAATCACCGCATTACGAAAAAATTATGTCGATTCAATCAGAGTATATGCAGCTTTATGCGTTTGCTTACGCGCTTTGGAATGAGCCAAGGTATTTGGATGCGACCCAGAAGGTTGAAAGTTATATCGCCAATTTCTGGACCAGTCCGGACGGCGCTTTTTACACCAGCCAAGATGCAGATGTCAATATTCAACTGTTAGGCCATGCCTTCTATTCATTGAATGATGTCGAAAGAAAAAAGCTCGGCCGCGCACCGAAAATTGATACGCACGTTTATTCGCGCGAAAACGGTTGGATCATTTCAAGTCTCACTTACCTTTACGATGTGACGGGTGATCAAACGTATCTTGATCAAGCCATCCGCGCTGCCAAATGGATTCTTAAAAATCGGAATTTGCCTGGAGGCGGTTTTAGGCACGATACCCAAGACCGGTCAGGTCCTTATCTCGGCGATACGCTTTCTATGGGCGAGGCATTCTTAGATCTTTACACTTCTACGGGAGATCGCAATTGGCTCAAGCGATCGGAAGAAGCAGCGAAATTCATTCATAAATTTTTCAAAGATGAAAAAGGCGGAGGTTTTGCCACTGCTGCTATTCCGGCGAATGCCATGGGTGCATTCCAAAAACCCGTCAAACAAATCGAAGAGAACTTAAATACTGTGAGATGGGCTAATCGTTTGTTTCATTACACGGGCAAAACAGAATACCGTACGATGGCTGAGCATGCGATGCGCTATCTCGCATCACCTGCGATTATTTTCAACCGCAGATTTTTGATAGGACTTTTGCTTGCCGATCGAGAACTGGCACAAGATCCCGTTCACATTGCCATTGTGGGATCTAAGAATGATCCAAAAGCCAAGATGCTTTTTCAAGCCGCGCTTCACTATCCAGCCAATTACAGACGCGTTGAATGGTTCGATAAGCGCGAAGGTTCTCTTCCAAACGCAGATGTGAGCTACCCGGACTTAAAACAATCCGCAGCATTTGTTTGCGCCAATAGAACGTGTTCGCTTCCTTTTTTCTCACCTGAAAAAATTGCCCAGACCCTTAGCCAATCGCAGAAACGCGGAGCTGACCTCAAGTCCACCCCTGTTGCAACGTCCGCCAATTAATTTTCGTTTGACTTTTGAGTGATAATCCGCTACAACTACACCACTTAACCTTCCCTTTTTACCGCTTTTTCATGGTGGAGCTTAGTTTTTAGAGTGGAGGAGTTTTTTCAGTGGGTGAGTGGATCGGCAGAGACCGGAAGGCAAGACGTTGTTACGGCTTCGATGAGATTGCGCTTGTGCCCGGTGCGGTAACCCTCAATCCTGACGAGGTTGATATCAGTTGGGAAATTGATGGGAAGAAATTCCCCATTCCATTTCTCGCTTCTGCCATGGATGGTGTTGTCGATCCCAAATTTGCCATTGCGATGGGGAAACTTGGTGCAATCGCCGTCCTTAACCTTGAAGGCATTTATACCCGTTATGATGATTATGAACCTATCCTCGATGATATTTCTAAGGCTACTCCAGAGAGAGCGACTGAGCTCGTTCAAAAGCTTTATCTTAAGCCCATCAAGGAAAAATTAATTGCAAAACGCGTTCAGCAAATTAAAAAAGCGAAAGTTCCTGCTGTTGTCAGTACCATTCCTCAGCATGCCGAAAAATTCGGAAAAATTGCCGAAGAAGCTGGCTGCGATATTTTTGTAGTTCAATCCACCGTTACCACCGTCCGTCATATTTCAAAAGCCTATCAAGTAGTAGATTTGAAGAAACTTTGTAGGAGCTTGAAGATGCCAGTCATCATTGGAAATTCCGTGACGTACCAAGTGGCGCTTGAATTGATGGAGACAGGGATCAACGGTCTTTTGATCGGAATTGGTCCTGGATCGGCTTGTACAACACGCGGCGTGATCGGCGTTGGCGTTCCGCAAGTGACAGCCATTTGTGATTCGATGGCAGCGCGCGATTTTTATTTCAAAAAATCTCGTCGTTATGTTCCAATTATCGCAGATGGAGGCATGTCAACCGGCGGTGATGTTTGCAAAGCATTTGCCTGCGGTGCTGATGCGGTGATGGTAGGTTCTGCCTTCGCTCGTGCGAAAGAAGCGCCCGGCCGCGGTTACCATTGGGGAATGGCGACGCCGCATGCCAATCTTCCGCGCGGTACGCGCATTAGAGTAGGAACTACGGGGAGCCTCGAAGAAATTTTATTTGGTCCTGCAAAATTGGATGATGGAACTCAGAATTTGGTTGGGGCGCTGCGCACCTGTATGGGAAATGTGGGTGCTAAAAATGTTAAAGAGCTTCAGCTGACTGAAATTATCATCGCTCCAGCCATCAAGACTGAAGGAAAGCTCTTTCAAGCCGCTCAAAAAGTTGGAATGATGAAGTGACGAAACAGGTAAATGTTTACCTGTTTCGTCATCCCCGAATGTTTTTATCGGGGATCCATATTTTGGATTCCCGCTTAAGACGTGCGGGAATGACACGAGATTATGTCCTCTGACACTGAAACGATTTTAGTTCTCGATTTTGGCTCTCAGTATACTCAGTTGATTGCAAGGAGAGTCAGAGAAGAGAATGTGTTTTCGGTTATTTTGCCTTTTAATGCTCCTTTCGAAAAAATTTTAAGACTCAATCCACGCGGCGTTATTCTTTCCGGTTCCCCCGCAAATGTTTATCAAAAGAAAGCTCCCATCCCTGATCCGAAAATTTTTGCGCTTGGGGTTCCTATTTTAGGAATTTGCTACGGTCTCCAAGTCACTGCCCATCTTTTTAATGGCAAAGTTAAAAAGGTAAAGCAGCGGGAGTATGGACACGCTCGTCTTCATATCGACCGCCGCGAAGATCTTTTCAAAAATTTGCCATCTCAAATGGATTGTTGGATGAGCCATGGGGATCAAGTCAAACGTTTGCCGAAAGGATTCGAACGGATTGCCCATACTTCAAACTCGCCGATCGCAGCGTTTCGCAACATAAAACGCAAAATTTACGGCGTTCAATTTCATCCTGAGGTTGTTCATACGCCGCTTGGGGCTAAAGTGATTGGAAATTTTCTCTTTAGAGTTTGTTGTCTAAAAGGCAATTGGTCGCCAAGTTCATTTATTAAAGATACCATTCGAGCAATTCGTAAGCAGGTGGGTGGTAATCGGGTAGTGCTGGGGCTTTCAGGCGGCGTAGATTCATCTGTTGCGGCTACGCTGGTACATAAGGCGGTCGGCCGGAAACTCAATTGTATTTTTGTAGATACAGGTTTGTTACGTTTAAAAGAACGCGATCGTGTCCGCGACATTTTTAAACGCCATTTCAAGATGAACATTAAAATTGTAGATGCCTCCAAAGAATTCTTGCGAGCCCTTAAAGGAGTAGAAGATCCTGAAGAAAAGCGAAAAATGATTGGCGGCTTGTTTATTAAAGTATTTGAACGGGAAGCAAAAAAATTAGGTCGCGTACTGTTTCTAGCTCAGGGGACGCTTTATCCTGATGTGATTGAATCTGTGTCGGTTCACGGTGGACCCACTTCTACTATTAAATCCCATCACAATGTTGGCGGTCTCCCAAGCAGGATGAAATTTCGTTTGGTGGAGCCGCTCAGAGAACTATTTAAAGACGAAGTGCGCCGCGTAGGCCGCTCTTTAGATCTTCCGAGTGAAATTATTGATCGACAGCCATTTCCAGGACCTGGGCTTGCGGTGAGGATTATTGGGGAAGTAACAAGAGAACGGTGTGGCCTTTTACGGGAAGCGGATTGGATTGTGATGGATGAAATTAAAAAGGCTGGTTTTTATACAAAACTTTGGCAGACGTTCGCGGTTTTGCTTCCGATTAAAAGTGTTGGAGTCATGGGCGATGAGCGGACTTATGAAAATGTGGCTGCCATCCGCGCTGTCACTTCGGAAGACGGAATGACAGCTGATTGGGCACGACTTCCTGAAAGTTTATTAGCCAGAATTTCTAACCGCATTATCAATGAAGTGCGCGGAATCAACCGTGTATGCTATGATATCAGTTCAAAACCTCCAGCAACCATTGAGTGGGAGTAACGGTGAAGCACGAAGACTTTGTACACCTTCATTGTCATTCACAATATTCACTTTTAGATGCTGCTTCCAAAGTTCCTCAGCTAATTAAGCGAGCAGTTGAGCTCAAATTTCCAGCGATTGCCATAACCGACCACGGCAATTTGTTTGGTGCCATCGCGTTTTATGAAGAAGCGATGAGACAGGGTATCAAACCCATCATTGGGATCGAAGCTTACATTGCTCCTCAATCTCGTTTCGATAAAACGGCCCATGGCATCAAAGAAGCCTCCTTTCATATTACGCTCCTCTGCAAAAATGAAATTGGTTACAAAAATTTGTTGAAACTCACCACCGCAAGTTATCTCGAAGGTTTTTATTACCGGCCTCGGATCGATAAGGAACTGCTCAAGAAACATCGTGAAGGTTTGATTGCACTTTCTGGTTGTTTAAAAGGAGAAGTATCTCATTACACTTGGAATGAGCAATTGGATAAAGCCCGCCAAGCCATTCGTGAATTTATCGATCTCTTTGGCCCGAAGGATTTTTATTTGGAACTGATGGATCAGGGAATTGATGCCCAGCAGAAATTGTTTGAACATTATCCAAAACTTGCGAAGGAGTTTGGCCTGAAGCTTGTGGCAACGAATGACTGCCATTACATTCATCAAGCTGATGCTCAGGCCCATGATGCCTTGATTTGTATTGGAACAGGTTCTGTGATTTCCGATCAAGATCGAATGCGTTACCACGGAAATAATTTTTATCTCAAGTCCGCTCAAGAAATGAAGGAAATTTTCAAGGATTATCCTGAAGCGATTCAGAATACAATTGAAATTGCAGAACGTTGCAATCTGGAACTTGATTTTAAGAAAACTCATCTTCCTATTTTTGCCCCTCCTGACGGAAAAGAACCCAGCGCTTATTTGGATGAGCTTTGTTTTCAATTTTTAGATGCCAAAGTGGGAGGCAAAATTCCTGAAGAATATGACAAGCGGCTTCGTTATGAACTGTCTGTGATTAAAAAAGTGGGTTTTACGGGATACTTTCTTGTGGTATGGGATTTCATTCGTTATGCCAAAGAAAATAAAATCCCCGTGGGGCCGGGACGGGGTTCTGCAGCTGGCAGTTTAGTGGCTTATGTGTTGGGAATTACGAGCATTGATCCGATTCAACACGGCTTGATCTTTGAACGGTTTTTGAATCCCGATCGAATTTCCATGCCTGATATCGATATTGATTTTTGTTATGAACGCCGTGATGAGGTCATTGAATATGTTGGAAAGAAATATGGTCAGGAAAACGTAGCCCATATCGTTACGTTTGGAACGATGGCGGCACGGGCTGTGATTCGTGATGTGGGGCGAGTGATGGGTATTAGTTATCAAGAGGTGGATAAACTCGCAAAATTGATACCAGCCGAACTTGATATGACGATTGAACGTGCTCTTCAAATGGAACCTCGCTTCAGAGATTTGGCCACAACGAATGAAGAAGTGAAACAGCTCATTGAAACTTCAAAGGCGCTTGAGGGACTCTCCCGCCATGCTTCAACCCATGCGGCAGGCATTGTGATTTCGGACGCTCCGCTTTACGAATATTGTCCTTTGTTCAAGCCTAACGATCAAATTACCACGCAATATGACATGGAAGCAGTTGAAAAGATTGGGCTTCTCAAAATGGATTTTTTGGGTTTGAGGACTTTAACAGTCGTTGATGAAGCCTGTAAAATTGTGAACCGCGTTCGCGCGCTTGATCTCAAAATTGAAGAAATTTCACTCGATAATCACGTTACATATGAAATGTTAAGTCGCGGTGAAGCGATTGGCGTGTTCCAGCTTGAAAGTTCGGGGATGAGAGATTTGCTTAAGAAAATGAAACCTACACGTTTCAAAGATCTTGTCGCATTGCTCGCGCTTTACCGACCAGGACCGCTTGGAAGCGGTATGGTGGATGATTTTATCAGGGGAATGCATGATTCATCGCACATTAAGTATGATCATCCGGCGCTGGAACCCATTTTGAAGGAAACTTATGGAATCATCCTTTATCAAGAGCAAGTGATGCAGATTGTTTCTACGTTGGCGGGATTCAGTCTTGCAAAAGCCGATTCCTTAAGACGCGCCATGGGAAAGAAAATTCCTGAAATCATGGAGCGTGAAAAGAAGTCCTTTATCGACGGCGCGCTGAAAAAAGGTGTTAATACTAAAACGGCAGAAAAAATTTGGAATTTGATCGAATATTTTTCGGGTTATGGGTTTAACAAAAGCCATTCTACAGCGTATGCGTTTATTTCTTATCAGACAGCTTATCTCAAAGCGAATTATCCAATCGAATTCATGACGGCACTCCTCAGTTCCGAAAAAGACAACACCGATAAAATTGTTCGCTACATTGAAGAATGTAAACGTATTAGCATTCCCGTTCTTCCTCCTTCCGTGAATCAAAGTTTTTCTTTGTTTGCGTGCATAGGAAATATCATTCGATTTGGATTGAGCGCTGTCAAAAATGTGGGAACATTAGCGGTTGAATCGATTATTGCTGCGCGGGAAGCAAAAGGTCCTTTTAAATCACTTTATGATTTTTGCGAACGGGTGGATTTAAGACTTTGCAATCGCAAGGTACTTGAAAGTTTAATCAAGTGCGGAGCTTTTGACGATTTTAAGACAAAACGCTCGCAACTCATGACCATTCTTGACCGAGTGCTCGAAATGGGTTCTAAGAGTCAACAAGACCGTCAACGCGGACAGCTTTCACTTCTTGATCAACTCGATGATCATTTAAGCTCGACAGGGAAAGATGCAGATCTTCCCGTTATCGATGAATGGCCAGAAAATCAACTCCTAGGTTACGAACGCGAACTCTTGGGTTTTTACGTTAGCGCACATCCTTTGGCAAAATTTGAAAAGGTGCTTAGAACCTACGCTTCAGCTACAACGGTGAGCCTGACTGAGCTTAAGGATCAAGAGTCGCTTACCATCGGCGGGATTGTGAATACCATTAAAGAGATCACTACAAAAAAAGGTGATCGTATGGCTTTTGTTGGGCTTGAAGATCTGGATGGGCGGTGTGAGATAGTTGTTTTTCCGGAATTGTTTAAATCTTCCATCGCGTTTCTTCAGAAAGATTCAATTATTTTTATTCGTGGCAAGGTGAATTCACGGGAAGATACGCCGAAAGTGATTGCCGAAGAAATCATTCCGATTGAAGAAGTAGAAAAAAAACTTACCAAGGTGATTTCAATTGATCTTTTAACCGCAGGTCTTGATCTGGCTACGTTGCAGAAGCTTAAGGAAATCCTGGCCCAACATCCAGGAAAAACCCCCGTTTATATCAATTTTAAAGACTCAGCCGGCCGAAAGACCGTACTCCATTCAGGTGAAGGTTTTAAAGTTGAGACGGGCGCCCCTCTTTTTGAGGAACTGGAGCAGCTTCTGGGTGCAAATGTAATTAAGATAGCGAGTTAGCTGTTTTCATCATCGAGAGAGCTATTTAACTCAAGAAAAGATTTTTACTCCTTTCTGTTTCCAACCCTTTTACACAGCATAAGTTAGATATAAAAATTCATTGACATTGGCTTAAGCATTTGCTATTTTGTTGACCAGTAAAGACTTAGGACAACTAGGGTGAAACATTTTCATTACTCTAGATGTCTTATGAATTTCGGACAAATCGGAGGTGAGCGGAATGACCAAAAAAGACATTGTCACGAAAGTCTCCAACGATACCAACCTCACCCAAATTGATGTCAAGAAAATTGTGCAGCGCACGCTTGACGCAGTCGTAGAGGCTTTAGAACGGGGAGAGACGGTTGAGTTGCGTAATTTCGGAGTATTCAAGGTCAAGACTCGTAGAGGTCGCGTGGGGCGTAATCCGCGTACGGGTCAGGAAGTCCAAGTCCCTGAGAAGAAAGTAGTCGTCTTTAAACCGGGGCTTATTTTGAAACATCAAGTTAAATAAGTTTGGGAGGAGTATTACCGATGGCGGTGCAAGGCAAGGTGAAATGGTTTTCCAATGTGAAGGGGTATGGTTTTATTGAACAAGAAGGTGGGCAGGATGTATTTGTTCACTATTCTTCGATTCAAGGAGAAGGTTACAAAACCTTAGAAGAGGGCGACGTCGTTACCTTTGAAGTGGTTCAGGGTGAAAAAGGTCCTCAAGCTTCAAACGTTGTCAAAGAAAAAGCAGCCAAAGCGGAACAGCAGAAGTAAATCGTTTTTATTCTTTTTCTATTGACCTAATCTTTCCAAAAGGTCTCGGAGTAGCTCAAGCGCTTCCGTCGAGGCCTTTTCCGTTTTTATGGCAAAGGCGTTAAAACGTTTTCTAGTTTCTAATTCCCTCAACCATTGGAATCAGAATCGAAAACAAGAAATCCAAACCGTTTTGTTGACACGGGAAGAGACGCATCATTTAAAAAATGTCCTCCGGATTAAAGAAGGAGATACGTGCCTTCTTTTGGACCGGGACGGGAATGAGTTTATCAGCCGCCTTAAACGTTTTTTACCCGAAGGTCAATCAGAAGCGGAGCTAATCGAATCCGTTTCAACTCGGGAAGAAAACAGTTTTCAATTGACTGTTGCGCAAGCGATTCCTCAAGACCGAAAAATGGATGAGATGGTCAGAAAATCGGCAGAACTTGGCATTTTTGAATTGATTCCGCTTCTCACGGAACGCACTGTGGTTCGAATCGCAAAAGATCAAGTCAAAAAAGTTCATGAGCGCTGGGAACGGATTGCAGAACAAACCTTGAAACAATCTCGTCTTTCCAAAGCCCCGCGCATTGCACCTCTTGCCTCATTCGATATGCTTTGTTCTGATTTGTCTGGTTTTGCTCAAACTTTTTTACTTCATCCTTCTTCCGAAGCAAAACCTATTCGTGAATGTACGCTTACTCGGAAGAACCAAAATGTTCGGATTTTACTGATGATTGGGCCGGAGGGCGGTTTTTCTCCTCATGAAGTTGAGCAGGCTGGGGCTCAGGGCGTTCAAGTGATCAAGATGGGATCTGGGATTTTAAAAACTGACACGGCTTTTGTAGCAGCCGCTAGTTTTTTTCAATTCATGTGTTCATGAATACTGCTGTTGAATTAAATTCCCAGTTGCGTCAGAAGGTTAAATTTGCAACGCTGGGCTGCCGTCTCAATCAATATGAAACCCAAGCCGTTCGAGAACAATTTTTGAGCGCCGGTTTCGAGGAAACCGGAGATTCAAAAGAAGCTCATGTTTTTGTTTTGAATACCTGTACCGTGACCGCTGAAAGCGACCGGGAAAGCCGCTATTGGATCCGGAAATTCCATCGTGACAATCCTGAAGCAAAAATCATTGTGACGGGTTGTTATGTGGAACGCAACGAAGAAGAGATCAAATTGATTCCTGGCGTAACGCTTACGGTTTTGAACCGCCAAAAATCAGAAATCGTTCATTTGCTTGAAAGCTGCACGTCTCTTTCCCTCGCGCCCATCGAACTTCCTTCCAAAAGGAGTTATACCCCTCTTTTCATTTCCCATTTTGAGGGACGCAGTCGCGCGTATGTCAAGATTCAAGACGGCTGCAATCACGCGTGCTCTTTTTGCAAGGTAGTTTTAGTCCGCGGACCTGCTCGGTCCAGAGCCATTGGAGATGTTGTTGAGGAAGCAAAGCGTTTGAATGATCAAGGTTTTCAGGAAGTAGTTTTGACGGGGATTCAGCTCGGATCCTACGGTTATGATTTTGAAAAACGCCAGATGCTGGTCGATCTCCTAGAGGATTTGTCTAAGATTTCTGATTTGAAACGCATTCGATTAAGTTCCATCGAACCCATGGATGTTACTGACAAACTGATTGAAGCGATGGCTTCGATGGAAAAAGTTTGTCCCCATCTTCACATTCCACTTCAAAGTGGTGATGATCAAGTTTTGGAACGAATGAACCGGAGGTATCGAAGGCATTTTTATAAAGAATTGATTCAAAAGATTTATGAACATGTAGAAGATTTTGTTTTAACTACGGATGTCATGATTGGTTTTCCCGGCGAAACTAATTCCCAATTCGATCAAACCGTTGAACTTCTAATAGAAACGGAACCTTATAAACTGCATATTTTTCCTTATAGCCCTCGTGAAAGAACGCGGGCAGCCCAATTTCAGGATTTAGTTGCAGATTCTGAAGTCCGCAGACGAAAAGAGGTCTTGCTTCTGCTTGAAGAAAAGCTTAGAAAAGATGTTCAACGAAAATTTTTGGGTCAGACGATGGACATTTTGGTTGAAGAAAGTAAGACCGAAGCAGGTTGGGTTTCAGGACGAGGCCCAAATTATTTGAAAGTACGTTTTCCGCTGGAAAACAGCGTACCCGGAAACATTTTTAAAATTCAACTGGAACGAATTGAAGGTAAAGAACTAATTGGCTCGTACTAAAAGCAGAAGAAAGGACCAGCCATGATTTTAACAGCTACTCCGGTACAAACTAACGTAGATTGGTCTTCGCTCGTCATGAGGATGGGATGGGTGGATGCTGTCTTTTTGTTTGCGTTTGCCCTTGGTGTTTTTCTTGGCTTGAGAAAAGGATTGGCCAAGGTTCTTCCCGGTTTATTGGGTGTGACCATCGCTCAAACTTTGGCTGTAGAATATAACGTGTCGTTGGCAACATTTTTCAAAATTAAATTTCAAGCACCAGCTCAAATTGTCCAAAGCTTGGCTTTTGCAGCCCTTGCTCTTGGTGCCATTTTTTTGGTCCGTTTTTTATTTCAGTTTTTTTCTTTGCTTGTGAATGTGGAATTCAAGCCGCCGATTAATAACATAGGGGCTGCGATCGTGGGAGGCTTACAATTGGTTTTATTTGTAAGTCTTATCTCTTCCTTCTTGATGTTTTTCCAAGTTCCTTTTATTCGCGAGAGCCTGGCGGAACATTCCATCAGCGGTCCTTATTTGGTTCAATCGAACGATCAGGTTCATGATTTTTTTATCCGATGGTTTCCAGAGAGTTGGAGAACACAATCATCGCAAGCGAAATAATCCCACCACCTGCTTTTAGCCCGAAGGGCCACCTTTCTCAGAAAGGTCCGCTTACGGCGGAGAAGACAAGTGGCGGGATAAAACCGCTTGGTCGCTCTTTTTACGAGCGCAATACTCAGATTGCAGCGTTCGAACTGATTGGAAAAATTTTAGTTTTACGTCAAGACCGTTTAGTTTTGAGTGGAAAAATTGTGGAGACCGAAGCTTATTTTGGTGCTCACGATCCCGCAAGCCATGCGTATCGGGGTGTGACCCCTCGAAATCAAGTGATGTTCGGACCGGCGGGATTCAGTTACGTTTATTTCACGTACGGGAATCATTATTGTCTTAATGTTACGACTGAGCAGGAAGGGGTTGCTGGTGCGGTTTTGATTCGAGCGGTTGAACCGATTTCTGGCATTTCGGTGATGGAAAAAAATCGTGGTCATGTCTCGCATCAGCAATTGACAAATGGGCCTGGAAAATTGACACAGGCATTTGGAATGACGCGTGAACATTCTAGTGTAGATTTAACCCAGGATGATTCTTTTTGTATTACGGAAGGAAGAGAAGGCGGCGTTCTCCATATTCAAGTGACGAGGCGAATTGGGATCAGTCGCGCTCAGCATATGCCCTACAGATTTTATCTTTCGGATAATCCTTTCGTTTCGGTGCGTTAACAATGGCCTACAACGATCAAATGGTCGATCAAGTCCAGTCACTCAATGACATTGTAGAGGTAATTTCTTCTTACATTCCGCTCAAGCGAGCGGGGCGGAATTTTAAAGCAAATTGCCCCTTTCATTCTGAAAAAACCCCTTCGTTTATGGTGAATCCAGACAAACAAATTTTTCATTGTTTTGGGTGCGGCGTTGGAGGAGACGTATTCTCTTTTTTAATGAAGTACGAGCAAATGAATTTTCCAGAGGCGCTGAGGAAACTTGCCGAGCGAGCTCACGTCGTTTTGCCTGAATCCAAACCGTTTTCTACTCTGGAGCGTTCCGAGCTCGAACGGCTTTATCAACTTTATACGATTACCTCTGAGTTTTATAACGCCAATTTAAAACATCCGAAACTCGGTGAAGCAGGCCGTGCTTATTTAGCTAAGCGTGGTTTTGGAACATCTGAAATTGATACGTTTCGTTTGGGGTTTGCACTTTCAGAATGGCGCAGTTTGTATGAATATCTTTCCAAGAAAGGATTTCAAGATCAGGAATTGCTCCGTTCTGGTCTCATCGCTCGCTCGGCGCAAGGGACCACTTATGATATTTTCAGAAATCGGGTCATGTTCCCCATTTTTAATACGCAGGAAAAAGTCATTGCCTTTGGAGGGCGTGCCATTGCAGATGAGACGCCAAAATATCTTAATTCACCGGAAACGCCTATTTTTAAGAAGCGTAAGGAAATGTATTGTCTTCATCTTGCCAAACGTGCCATTGCTACTTCGGAGGAGGTACGCCGCATCCTGATTGTAGAGGGCTACTTAGATTGCATCCGGCTTTATGCAAATGGATTTCAAAATGTAGTGGCCACTTTAGGTACGTCGCTTACGAATGAACACGTTCTGATTTTAAAACGATACGCAGATGAAGCCATTGTCGTGTTCGATGGCGATAAAGCCGGTGAGCAAGCCTCACTCAGAGGGCTTGATATTTTTTTGGAAGAAGGGATGGGTGTTAAAGTTTTGTGCCTTCCCAAAGGATTCGATCCAGATGATTTTATTCGCTCGAAAGGTGTTCAGGCCATGGCCGAACTTCTGAAACAAAGTCAGGATGTGTTTGATTTTAAGCTCCAAGTATTGCTGAGTCGCTACAACAAGTCAGATTCGCTGGGGCTTTTGAAAATTACAAGCGAGTTCCTTGACACGTTTGCGAGGATTAAGACACCCGTTTTGGTGGACCGCTATCTTAAAAAACTAGCGGTTACCTTGGGTGTTGAAGAAAGTTCGCTCAGATTCGAACTGAACAAATTGAAAAGCAAACAAAGTTCTGTTAAGTCCATTTCGAAAGACACGAAACTGCCCGTGGCAGTGAAGAAAGCCGAACAGCCGCCCGTTGAAAAGCTACTTCTAAGTTTGATGTTTCATTTCCCTCCCTATATTCGGATGTTTTTGGAGGCGTTTCCGGATTACTCATTTTTCGGTGAAAAAACAAAGGAGATATTCAACTTGTTCAGCCAAACGGCCCGAGAGTTTGATGAAACCCAGTTGTCGGCCTCCAAGCTACTCAATCGGATCAAAGATGAAGGATTGAAAACGTTTGCCAGCGAACTCTTAATGACCGAATGGCGTTCGGGTGAAGACCGGGAGCTGGCTTTTCAGGATGTACTTCGAATGCTCAAGGGTCAGGAACGCGCGGGGCGCCTTCGGGCACTTCGGAATCAAATTTCTCAAGCTGAGGAGGCAGGCAATCAGGATTTGCTATTGAAATACATGAAAACGTACCAAGAGTTGCTTGTACAGCCCGATTAAGGCAATCTAACCCATTTAAAAGTAATAACTTAGTAGTTTATTCTGCTGACCGGTTAAATTCTGAAGAAAGTCTGTTTCTTTGGCTTGCTTGATATTTAGTAAAAAGTTCAGCTAAAATTGGCTTTTTGTGCTATAATTACAGTTTTACCCAGCCCTTCAGTTAGCTACTGAATAAAGGGTACTTATGCCAAGGAAGAAAAAAATCAAGCGAATTAAGGAAAAGGACAGCGCCATGTCAACAGAAACCGCCGTAATTCCCAAACCCTCAACCATTGTTTCTTATGAAGAAGTTCTTGAGCGGCTTGTTTCGCTGGGAAAACGTCAGGGTTATTTAACGTACGAGCAGATTAACAATCACCTACCTACTGAAATCGCTTCGTCTGAAAAGCTTGAAGAAGTGATTACCGTGCTGACTGAGAAAAATATTGAAATTACCACAAGTGCAATCCAGCGCGGTAGTGGATTTGATGAAAAAGGGGATGCGAAGAAGGGTAAGGATCTTGGCGAGGAGGGTAAGGAACCTGTCGAAGAAGAATTTGAGCGTGCGCGGATGGATGATCCTGTGCGTACGTATTTACGGCAGATGGGACAAATTCCGCTTTTGACGCGAAGCCAAGAAATTGCACTGGCGAAGCGCATTGAAGAAGCCGAAGAAAAATTGAAAGCAGCTGTATATGAAACGAAAGCGGCACGCCATGAAGTACTCACTTTGGCCAATCAAATTATCAATGACGAAGTCAATCTCGAATCGATTATCGATGAAGATCAAACATCTAAATTGCTGGTTACGAAACACAAGTTAAAACTCCTGACCCGCAAGCTCCGAGCTTCTCGCAAAGATGCTGATTTGGTTCCGTTGCTGATACAATTCAACTTAAGCATCGGAATTGTCGAGCAAATTATTGCAAATCTGAGGGCTAAACTTGAAGAGCTTAAGAATAACCGAAGAGAAATTTCCAAGCTCCGTCGCAAAAAAGTTCGCGGCAAAATCGGCGAGGTCATGGAGCGGAATCAGGAGATTCTGAGTGAGTTAAGTGAGTCTGAAGAAACCGTCTATGAACACTTCAAGAAGATTCAGAAACGGGAACGCGAACTGTCGCATGCCAAAAAGGATCTCGTAGCTGCCAATTTGAGGTTGGTAGTCAGTATTGCCAAGAAGTACACCAACCGTGGCCTTTCGTTTTTGGATTTGATTCAAGAAGGTAATATTGGTTTGATGAAAGCCGTGGATAAATTTGAGTATCAACGCGGCTACAAATTTTCAACTTACGCGACTTGGTGGATCAGGCAGGCGATTACGCGTTCGATTGCCGATCAAGCTCGGACGATCCGAATCCCTGTTCATATGATCGAAACCATCAACAAATTTTTCCGTGCTTCCAGGCATCTCGTTCAAGAAACGGGTCGGGAGCCCACCCCGGAAGAAGTGGCCCGCGTCATGAAGATGCCGCTTGAAAAAGTAAAGGGCATTCTTAAAATTGCCCAAGAGCCCATTAGCCTTCAAACTCCAGTCGGGGATGATGGAGATACGAGCTTCGGTGATTTCATTGAAGATAAATCCGCTGTTTCTCCGGCGAATGTCACCGCTTATTCGATGCTTAAAGAACAGATGGATGGTGTGCTTAATACCATCACGGAACGTGAAGAAAGAGTTTTGAGACTCAGGTTTGGAATTGGAGATGGGTACTCAAGAACCTTAGAAGAAGTCGGTCAAATTTTTAACGTTACCCGTGAACGTGTCAGGCAGATTGAAGCGAAGGCGCTTCGCAAACTACGTCATCCGACCCGCGCGAGAAAACTAAAGAATTTTCTGGATCTTAAGCTGAGCGATTAAGATGAAGCCTAAATTCCACACCCACTTGGTCATTAGCGGTCAAGTGGGTGTGTGGGGTTAGAACCTCATGAAGGTAAGCTGCCATGCCCACACGCGAAGAAGTGATTAAAGCAATCAAACAAGTGTACGATCCCGAAATTCCTGTGAATGTGTATGATTTGGGGCTGATTTACCAAGTTGATCTTGATCAAGATAAGATCAACGTTCAGATGACTCTGACGACTCAAGGATGCCCTTCAGCGCAACAACTGCCCGATATGGTCCGCACACGTCTTTCAGTGCTTCCGAACGTAAAAGAGGTGAACGTTCAAATTGTGTGGGAACCCCAATGGAATCCTTCGATGATCAGCCCAGAAGGGAAAAAAATTTTGCATCTTGAGGATGAGTCTTGAGCATTGCTTCCGTCATGGAAGAAGCAGAACGCTTTTATCACGAGTCACTTGCACTTTTCCGATCTGGTCACGTAAACCAAGCCATTGCTCGGTTAGAAAAATCACTCACCCTTGATCCGCAATATCCGGATGCGCTCGAAACGCTGGGTGTATTTTATTCGAAGGTAGATCGGCTTGATGAAGCCATTGAGATGATGAAGCGCCTCGCAAAGGTTGCCCCTAACCACGTCATGGCTCACACAAATCTTTCCCGTTTTTACGTTCAAAAAGGAATGATTTTAGAAGCAGAGCAAGAACAAGCTGAGGCGAGGCGGCTTTCTTGGAAGGCCGAACTTCAAGCACAGAAGGCAGCCGGCCGTCTCAAAGAGAAAACGCCAGAAGAAGACGTGAAGGATCGAGAGAAAGAAATTCAAAATCGGATTGAACGCTACCAGAAAGTAATCGAGCTGGATCCCCATGATGTGCTGGGCTATTTTAGTTTGGGCACAGCTTTTATGGATGCCAAGCGGCTTGACGAGGCGCGCCACGAGTTTGAAAAAGCGATTTCAGTAGAACCAAATCATTCTCCTAGTTATTTTAACCTTGGTGTTGTGTTAGAATCTTTGGGCAAAATGAAAGAGGCGAGGGAGATTTATGAAAAGGGAATCCCCGTAGCAGATTCCCGGGGTGATATGATTCCGCTCAGGAAAATGGAAGCGCGGCTCAAAATGTTAAGAGAGAACGGATAACAGAGTACAGAGAACTGAAGATGGAAAATACAGGAGAACGAAGTAAAAAAAGGAAGTAGTAGCGCACGATAAAAGTCAGGAAATAATATAAACACCTTTTCTATTTTTCTGTAATCTGTGCTCTGTTTTCTGTTCTCTGATTTCAGGGCCCGCCCCGATTGTGATTGATTAAAACAATTGGGGAATCGGGGCTGGCCCAACAAACATTGATGAAAAGAAATTGGAAGTTGGGCCCGTACCAAAACACATTAAGTGACTAACAATTATTTATTGATATTTGGTACAGTCCTGACTTCTAATGAATTGACGGACGTCTATATTAATGAAAGTCAGGGCCCGTAGCTCAATGGTTAGAGCAGCGGACTCATAATCCGTTGGTTCCTGGTTCGAGCCCAGGCGGGCCCACTAAACTTTATAATTGAATTCGACCGGGAACAGAAAAGGCCGTTAACTGGGCACTAAAGTTTACCTCCGCACTTTAGTGCGGGCCCACCAATTGAGTCAAAATTAACTTTCGAAAGGCGCATGTATATCAAAAATGACAGAATCAAATTCTGAATCTAAGCGTCCCTCTTATTTTGTTCGTGTCGGCCATAGCATTCGCAGCAGGTTTATCGCGGGTTTATTGGTGGTAACGCCTCTTTGGCTGACTTATGTGGCGTTACGATTTTTCTTTAGAACCTTGGACAGTTTTTTTGCTCCCTTGATCAGGAAATCATTTGGTTTTTCGATTCCAGGACTCGGTTTTCTTTTGCTTGTGGGGTTCATTTATTTGATTGGGATGATTACTTCCAACATCTTAGGCCGTTCTTTGTTTCATTTTTGGGAGTCCATTCTGCACCGGATTCCGTTGGTCAGGAACATTTACCAAGGTGCGAAACAATTAATTCATACGATTTCCATTTCGAAAACCTCTGGGTTTAAGCGCGTGGTTTTAGTTGAATACCCACGCTCAGGCCTTTACGCTGTAGGGTTTGTAACTAATTCCGTTGAAGATAAAACAAGCGGAAAGCAGTTTGTTGTCGTATTTATTCCACACACACCTAATCCTACCAGCGGGATGTTTGAAATTGTTCCTGCAAATGAAGTGACCGAAACAGGTCTTACCATCGAAGAGGGAATCAAGATGGTGATTTCAGGCGGATTGATCACTCCTCCAGGTTTTGCCCTGCGGATAGGAGGAACAAAACCTTCGTCATGACCATTCTGCGCCGCTACTGCTTACGCGAGCTGATCTATCCGTTTCTGATGTCTTTATTTTTGGTGACCTTTATTTTTATGGTAGGTAATTTGTTTAACTTGGCCGACCTGCTTGTGAATAAAGGAGTTAGTATTTTTGACGTCCTCAAACTGATCCTCTTAATGATTCCCAGTTTGCTCGGGTTTATTTTGCCAACCGCCGCTTTGACGAGTGTGCTTTTGGTATTCGGGAATTTGGCTCAGAACAATGAAATTATGGCCATCAAAGCGAGCGGTGTTCATCTTTTTCGCCTTTTGATTCCTGTGATAGCGATTGCGTTTGTGATGAGTTTTTTCTCCTTGTTTTTGGTTGACCAAGTGCAGCCCAGATCCGAATATGAGTCCCGGCAACTTTTTCGTCATCTGGTAGCCAAACGCCCCTCAGCTTATTTGGAACCAGGCCGCTTTATCAAAGATTTTGAAGGCTATACGTTTTGGATTAATCAGATTAAAGGAAATCGTTTAGAAGGAATAACGGTGTTTCAATTTCAGGAAGGGAAACCAACTCGGACCGTTATCGCAGAGTGGGGAGAAATCGTTTCGTCTCCGGATCAACAGTCGCTTGCCTTAAAACTTCATAACGGTACCAGCGATGAACCGAACTCAGACGACCCTTCTGTTTTGTACAAGTTGAATTTTAAAACGTTTCTGCTTGCTAACATCACGGCCGGCAAACAAAAAGGCGGACTTGGAAAAAAAGAAAAAGAAATGACCATTGATGAACTGCTTTATCAGCTGAAAGATAACGAAGTGAAGCGGATCCCTAAGAAAAAACGTGAGGTCCAAGCTGAAATTCATAAGAAAATTTCTTTTTCTTTCGCAACTGTCGTATTTGTCCTCGTTGGTTTGCCGGTCGCTATTATCAGTCGTCGTGGCGAAGCAGTGATCAGTTTTTCTGTGGCCGTAGCTGTTGTTGCGATCTATTATGTTTTGTTTGTTTGGGGCAGAACCATGGCTATTAATGGATACCTTCCTGCTTGGATTGCTCTCTGGGTGCCTAATGTTGTGCTCATGGGAGTTTCAGTTTTTTTTGGCATACGCATGGTTCAACTATAAACCGGCTGCAGGGCCTACGCATCTAAATTTCTCCCAGTAGCACGCGGAGGTAATCCGGGTTCATAGCCGCCCGCCAGCGTTTTCGGTTGACACTTTTGTTTTGGGTTTTATCTTGCTTCAGAATATGAAGTGCCATGCGGCGTAGGA
>OBEQ012370229.1_pt1 | contig 42799 bp, 57 predicted proteins | sample 1670901 | NCBI WGS metagenome assembly OBEQ01 (sample SAMEA104232315, study PRJEB22302) | groundwater metagenome | biome: forest; feature: aquifer; material: groundwater | place: USA | collected 2011-08-07 | depth 5.4 m
AAAGGTTTTATTAATGAAAAAAAACTTGAAAAGGGCAAGACCTATTTGATTACTGAAAAGGGTTTAAACTATTTGAATAAATACGCTTTGATTAAAGATTTCACAGAATCTTTTGGATTGGAATAACTAATTATTTCTTTTTCTTGGTTTTATTAGAAAGAGTTTTTCTTTTCTTTTGCTTGCTTTCTTTTTTCTCTGTTTTTGCTTTGATTACTTTTATTCCATTCATGTACTTTTGTAGAACTGTTGGAACTTTGATGCTACCGTCTTTTTGTTGATTGTTTTCCATGATTACTACCAAAGCTCGAGAAGTGGCTAGTGCGGTATCATTTAGTGTATGTAAAACACCTCGTTCTCCATCTCTTTTTACAAATTTTATATTTAATTTTCTAGCCTGATAATCTGTACAATTTGATAAAGACATTAACTCGCCGTATTCTTTTGTTGTGGGTCTATAAACTTCCAGATCTGCAGATCTAAATTTCCAGTCAGCAAGATCGCCAGTGCATATCTCTAGAACTCTATATGGAAGTTTAAGAGCTTTCAGTATTTCTTCAGAATTCTTTAGAAGTTCATCATATAACTTTTCCGAATCTTCTGGTTTACAAAAAACAAATTGTTCTATTTTATTGAATTGATGTGTTCTCCATAAACCCTTTTCATTTATTCCATGTGCCCCTACTTCTTTTCTAAAACACATTGAATATGAAAAGTATTTCTTTGGTAATTCCCATTCTGGAATAGTCGTATCAGCATGCATTGCTAATAATGATTGTTCTGCAGTACCTATTAGATTAAGATCTTCATCTTTTATAGAATAAACAGATTGTTCAATTGCAGCTTTATCCATAGATGCATAAATTGATTTTTCATTTAACATTAATGGTGTTTCGATATATGTATATCTTTTTTTTGTCATAAAATCTATTACAAATCTTATTAATGCCTGGTTTAGCAAGCCTAAATCTCCTTTAAGATAATAAAATCCGCTTCCAGAAACTCGCCCAGCTGCATCAAAATCAGCAAGACCTTGCGATTCTGCCAGTTCTACATGATTTTTTATTGGAAAATTAAACTTTGGTATTTTCCCTACTTTTTTTATTTCCACATTTTCTGTGCTATCTTTGCCTTTTGGGACTTTTTTAGATATGATGTTTGGAATCTGCAAGAGAATTCTTTGTAATTCTTCATGTACTTTATCTGCCTCTTCTTCGTTTTCTTTTATTAAAGTTGGAATATTCTTTGCCTTTTTTATTAGTTCTTCAGCTTTTTTATTATCTTTTCTCTTCTTAGCTTGATTGATTTCTTCAGAAATTTTATTTCTTTCTGAACGTAGATCATCACCTTGCTTTTTTAATTCTCTCCATTTATCATACTTTTTTAGTGCTTCATCTACTAGAACAAGTTTATGGTTTTGAAACTTCTTTTTTATATTATCTTTTACTAATTGCTCGTTTTCTTTAATAAATTTTATGTCTAGCATTATAAGTGGAAGTGGAATTTGTTTTTAAAGTTTTTTGATTTTTGATTAGAGGTAATTTGATTCATTTCTTTTTTTCTTTAGTTCGTGATAATGATTTTCACCTTTTTTACGGTATTTTATCTTTTCTACACCAAATTCCTCTATCATGCTTGCAACATAATCTCCCCCTAAATGTTGAGGTATCGCAACGTAATCTACTCCTTGTTTATAGAGATCTATCGCTATTTTTGGCTGTTCTGTTGTTGCGATAAATACTGCTGTTGAACCAATATCTTGAAGTTTTTCACTTAGAATAAAGTTTGAATCTGAATCGGGAATAGTCGAGATTATTAATTTTGCCTTGTTGAGATTTAGTTCTTCTAAAAATTCTTTATCTCCCGCATCACCATAAACACAGTTTATTTTTTCTTTTGCCAAAGAAAGAACTACCTTTGGATTGTAATCTACTACAATAAATGGAATGTTTAATTTTTTTAGAGTGTTGCCAATTTTATAACCCATACGGTGATAGCCAAATAGTATTACATCATAATCTTCTTTTGAGGATTTCTTTCTTTCATTTTTCTTTCCTTCAAAAACACCTAGGACTCTGGATAGTTTGTTAAATATGTTGTGTGAATAATATATGCTATAGCTACTTACTCCTATTGTGATTATTGCAATTAAAACTGCCAGACTCATAGTTTCTTGAGTTATATGCCCTAAACTGTAACCTACTAAAACAATTATAAGTGAAAATTCACTGATTTGAGCTAAACTTGAACCGGCAAGGAAATTTGTTCTTTTTTTGTAACCGAATATTCTGAGCATTGACATAACAATTATTGGTTTTCCGATGATTACGAAGGCTGAGAAAAGAAGAGCGATCTTTATCATTTGCCAATTCACGGACGTTACCAACTGGCTTCCAAAATAAACAAAGAATAGGACTACGAAAAAGTCTCGTAAGGGTTTTATCTTTCCACCTAATTCTAAAGTATATTTGCTTGATGCTAGAGCCATTCCTGCTATTAGGGCTCCAATTTCTATTGAAAATCCTACTTTGTCAAAAAGTAAGGAAATGAGAAGCGCCCAAGCTATTCCAAATAAGAATAATGCTTCTTGATTTTTTGCAAGATTATTTAGCACTTTGGGTAATGCAAAAATAGCAAAGAGGAAGATCGCAATTATTATTCCTATAGCATAACCGAGTTGCAGTAGAATATTTAGGATGGAGCCGCCTTCGTTAAGCAAAGGTATTGTCATTAATGCAATGGCAGCTACAAAGTCTTCTACGATCAAGATACCTAAAGTAATTCTTCCATGCAAAGTATCCATCTCTTTTTTGTCTGATAAGATTTTAACAACTACTACTGTGGAAGAAAATGCAAGTGCTGTTGCCATATACAGTGCTGAAGTGAAAGAAAATCCAATTCCCAATGCTATTAAAAATCCAATTAGGCCCGTAATTGCTATTTCTGCAAAACCGGCTAATGTAGAAACGCCCCCAACTTCTTTGAAAACTCGAAAGTCAAGACTTAAACCAACGATGAATAATAATAAAGCTACTCCTAGATGGGCGAATAACTGGATTATCTCTGAAGATTGTCCTGTTGGTCCTATTAAACCTAGAAATAAAGGTCCCACTATTACTCCAGTGATTAAATAAGCAATTATTGAGGGTTGTTTTATTAATCTTGCAAGAAAAGCTAATACTGCTGCTATACCAATTATTAGACTAATGTAAACTAAAATTTCCTGAGCCATCTTCCCCTTTATATAGATTAGGTTAGTTCTTTTTAGTTTTTAAACCTTTTATAAAATTAATTTTGTAAAGGTTCGCTAGTATGTTTATTCATCTTCTTTTTTATTAATTCTATTATTACTGGAACAATTGAGATTACAATTATAAAAATTATAACTAAGCCAAAGTTTTGTTTAACAATTGGAATATTTCCTAATAAATATCCTCCAAATACAAATAAGGCAACCCAGGATATCCCTCCGATTAAATTATACTTGAAAAATTTGGAATATTTCATTTTCCCCATGCCTGCTACAAATGGTGCGAAAGTTCTAATAATCGGAATAAATCTTGCTAGAATTATTGTTCTTGCACCATGTTTTTCATAGAATTGGTTAGTTCTTTCAAGATATTCTTTTTTCAAGAATTTTGCATTATCCTTTGTAAATGCTCTTTTACCAAAATGATGCCCTATCCAATAATTAACACTATCTCCTAAAATAGCTGCTGCTGATAATAGGAAGAATAATAAGTATACATTTAGGATATTTTGAGCAGCTAATGTTCCTGCTGCAAATATTAAAGAATCGCCTGGAAGAAGAGGTGTGAAAACAACCCCTGTCTCAAGGAAGATTATTAAGAATAGAATAAAGTATGTTAAGAAACCATACTGGGCAATGATTGCTCCTAGAAACTTGTCAATATGCAAGAATGTGCTTAGAATATTTGTTATGGCCATTTTATTTATTATTTGTAGATTAGTAAACTTTTTAAACACACTGAATTTATCACTTTCATGCCATTCGTAAGAATCAAATTAGAAAGTATTGATATTGATGCACTTAACTCTATTTGTGAATCAATTCGAAGTATTGCCAAAGTTTCAGGTATTGTTCCCAGAGGGCCCGTACCTTTACCGACTAAAAGATTAAGAATTACAACTAGGAAATCTCCTTGTGGTGATGGTACTGCTACTTTTGATAGATTTGAAATGAGAATTCATAAAAGATTAATTGATTTGCCTTCGAACGATAAAGTTTTACATTCTATTATGAGATTACAGATTCCGCGTTCAGTAAACATTAAGATCCAAATGAAAGATTAAGATGGAAGAGAATACTGACTTACTCAATTCTAGAAAAATGCCAGATTATTCTGGAGGAAACTTAAATCCTGTTGATTATTTTAATCAAAATATGGGCAGATATGTTTATCAAAGTAGAAGAAATTCAAGAGAAGATAATTATGCGACTCATTCAAGTTATAATCCTTAATCTTCAAGATTGCCATCTAAACAAGCTTTTGGGCGGGCTAATACACTAACATCTAATTTGTCTCTAACCAATGCTATTCCCCTGTACATGGCTGTTTCTATTAATTTTATTTTAAGTTTTTTTGCTTCGCCCATACCTTTCACAATTTTTATAAGTTCATAACCTTCTGATTGAAAATTTTGAATATGTGTTGGTTTAGTCCATCGTCTATCTTTTCTATATTCATTTTCATAATCATCTGGGATATACCTTCCTCTATGGTTCTTTTGATATTGCCCGTGGTATTCAACCATTTTCATTCCACTTTGTAAATGCTTTTAAATATTGCTGATTTCAACTTAACACATGCCCAAGTGGGACAATGGTACTCCACACGCTTGGAATGCGAAAGAAACCTAGGTTTCTTACCGCTCTATCTTCCTAAGATAGACATCTCCTAAAGTAGTATCTCCTACAATAGTAAAGAGATTGACTAAAGAGCGTGGCCTTAACAGGCCTCCAGGTTCGATTCCTGGCTTGGGCGTTCTATCTCTGTTGTAAGTTTAAAGATTTCCAGTAAACATATCCTAGAAGGATTGAGAGGATTGTTGTTGAAAGTAGAGTTACAATTAGAAAAGGAGTGTGGGCTTCGAAATAAGCATCTGACAAGGCAGGAATGCCAAAAATAGCACCAACTGTTCCCGGAACATTCACCACAATACTTACGATTGTAAGAAATGTCATAATTACTGTAAGCTTTTTCATTGTGTCGTTGAGTTCACGGTTTGATTTCATTTCTGATTTAGTTCTTAGAGAAGCAATTCTGTAGTTATGGCTACGACATCTTTCTAACCAATACCTAGCCTCGGTGTTAAATAATTCATATTCAAAATCTATCATACTTGTATTAAAACAATTAATATCATCTTCTTTCAGTTCAATAATAACTTGAAATAAACCTTCCAATCTATCTGTCAATTTTCTTAATTGCCTGCCTGCATCTTCAATTGAATCAAGTTGTGGATCTAGGTCTAGTGTATTCATTACGTCACGAATTTTTAAAAATTCTTGAGAATAATTTTTTAGAATAGATTTAAGCAGGATAAATATGGAAATTGTGCTTTCTCCTTGTTTTCTTTTCATAAGTCTTTCAAATTTTTTCTCAATTTTGATAGATTTAACAGAGGCACAAATTAACACTTGATTTTTCGTTATAAATATAAGATTGCTCTGGCTTTGATTTTCGTTGGCGTATGAAGGAATATTAAGGATTGTAAAATTACTTTGGCTTTCGATAAATGGAAGATCTATTTTAACTATTTCTTCTATTTCCATCCCTATATCGAGGTCAGTTACTTCTTTTTTTAACTCATTTAAACTCTCTAAGATTTTTATCATAGTTGTTTTTTGTTTGTTTAATTATTTATCATTTATAAAGCCTAGTGTGAAGATATATATTTTGGGGAATAGAAGGCTATATAACTACTCAAATTATAACGTTTTATGGAATTAACCCAGAAAGATATCAAATTTCTAACGATTATGAATGAAACAAGACTTGCAGACGGCAAAATGTTTGGGAGATACTCAGAAGAGGTAAGTAAAGTGTTCACCTTTTCTAATTCTGAATTAGATGCTGCAGTGAGAAAACTTGTGAAGATGGGCATGTTAAGCGTAATGGATGTTGGTGGAAATGAGAAAGTATATTTCCATACAGATAAGGTCTCGAAAGGAAATATTGACCGAGATTTAAAGGCAATTAGACATTAGTAATATTCCAGATTATTTACCAGAAGAAATCTTCAGATATTATATCTGTTTTTTTAACCCCTTGCTCTCTTAAGATTTGGGAAACTGAATGATTCATTTTTTGTGGGCCACAAATATAGAACTTTTTATTCTTAAAATCTTGAATATGCTTTATCAACATTGCTTTGTTTATCCTTCCAGATTCGTAATCTTGTTTTTTTATGTTTTCTCTAGTAATAATATACTTCTTTTTAAACCAGTTTTCTTTAATTAAGTCGAGCTGTTTTTTAAATATAATATCCTTCTCTGTTTTTGAACTATAAAAAAGGATTATGTTATATTTTGCTTCTTTATTCTGATTTTCTTTGATCATACTCATAAAAGGTGTTATTCCTACACCCCCTGCTATGAAGACAAGATCTTTATTTTCTCCATCAATTATGAAATTACCGAATGGCCCCTCAATTTTTATTTCGTCGCCCGGTTTTAATTTCAACGCTTCTTGAGTAAAACGTCCGCTAAGTTTTATTGTGAAGCAAAGGTTTTTTTCACTAGGACTACTTGAAACGCTGAATGGATGTCTTGCATATAATTTTCGATTATCTAATTTTAAAAAGAAAAATTGTCCTGGTTTAAAGGATATTTTTTGTTTTGTTTCAACAACTAGTGTGAATGTATCTTCCGTTTCTTGTTCTATGTTTTTTAAGATAAATTCATTTTTTCTTTGTTTAATTTTGTAATTTGTTCTGTATATTGCTCCAATGGCAACAAGGATGGGGGTTATATAGAAAATTATCTTTATTGTTGGAGAGGAGATTGAGCTACCATTATTAAAAGCATGATACCAGATAGTTATGAATAAAATATAGGTAAGTATGTGTAGGTATTGCCAGACTTTGTATGATATCTTTTTATAAGATAGTGATGAAATCATTATTCCTGCAAAAATGTAAAGTGAAATTGTCCCGAAAGCTAGAGGCAGGGCTTTAAAATTAGGAAGAATATTATTTATGTAGGATATGTTTGACAAAATAAAAAATATTGGATGCGAAAACACAATAAAATATGTGAATATTGCAAATTTTCTCTGTGTTTTTATTATTTTGTCTATACCATAATATTTATCAAAAAATCTTGCTGTATCCCCTGTGAATATTAATAAAAATATACCTAGAAACCCCATTAGACCTAAAAATTGAGCAATGGAGTAAAAAAACCCGGAGATATTTGTTCCTTTGTAGATAATTGGCGAGAGAACTGTATAAAATATTGAAATTATTGTTGTTAATAATATTGTTGCAATTACTGCTGTTAAAATGTTTTTTGTTTGATCTATACTTTCTTTGGCCATGTTATAATTGAGAAAACACGAACGCTTTATAAATGATATGAACTTTTGTTCTCTTTACTTAAAATTTAAGTTTATAAACTCTTTTTTTCTTTACTAAGAATGTTACCTTTTTGGAAGTATATTCGAAAATATAGGGGGATATTGGTTCTAACATTAGTATTGGCTACAATAAATCAGGTTTTTTCTTTGATTGATCCGCTGATATTTAAGGTAATAATCGATAATTATGCTAGTAAAGCTTTATCTTTGTCTAGAGAAGTGTTTATTCGAGGAGTTTTGTTATTATTACTTGCTTCTATTGGAGTAGCATTTGTATCTAGGGTTGCAAAGAATTTCCAAGATTACTATGTTAGTGTGATCACTCAAAGAGTTGGTGCTAATATGTATGCTGAAAGTGTTGAACATACGTTTTCTCTCCCATATAGTATTTTCGAGGATCGTCGTTCAGGAGAAGTGTTAAATAAATTACAAAGAGCTAGAACTGAATCTCAAAGATTAATTGAGAACTTTGTTGGAATGATCTTTCTTTCATTAATTGGAATTTTATTTGTAGTCGGTTATGCATTTTATGTAAATTGGGTTATCGGTATTGTTTACCTTTCTTTAATTCCTATTGTTGGAATTTTTACTTTTATGATAACTAAGAGAATTCAGGCAGCACAAAAGAATATTGTTAGAGAAAGTGCTGAACTAGCTGGTTCAACTACAGAAACAATAAGAAATGTAGAGTTAGTCAAGAGCTTGGGTCTAGAAAATCAGGAAATTCAGAGATTAAATGTAGTTAATGATAAAATATTAAATTTAGAGTTAAACAAAGTCAAAACAATCCGAAAACTGAGTTTTATGCAGGGTACATTGATAAATGCAATGAGAGCCACGTTACTTCTTTTTATGTTATGGTTAATATTTAACAAAGGTATTACTTTAGGTCAATTTTTCAGCCTGTACATTTATTCGTTCTTCATATTTACACCTTTGTCTAGTTTAGCAATGGTTGCATTACAATACCAAGAAGCTAAAGCAGCTTATGAGCAAATAGAAGAAATTTTAAAAATTGAGCCGGAGAAAAAACCAAAAAATCCAAAGGAAATTAAGAAAATAGAAAATATTGAATATGATAATGTTTATTTGAAATATGAAACTGCTGATTCTCCCTCTGTTTCTGGAATAAATCTAAAAATTAAAGAAGGAGAAACTATTGCATTTGTTGGTCCCTCTGGTTCTGGAAAGTCAACGTTGATTAAATTGTTGGTTGGGCTATATAAGCCTACGAAAGGTAAGATTTTCATAAATAAGATTGATTCTAATCAACTTGATCATGAAGAGTTAAGGAAGAAGATTGGATTAGTCTCTCAAGATACACAGTTATTTGCGGGAACTATTAGAGAGAATTTATTGTTTGTTAATCCTAAAGCTAGTGATTCTGATTGTATTAAAGTTTTGAAAGAAGCAGCTGTAGCGCATATTATTGAACGTGGTGGTAACGGCCTCGATACTAAAATTGGAGAAGGCGGAATAAAATTATCTGGAGGTGAGAAACAAAGACTTGCAATTGCCAGAGCATTGTTAAGAAACCCACAATTGTTAATTTTTGATGAAGCCACTTCATCACTAGATTCAATAACTGAAAAGGGAATTACGGAAACTATAAAATCAATTGTTAAAGGTGGGAAAGTTATATCTGTTTTAGTTGCTCATCGTCTTTCTACTATCTCACATGCTGATAAAATTTATGTATTAGAAAAAGGAAAAATTGTGGAAGAAGGAACACATTCACAATTATTAAGAAAGAAAGGTTTGTATTATGCTATGTGGAGAGGTCAGCAAGGTGGGGAGAAATAATTATTAAGTGTAAGTAAAAATACAGAATTCTAAAAATTAATAAAAAAATAAAAATAAAAATAAAGTGTGTTTAGTTTCTAGCTAAACTGAATACGTTCTTTATAGCAACAATAATTGTAGCTGGTATGAAAACGGTTAACAGTGTAGTCATGATGTTAGCTAGTATTGTTACGTCCTTTAAAACACCTGATCCGAATGCACTAACTATTACTAGTATTGCACCAGACATCAAGAAATGGGACGCTTCTTCAGCTGATACATTTAAGAATCCAACTACTAAACCAATAACTACTAGAACCCAAACCCAACCTTGAGTTAGACTTGTTAATCCTTTCATAGTCATAAAGACTCCTAATACTACAGCTAGGATTACGCCTATTAAAAATGCCCAACCACCAATTTTGCCTTTAGAGCTTTTTGCCATATTGACCTCCTTTTTTATTAAATATATTTAGTAAAATGGGTTTAAATAGCTTTTCACTTTTCATAGGACAAAATTATCTTGATTTTAAGAAAAATTCCGGAAAAATTAATTTCCTTTTAATTTTTTTAACTTTTCTTGGAATGATAAACCCTCACGGCTTAATTTTTGTTCACCTTTTTCTTTATCTGTTATTAAAAAACCTACGCCCCGGTAATTTTCTAAATTATCTGGATCTAAATCTTGTTTAATCATTTGTTGTTTTATCATTAATTCTATTTCCTTAGAGCTGAACCTCATTCCATTGATTGTGTAGACCATTAATGCTTCGTGTGCTGTTGGTGTGTGCAGTAAGAAAGCTTGTTCAATCATTTTTGCTTCTTCTCTTATTTCTTTTTGAGCATGTTTATCAAGACGAAGAATTAAATATCTTGATAAATTGTTAGCATCTCCACTTCTCCACATTTTTGTGTAGAAACCGACACCTTTAGACATTCTTGTTAATTCTTCTGGAGTTCCTAACTGTCGTAGTTGTTGAACTGTTTGCAATTGTGATTCTTTGTCTGAAATATATATTCTTACTGCTTTTTCTAAATCTCCCTCGTCCATCGATTTTCCCCTACCTTGTCGATTGACTTTATCTTGGTATTTAAATTCTTCAGCAGGAGGAATATAAAACTGACTTCCTAATGGATTATATCCCATAAAGCCATGTTTATCCAAAGTTCTATGTCTTCCTGCTTGTCGAGGGTCTACAAACATCGGTGCTTTGATCTCCATTGCTAGTTCTGACATTTCTATTGGAGAGGTATGTAAATCTCTAATTAAACTCCTTGTTAAATTTTGATTGTCTTGTAGTTTTTTTGTGCCTTCTCCGTATGATATTCTTGCTGCTTCTGCAAATGAATTATCATCACCCATATAATCTACAACTTGAAATTCACCATGATCTAAGAAAGGTTGAATCTGAAATAGAACTTCTTCTAATGCAGGAACGATTACTCTTTTAGTTTCTTGTGATTGCCATTGTGCAGGGTTTAAAGAAGGATCAACAACATCTTCATCTTTAGGCATTGTTAATATGGGGTAAGAACGCTCTGGATTTGTTAATGCTTTCCATGCAATAGGTGAAGTATCTGAAGCAATTTGGGCAATTTGTTCAATATATTCGAATGTTGGGTCATTGAAATCTAACCGATCTCTTTGTTCTGTCACAAATCTTGCCAAGTTAAAAAGATCCATTTTCCAGAAATATTTTGTATCATTATCTATTCCTAAACCTGCTCTAGCTAGTTCTCTGGCCATATCTAGATCTAGAAGCATTTTATAATTTTTAGAGGTTCTTTCTCTGTTTTGATTAAATATTTGTAAAATTTTTTCAATATTATTTGGTTTGTGTGGAAATTGTTCTAACCAATCTTGAGTTGGTGTGAATGAACTATCTAACATTATAGAATATCTTCCAGAATATTCGTTAACGTTGCAAGATTGTTCATACACTAAGGCTAGTGCTGTTGCTATTGGAGATCGGATATTAAATTTTAATTGAACTGATTTAAATGGATCATAAATTCCATGCATTGATAAATAATTGATTAGTCCGCTGGTTGAAGGGTTTTTTGAAAAAATCGATGTTCCATGTCCTGATGTTGCTACCCTCACTACGGTTTCGTCTCCGCCCATGTAGTCGACTAATTCAACAGTTCCTGAATTAATTGGGTGAGTGTAAAATAACTCTTTTTCTCCTCCTTCGGAAACAAATCTTTTTGTTAGATTAATTCCAAATGGGCTAGCCTCTTTTGACATTAGTTCTTAAATTCTAATTAGTTTTTAAATAAAAAGGAATTTTAATATATATTTTGCAGAATGGTGATGGTTTATAAAACTTTAATGCATTGATGGGAAATGAAAGGGGAAAGAGGTTTATTTATTGTATTTGAAGGTATTGATCGGTCTGGGAAATCAACGCATGTTCATTATCTTGCCAAGCATATCCAAGATCTTGATAAGTATAACAATGTTCTTTTAACTCACGAACCTTGGAGAAGTGAAGATATTAAGAGAAAACTTGAATATGATGCAGATGCTTATTCTGATGGGTTAAAAATGGCTGAACTTTTTACTCAAGATAGGAGAGATCATGTGAACAATTTAATTTTACCTAACCTTGAGCAAGGAGTGTATGTTATATGTGATAGGTTCAAGGCTTCAACTTGTGCTTATCAAAGTGCACAAGGAATTCAAACAGAAAAGCTATTTGAGATGCAAAGTAAGATTAAAATTGTTCCAGATATAACCTTTTTATTAGATATTGATCCAGAAACTGCATTAAAAAGAGGATCTGGAAAAACAGAGAAATTTGAAAAAGTTGGATTTTTGGGAAGAGTTAGAGACCAATATCTAACGATTGTTGAATTATCTAAATGTAATAATAACGTGAGAGATGTTTTTGGAGAAATGATTGTTATAAATTCAGATCAATCGGTAGAGGATGTTGATCGTGATCTAATCAAAGAATTTGATTTAGTATATAATAGAATGCGAAACTTTAAATAATTGTAACTCTTGAGCTTAGTATGGAAAAAGATATTGGAAAGATAACAAAGAATGATACTTCTGACATAGTTATAAGAATTGATGATTTTGGTGGAAGGAAAGGCTTGACAATAAGAGAGTTTGTAACGTCTGAAAGATATACTGGATTTACAAAACAAGGTGTTAGAATAGGTGCTGCTGATTTTCCCAAATTTAAGGAAATGATAAATTCTATTACTGAAGCTGACTTGAAAGACGATGGAACTTCTAGTTCTGGTGGTGAAAGTTCATCTGTAGCGCCATCTAAAGATAAAGGAAAGCCAAAGAAGGAAAAGGAACCTGAAATTGAAGAGGAAGTTATTGATTATTAACTATTGTGCTCTTCGTTTTTTAATTTCTTCTAATATTGAATGATGATATTTTTTATCTCTTTCAATTCTTTCATGATTATTATGTGTTTGGCTGCTGGAATAATTTGAATTAAATATTTGTGGAGATCTTTCTGAAACACGGAGAATCTCAACGTTTAAAGCGCCGTAACTAGCTTCTTGTAAATTAAGGTAGATTATTTCTAGCATGTGTTTTTCGATAATGTCTTACACTTATAAAGCTTTTTATAGAGGTATTTTTTAGTGTATTTATGACATCGAATCTTAAATCACCAATAGTAACTGTAGCTGGGCATGTTGATCATGGTAAAACTAGCTTGCTGGATTACTTAAGACAGAGTAGTGTTGTAAGTAGTGAAGCGGGAAGAATTACACAGAAAATTTCATTTAGTTTCTTTCCTGCAGATAAATTGAAAAAAATGTGCCCTTTGATTGATAAACGTGGCGTTAAGTTGGATATTCCTGGATTTTTATTTATTGACACTCCAGGACATGCTGCATTCAGCAATTTAAGAAAACGTGGTGGTTCACTTGCAGACTTGGCAATTTTAGTTATTGATATTAATGAGGGAATAAAACCCCAAACATCTGAGGTTCTACAGATATTAAAACTGAATAAAGTTCCATTTGTAATAGCTTTGAATAAGGTAGATAATGTTAGTGGGTGGAAAAAACAATCTGATGATTTGATTGAAAGTCTAGACAAACAATCAATAAACTGTAGACAAAACTTCGATGAGAAATTATTTACAATTATTGGTGCTTTGTCTTCGTATGGTTTTGAGGCTGATTTATTCTTTAATATTACAGATTTCACGAAAAAATTAGCTTTGATTCCAATTTCTGCTAAAACTGGCGAAGGAATACCAGAATTGTTATTTATGCTTTGTGGATTATCGCAGAAATATTTGACTAGTAGGCTTCAACTGGGAGATGAAGCGAAAGGAGTTATTTTGGAAATTAAGAAAGATAAGACAATAAATTATTTAGAATCAATATTGTATGATGGGAAATTAAGCGTTAATGATGAAATTGCAATTGCTGGTTTTGATGATGTTACAATTACTAAAATTAGATCTTTGCAAGAAATTCAACCTATGAGTTCTAATTTTAAGAACGTGCAAGAGGTAAAGGCTGCAACTGGAATAAGGATGCAAATTATTTCTAAGGCAGATGTTTTGCCTGGAATGCCGTTTATGATTGTTAAGAAAAATGTAGATCAATTAAAGAGTGAATTTAAGAAAGAGATCTCTGATAGTATTAAAACTGAAAAATATGGAATTATTGCAAAAGCTGATTCTTTGGGAAGTTTGGAAGCTTTACTTGTTTTGTTAAGACAAGAGAATTTGAGTATTGTTAAGGCTGGAATTGGAAACATAAACAAATCAGACATAATTACTGCTAAGGCGAATTTGGAAATTAATGAGCTTGACTCTTTAGTTGTTGGTTTTAATGTTGGTGTTGACGAAGATGCCAAAGAACTTGCAAAAGATGTAAAAATAATTATTGGGGAGATTGTTTACAAGATTATTGATGATGTTAAAGTATTCAGGATGGAAAAATCCAAGGAAATTGAGAAGAAGAGGCTTATGGAGCTAGCTCCTGTTTGTAAACTTAAGATTTTGCATGAGCATATGTTTAGAAATTCTAACCCTGCAGTTTTTGGTGTTGAGATTTTGGCAGGGAAGATTGTAACAAATATTACTTTAATTGATGAAACTGGGCAGAAAGTGGGAAGACTGAAAGGGATTCAATCTGAAAATAAAAGTGTTGAAGAAGCGAAAGAAGGAATGCAAGTTGCTATCTCAATTCCTGGGATAAATTTTGAAAGAGTTTTAGGGGATAAGAAATTTTTATATTCTGATATCACACAAACACAGTTTAAGACTTTTAAGAAGAATAAAGATTTGTTATCTAACTCAGAGTTGAAAGCTTTACAGGAAGTTGCTTCTATAAAGGAAACTATTAATTGGGAGTAGTTTTATAAATAATATTCGGGTGTTATTAATATGAATTGGACAGAGGTGATTTTATTTGTAATTGGTTTGGCTGCTCTATTTGAAGGAATTTTTATAGCATTTTTACCAGATCTTACAAGAAAGGTTTTGAGGGATTTTATCAAAAGACCTAGAAAAGCTAGGGTTTTTGGAATAATTGAGATAATCGTTGCTTTAATTATCCTCTATTGGGCGTTTAGATCGCTTGCCTGAATGGTATAATAAGGTTTTTAAACCTATTTCTGCGTTAATAAAATGTTATAAATTAAAAAAAATATGGCAACATTTAAGATTAATATATCAACCAAGGATGGTAAAACTTACCATGTAGAATCTGATTCAGAATCTTTTATTGGTAAATCTATTAAAGAGAAAGTCGATGGAAATGATTTCAATGATGGTTTAAACGGTTATGTATTTGAGATTACTGGTGCTTCAGACAAAGCAGGATTGCCTGCTTTAGATAGTGTTGAAGGTGTCGGACTGAAAGGTCTTCTTTTAAGTTATGGTACTGGAATGAAGACTGCTAGACCTAAGGGATTGAGAAAAAGAAAGACTATTCGAGGCAAGGTAATATCTGAAAATATTGTTCAAATTAATTTAAAATTAGTTAAAGCTGGTGGTAAGAAACTGGAAGAGGTTTTTTCAGATCAGAATAAGGCTAAAGAAGAACCTAAGGCTGTAGAGGCTGCTCCAGTTGCTTAATATTTTCTAAAATAAAATTTATGTGAGAAACTTTTTATAGGTCGTTTAACTTAATAACTGATGAAGAAAAGAGGTTTATCTGAAATTATTGTAACAATAATATTGATACTTTTAATTTTAGTTGCAATAGCCATTATTTGGTTTTTTATTAATAATTTGCTCCAGAAGAATAAAGAAACCATTCCTTTGAAAGAAACTTTGATTTTACAAAGAATGGATATTAAATCTGTAAGTGGAAATTTAATTGTTCCCGATGCTACTGGTGTTAAAGTTGTTATTGCAAGAGAAGCCTCGAGAGAGAAATATGTAGGTACAGAGATTATTGAGAAAAAAGCAGATATTGTTTTTATTATTGATTCGACTTTTAGCATGCAACCCCAAATTGATGCGGTAAAGAGTATAACAGAAGATTTTGCAGATGAATTGAATGCAAGTTCTATTAATGCAAGACTAGGTTTGATTGAATTTAGGGATTATAACACTTCTTATTGTGGAACTAGTGTTAATAAATTTGCCACTAAGGTTCATAACCTTTCAGCAAGTAGTAATTTTACTACAAATGTAAGTTTCTTCAAAGATCAAGTTGGGGGTATCAATGTAATCTTTGGAGGAGATTTTCCAGAAGCCCATTTATCTGCGATAAATGATTCTTTAAGTCTTAAATACGATCCAGATGCCAAAAAAATAATAATTATGCTTTCAGATGCACAACCCCATGCAAAGGACTGTACGTGTGCAAATCAAGTAATAACTACCCCCAACATTTATTATAGCTTGTGTTATCCGAGTACTACGCTTGGCGTAAATACAACTTATCCAATAAATTCAACTGGTGGCAGTTGTTACATGGGGCCTCCAACAGTTTCTGAGATGACTGACGCCCTAGTTAGTAAGGGAATTACTTTCTATTATTTGAATACTGGTTATCTTGAACCTACTCCAATTAACAATAATGTTACAAGTGTGTGTATGAATAGGATTATAGAAAAAGATATGACTTCTAGAACAGGAGGAGCTTACTTCCGTTATGGTTCTACTGATGATGTTAAAAGCATAATTGTTAATTTGGCCAATATTATAAACGCGAAATACGAATCTGTAATTAAAATAGATCATTTGAAACTTGTATTTTATAATGATACTGCCAGTTATATTGCAATAATTTCTAATCCTCCTTTGAAATCATTTGATACCAATACTTATAGTGTAGATTTAACAAACGGCACTAGAATACCAAAAATAACAAATGTAAAAAGAGTTGAGGTTTATTCTGTATTAAAGACTAAGGGTGGTGAAGAAGTTGTTGGACCTGTTACAGATGTTTGGAAAGTTTGATTCTTGTTGTATAAATTAAATCTAAAAGATTTAAAAACTGCTTAATTCTCAAGATTAGATGACTAAAGAAACTAAAATCAACCTACCTGAATTGAATGTCGGCATGGTTGGACACATTGATCATGGTAAAACCACTTTATTGAGTAAACTTACTGGAAAGTTTACCGATACACACTCTGAAGAATTGAAGAGGGGGATTACTATTAAATTAGGATATGCCGAGATGACTATTTATAAGAATAAAAACGGATTTAATACTAAGGAGGGAGAACCTTTAAGATATGTTTCTTTTATTGATGCACCAGGACATGAAATGCTTATGGCTACAATGCTTTCTGGAGCTGCAATCATTGATGCTGCAATTCTTGTAATAGCTGCAAATGAAGGAATAAAACCCCAAACAAGAGAACATTTTACTGCTCTTCAAGCTAAAAAAATTAAAAATATTATAATTGTTCAGAATAAAATAGACCTAGTTACACAAGAACAAGCTTTGAAAAATTATAAAGAAATTAAAGAGTTTATCAAAGGAAGTAGTGCTGAAAATGCACCTATAATCCCTATTAGTGCTCAACAAGATATTAACATAGATAAGTTACTGGAAGAACTGGCTAATATTAAAATTCCTGATAGGGATGAAAAGTCAGACCCTCTGTTCTTAATTGCAAGAAGTTTTGATATTAATCTTCCAGGAACAAATGTGGAAAAAATGAAAGGCGGTGTTTTAGGAGGAATCTTAAAAAAGGGAAAATTAAAAGTTGGTGATTTAATTGAAATTAAACCTGGAATAAGTATGAAGAAGGCTAATCAGTATTTTTATAAAACATTAAATACTAAGATTTTATCTTTATATCGGGGAAGAGAAAAAGTCGAGGAGATTTCTCCAGGTGTGTCAGTTTCAATAGAAACTGAACTGGACCCCGTTTTAACTAAGTCTGATAATTTATCAGGGTGTGTTGCTAGTCTTGAAGGCAAATTACCCGATATTACAAATAATTTAAAATTGAAAGTGAATTTATTTAAAGAAGTTCTGGGAATTACAGAACATAAAGAGGTTTCTCCAATAAAAACTAATGAACTTTTAATGTTAAGTTTGAATACGTCTATTTCTGTTGGTTCAGTATCTAAAATGAAGGGAGATGATATTGAATTGTATTTGAAAATTCCTGTTGTTGACTTGAAAGGTGAAAATGTTGGTTTAGCAAGAAATATTAACAATCACTGGAGATTAATTGGTTTTGGCGAAGTGATATAATAACATAAATCTTTTTAAAATAGATTAGTTTTGTGCTCGTCAAGATGGTGAATGCATTAACTCTTGCAAAAGTTGATTATTACTTAAGACCTTTATTGGAACGTGTTTTGCCCTCAAGAAATTTTATTCAGTTGTATTCTGCAACAAGAAATTGGTATTTGGATCAGCTTTCCTCTTGTAGGCTTGATGTAACTGTACCTTTAAGACCTGTTGAATTTTGTGGATTGACTTTTAGAAATGATATCATCAATGCTGCTGGTTTAGATAAAAATGGAGATTTATTGGAATTTAATTACCTTCTTGGAGCGGGAGGAGCAATTATTGGAACAACTCTTTCACATGAAAATGATGGAAATGCTATTCTAGTTTTTAATAGACACTTTAATCCTTGGTGCCCCTTACCAAATTCTGCTTCAGCAATCAACTCTTTAAATTTGCCTTCAAAGGGGATTGATTATGCAGTTAAGAATATAAGAAACTTTAGGAGTAAATTTAACCCAGAGAATTTCCCTATTGGGGTAAGTGTTATGTATCATCCTCGTGCTATTAGTAATGATGCGAAACTAGAGACTTTAGAGTCTTGCTTAAAAAAGGCATTGAAGATAGCCGACTTTATTGAGATAAATGAGAGTTGTCCAAATACTCATACTAGAAATGGGCAGGAAAGGCATACTCATGAAGGAATGAAAACAAGATTGGAAAGGGCTGTGGGAATTAGGAATGATCATAAGGGGAAATATGTTCCCGTATTTGTTAAATTAAGGGATTTTGGGAACTTTGAGAATACTATTCAGTTCTTTTCTGAAATAGGTGTTGATGGGCTTACAGATGTTAATACACAAATAAATTATGATCAACTAATAAAAAAAATTGATGAAAGAGATAAGAGTTTATTTGAATATTATTACTGGCATTATAAAGGTGGGGTTAGTGGTGAGATAATTAAAGAGTTTAGTTATGATCAAACGAAAGAGGCCGCAGAGGTCATTAGGAAAACTGGATCTAGCTTGAAGTTAATGCATGTTGGAGGTTTAGAAAGTGTAGAAGATTTTAATGGAAGTAGAAAAATTGATTCTGAGATTGTAATTGTGAAACAATGGTTAACAGGATTGATGCACTGTATTGGAAAAGAGAGAGTTGATACTATTTATAAATCGAGGGTGGAAAATGAGTTACATATCTCCGATTAATAGACATGTTCATTACAGGGGTGATGAATATTCAGGTTATAATTTTACAGAATTAGCTTTTAGAGATGATCAGGCTGTTGGGGTGATAGCTGTAATTGATAAACCAAACTATAAAGTTAATGGAAAATATCCTGTGGATGGTGAGGTCATCGCTAAAAGAATTAAAAATATGGCCCCCCTTGTTGAGAAATACGGTGTTTTGTATACTACTAATATTGTTGCAACTTCTGATATGAATCAAGTTAAAAATGCTATTAAAGTAATTGAGAGAATGAATAGGTTTGTTAAAGGATTTAAATTATTTACTTGCCGCACAACAAATACTGAAGAGATAGAAATTATTGATCCTGATCAACAGAAAGAATTTTGGAATACTATTTCTCAGGCTGGATATAAACGTAATGTTGATATGCATTTGGAAGATCAAACTAAATTTGGTCCCACTCCTTTTGATGCTTCTAAACCTATTACTCATTCTCTTTATCAAAATCCAGAAGCAGAACTAATTCAATTTGAAAAACAATTTGGTTTTGCATATGATGCTGGCTTTGAAGGACTTTTTGTTTCTTTACACACTTCAAGTGCTGATGTGATTGAACTTGGAGAGTATTTGGTTCGAAGACATTCTCCAAAGTTTAGAGTTAAATTTGAGGTTATTTGGAATCATTTATTGTTGGATGATAGTGCTTATGCTATTCATGGAAATTTTGTTAAAAGAAATCCTCCTTTAAGAAGTAAAGAAATTAGGGAGAGATTGTTATTGAAAGTTTTGAATGGGGGAGCACACTATTTTGCGTCTGATCACGCTCCGCATTCTATTGAAAGGAAAACAGATAAAGAAAAACCCGCTTCTGGTGATCCTGTAGATTTAATTTATCCTTTTGCTGTTTCTGAAATGAGAAAATACGGAGTGAATGAATCACTTTTAGAGGATATGTTGTTTCATACTGCAAATAAGGATTATTTTAATGGAAGTTTAATCCCTAGATTAGTTGATGTTGAATATCATCCTGAAATGTGGGCTGATTATGGCCATAATTCTTTTTCCGATATTGATGGAAGCAATAATTAAGGTTTTTAAACTCTCAATTCTTCTCTTGAGGATGAAAATAATGATCTTGTTATTGGTTTCATTAGTTATGTTAAGTCTTGTGGTTGTTGCTGAACAGGTTGGTGTTAATTCTAATATAAGTTGCACTGATAGTGATGGTGGAAGGAATTATTTTGTGAAGGGTTCAACTGTGGAGAGGGGAGATGCGATTGCTTTAGATAACTGTCAGAATGGTAGTCTAATAGAAACTTATTGTGATAATGGACTAGCAAAATTTGAAATTTTAAGATGTCCTTCTGGATATAGTTGTAGTAATGGTGCTTGTGTTGGAAATAATTCTGTTGGTCCAGATGTTGATACTGGTAGATATAGGAATGGAAGTTTGATAATTGGTGATTTACCTGTATATTGTGAGGATTATCCTAATGTTCTTCTTTGTACTTGTAAAGAAGGAATAAAGACACCTTCTTGTACTCCATCGGAAGGCCGGGTTTGTTCTGCAGTAGTTTCTTATAAATGTGTGGAAAGGGAAGAAAATGATAACGAAACTGATGTAAATGACGATAATGAATCTGGTGTTAGGATGATGAGAAATAAAACTGAGAGGAAAGAAATGAGAGAGAATGATAGTGATAGAACTAAACGTTTAAGAGAAGGTAAGGGAGAGTTGAGAAGATATTTTAATAATCAATCTGAATGTCCTGATAAATGTACTTGTGCTGGTTCGACAGTAAAATGTGAGTTTGAAAATGGCAGCAGGACAATGACTGTTTATGCTGGAAAATCTGGGAATATTATAATTCAAATAAAAGGAGTTAATGTTACAACAACTGTTGAATTATATAAAAATGAGAATGGAAGTGTGGAAGGTGTTTTTAGGAATAAGACTAAGGTAGTGATGTTGCCAGATGAAGCTGTTAAAAGGCTTCAGGAGAAATTGAATAAGAAGGTTGAAGAAGGGAAGATAGAATTGAATGAAGATGGAGAGTATGTAATGAAAGCAAGGGGAAAAGGAAGATTATTTGGTTTAATTCCTGTTCAGAAGACTTGGACAATAAGCGTTAATGCTGAAACTGGTGAAGTTATAAGTACAAAGACTGGTTTTTGGGGTAAGTTAACAGCAGATAGTGGGTAATTCTAATTATATAAAAATTTAAATATGGGCATTAAAGTATTATTCTGAAATGTTAGATGTTATTCAAAATGATCCTGCGGTTTGTGAATTATTAGAGAGAAGATTGAAAGATTTTCCCTTGTATAAAAGTGGCCACGAAATTAGATCAAAAAGACGTGGCAGGAAATTATTTTTAAGCTACTCAAATAATATTTTTCATCGTCCAAATAGTTTAGATATTAGTGTTCAGATTTCTAATGAAGTTTGTTATATTTTATCTATTGAAATACCAGAAGATCAAAGAGGAAGAGGTTATGGGACTCAATTGTATACTATTTTCGAGGCAATTGCCATGGAGCAGAATTGTAGAAAGATGCAAACAACTCCTTCTGGAGATGTAATAGACTCAAAATGGTGGGAACACCGGGGCTTTATACCAATTCCGAATAATAAAGATGAAGAGTATGAGAAATTATTATAATTCTTTTTGATTATCTTTAGCTGCTTGTGCTGTTGCACCATCTTCTGCATCTAGAACTTTAACAATATCTGTAACTTTATCGCTTTCTTGCATTTTAACTATTCTAACACCTTGTGTTGCTCTGCCCATTACTCTCAAGTGTTCGGCAGGAGTTCTTATTATCATTCCTTTTGCTGTTGTTACAATTATATCGTCTTTATGTTCTACCGAAATTGTCTTTACTATGTTGCCTGTTTTATCGCTAACTTTTAGATTGATTACTCCTTTTCCTGCACGGCCTGTTTTTCTGTAATCCTCAACGTCTGAGCGTTTACCATAACCTTTTTCAGATATTGTTAATATTGTTCCTGTTTTATCTAAAACTTCTAAAGAAACAACCTCATCACCTTTATCGAGTTTAATTCCTGTAACACCATAACTTGAACGACCCATTGGACGAACTTCTGTTTCATCAAATTTAATAGCTTGTCCTTTTTTCGTTGCTAGAAGTATTTGTTGACCTGAATTTAATAATTCTACACCTATTAATGAATCTGAATTATCATTTGGAAGGTTAATTGCACGAACCCCAGTTGATCTTGGATTGCTAAAGTACTTGAGTTCAATTTTTTTAACAACTCCGTTCTTTGTAGCCATGAATAAGAAATTGTCAAATTTCTTAACAGATATAACATTTGTGATTCGTTCATCATTTAATTTTATGAAATTAGCCAAAGATTTTCCTTTAGAGTATCTTTCTGCTTCTGGAATTTCATGAGCTTTAAGCCAGAAGGTTCTTCCACGAGAAGTAAAGAACATTAAATAATCGTGAGTTGAACAGTAGATTAATTGTCTGACAAAGTCTTCAGAGGATAAATTGCTTCCAATTACCCCTTTACCACCACGTTTTTGCTCTTTGTAGCTTTGAATATCCATTCTTTTGCAGTATCCTTTTTCTGTTATTGTTACAACAACTTCTTTCTCTTGAACGAGATCTTTTTCACTTAGTTCTGAAATTCTTTTCATTACTGTTGTTCTTCTGTTATCCCCAAATTCTTTCATTAAGAATTTAACATCTTTTTTTATCAAAGATAATAGCTCTTTTTCTGAGGATAAAATATTCTCAAATTCTTTTATACTCAATTTAAGTTCTGCTTCTTCATCTTTTAGTTTTTGTACTTCTAGGGATGTTAATTGTTGTAATTTAATCTCTAAGATGGCTTGTGCTTGTTTCTTTGAGAGGTTGAACTTTGATTGTAAAGCTTCTGATGCTTCTGAAGCTATTTTAGATTTTTTAATTGTAGCAATAATATTATCAATGTCTTTTAATGCTATTAACAATCCTAGAACTATTTCTTGTCTTTCCTTTGCTTTTCTTAAATCAAATTCTGTTCTTGCTTTAATTATTCTCTTTCTGTAAGAAATATATTCTTCAATGATTTGTCTAATGTTTAATATTCTTGGTTTTCCTCCAACAAGAGCAAGCATATTTGCTCCAAAACTATCTTGTAATCTAGTAAATTTATAAATTCTATTTAGGATGAATTTTGAATTTGCTCCTTTTCTTAACTCAATAACAATACGGATTTTTCCTTTAGCAGACTCGTCTCTAATATCTGAAACATCTTGAATCTTTTTTTCTGTAACAAGTTTTGCTATTTGTAGAATTAATTCTGATTTGTTAACCATGTAAGGGATTTCTGTTATTATTATGTTTTCTTTGCCTTTGATCTCCTCTGTTGTTGTTCTTCCTCTTAATGTTAAAGAACCTTTTCCCTCTTTGTACATCTTTTCTATTTCTCCAGAAACATATCCTCCTGTTGGAAAATCAGGACCTTTTACGATATCACATATTTCATCCATAGATATTCCTGGTTTGTCTATTACAGAAATAATTGCTTCGCAGATCTCATTTAAATTGTGAGGAGGAATGTTTGTTGCCATGCCCACTGCAATTCCTGTTGCTCCGTTTAATATTAAATTTGGTAATTTTGCAGGCATTGTTTCTGGTTCTTTTGTCGAAGCATCAAAATTTGGGACAAATTTTACTGTTTCTTTATCAATATCTTCTAATATTTGTTCAGATATTAGTGACAGCTTTGCTTCTGTATATCTATAAGCTGCTGGAGGGTCTCCGTCAATTGAACCAAAATTTCCTTGGCCTTTTATTAAAGGGTAACGCAATGAAAAATCTTGAGCCATTCTTACTAAAGCACCGTAAACAGAAGAATCACCGTGGGGGTGGAAAGATTTGAGAACTTCTCCAACTACAGCTACTGACTTTTTTGTTGGCTTGTTACTTTGCAATCCTAAAAAACGATCCATTGCATACAAGATACGACGTTGAACGGGCTTTAAACCATCTTCTATTGATGGAAGAGCACGGGAAACAATAACAGACATAGCATAGTCTAGATAAGACTTCTTCATTTCTTCTGTAATCTCTGTTTGAATTATTTGTTTGTCTTCTTTCTCTTCTATTTTGTTTTGTTTATCTGACATTTTTATTAAAGGTCTATAAAAGTTGGATCGCTATGCCCGCATTGACAGACAAAACAATCCATCTCATTTATTAATTTTTTATGATTATTCATGCTTTTACAAACAGGACACATTTTCCTATTTGCTTTCAATTGAACTATTGTGTTATGATCGTATTTTGACATTTTATATATCCAGATTTGCCTCGTGTGCATTTTCAAATATGAATTCTTTTCTTGCTGCAACATCGTCTCCCATTAACATTGAGAATACTGTGTCTGCTTCTACTGCATCTTCTATTGAAACCTTTTTCATTACTCTTATTTTAGGGTCCATAGTTGTTTCCCATAATTGATCTGGATTCATTTCTCCTAAACCTTTGAACCTGGTTACTGAAGCATTTTGCATGTCTTTTAGAGTCTTCTTTAATTCTTCATCTGTGTAAACATAGATGTCCTTGGTTCCTTTTCTAATTTTAAATAAGGGGGGAACGGCGATGAATATTTTTTCATTTTCAATCAATTGTGGCATGAAACGGAAGAAAAACGTTAACAATAATGTTTTAATGTGTTCTCCATCCACATCTGCATCTGTCATAATTATTATTTTACCATATCTTAATTTTTCTAAATCAAATGTTTCCTTTACTCCAGATCCTATTGCAGTGATTAAGTTTGCTATTTCTTCAGATGAGAATGCTTTTACTGGATTTGCTTTTTCAACATTGAGGATTTTTCCTTTTAATGGTAGAATAGCTTGGAACTCTTTATTTCTTGCCTGACGAGCACTACCTCCTGCACTCTCTCCTTCTACTATATACATTTCTGTTTCCTCTATTTTTTTAGATGAGCAATCTGTTAATTTTCCTGGCAAACCTCCGAATGAGAAAGCATTTTTTCTTCTTACTAAATCTCTAGCCTTTTTAGCAGCGTTTCTTGCTTTAGCAGCATCAACTGCTTTTTGTCCTATCTTTTTTGCAATTGTTGGATTTTCTTCTAAATATTCTGCTAGAGCAATTGTTACAATAGAATCTACTATTCCTTTTATCTCAGAATTTCCGAGTTTTGTTTTTGTTTGTCCTTCAAATTGTGGTTCTGGGATTTTTAAGCTGATTATTGCAGTGATACCTTCACGTACATCATCGCCTGTTAAAGATTCATCTCCGCTTTTAGATGCGGCTTTTAATAATCCTGTTTTTTGAGAGTAATCATTGATAACTCTTGTTAAAGCTGTTTTAAATCCTGAAATGTGAGTTCCACCTTCAACTGTATTTACTGTGTTTACAAAACCAAATATGTTTTCTTGATAAGAATCATTGTACTGCAGGGCGATTTCTGCTACAACATTATCTTGTTGTCTTTTGAAATATACTGGCTTATGTAGTACTTCACGGGTTCTATTAAGCCATTTAACAAATTCTGCTAAACCTCCTTCAGCAAAGAACTCTTCTTTTTTATTTTTTATATGGTCATCTAAACTAATTCTTAATCCCGCGTTAAGGAAAGCTATTTCTCTAAATCTGTTTTCTAGAATTTGGAAATCGAATTTAGTTGTCGAGAATATTTCATCATCTGGCCAGAATGTTATTTTTGTTCCTGTTTCTCCTTCCGGAATGCTTTCTACTTTTTTTACAGAATATTTTGGAACACCTCTTTCATATTCTTGTATGAATCTTGCTCCATCTCTTTTTACTTCTACAATTAATTTCTTTGACAAAGCGTTTACACAAGTAATACCTACCCCATGTAGGCCTCCAGAGATCATGTAAGTCTTTTTGTCGAATTTTCCTCCTGCGTGAAGTTTTGTCATTACAATTTCTAAAGCAGAGACGCCATATTGCGGGTGTTTCTCTACTGGGATACCACGGCCATTATCTTCTACTGAGATAGAACCATCTTCATTAACTAGAACTATTATTTTTGTGCAAATGCCAGCCAGTGCTTCATCCACTGAGTTGTCTACAGCCTCCCATACGAGATGATGAAGACCTTCTTTACCTGTTGAACCAATATACATAGCGGGACGTTTTCTAACAGCTTCTAGGCCTTCTAGAACCTTGATTGACTCTGCTTTGTATGTTGATGACATTTGATATTTGTTTTTAAGATTTGTTTAATAAATCCGTCGAGAAACTAGTTGTTTACATTCGACAAATAGTATAAGAAAGAGATCTTTAAAAAGGTTGCTGCTTATATTTTGACCTTTTAGGCTCTAAAAGGCTATATTCACTCTTTTGTGTTTTGAGCTTGTTCTACTAATTCTTCGTGAACGTTGTGTTTTGCCTTGCTAACCCATTTAACATCTTTTCTTCCAAGTTTGAAATTTTTAATGCATTTACTAGAACAAAAATATTTTATTGTTCCATCTGTTTTTACAAAAGTAAGACCACGAGGAATTTCATACATATTTCCACAAAATGAACATTTAGGCATCGTAATTAAGAATACGCTCCTTTTGTTACTTTACTTCTAATTCTTCTTGCTTCAATTTCTGTTTCTCTTAACATTAAAAGATCATTAATCCTTATTGGGCCCTTTACATTTCTTCTAATTACTTTTCCTTGATTAAATCCTGCTAGAATCTTAACTTTAACTTGTGTGATCTCACCACGGAAACCTGTTCTGCCAACAACTTCTTCTACAACTGCTGGAACAGCTTCGCCTGTTGTTATTCTGTCAGACTTTTTAGACTCTTGTTGATTCTGTTGAGGCTTGTAGTCTTTTTTCTGTGTTTTTGCCATGTTAAATTAGAATTATTTAATTGAGGCGATTTCTTTTTCAGCATCCCCACCATTTATAACTGCAACAGAAGAACATGCTACTTTTAATCCAACGGCAATTCCTAATTTTTGTTTGCTGTCAACCTCTTGACATTTTATATTTTTTTCCTTGCATAATACTGGAAGATGTTGAATAATTTCTTTTGGAGAAACGTCAGCAGAATATACAACTAGTTTAGCTGTACCTCTTTCTATAGCCTTTGTTACTTCATTTGTTCCTTTCTCGATTTTTCCAGTTTTTCTAGCTTTTTCAATGATATTATAGAAGTCCATGATTTGGCCTCCGTTATTTACTTCATCGGTTGTATTAACAGAAGAAAATGAGTTTAAAAATGTTTCTTTTGACCAAAACGGTATTTTAACATTTTTCTTGCTGCTATTTCACCACTTCTAATAGCCTTTTTAGCTTTAAAGAATTCTGTTGGTTGAATGTCGCTTACTAGTGGATTAATAAGAATAGCATTATTTGTATTTTTTAAAGTATCTTTATTTCTTTCTTCAGACAAAGCCTGATAAGTTTTTATTAAAATATTCTTTAGTGAGGGGTTAATTGGAGGTGTTTTGTTTATGATTGCTATTTCACTAACTGGTTTTTTGTATTTAAATTGATGAAGCTCTACTGCTATTATTACATCTGCCCCTGCTTCTTTTAAAATTTTAGTAGGCAAGGGATCTGATAAGCCTCCGTCAACTAAAAATTTTCTTTTATTTTTAACTGGAAGAAAAATACCTGGGAGAGAAATTGAGGCACGAACAGCTTTTGCTACATCGCCCCGATGGAAAATAACTTCTTGATCGTTTTCTAAGTCACATGCCGTTACATACAACGGAATTTTCAAATCTTTGAATCTTTTGTTATTTAATTTTATTCTCATGTAGTCTTCAATTTTATTACCTTTAATAAAACCTGAAGTTGGGATGGTCCAATCTACTAATTTTTTCCATTCCGTTTTAAGTACATCTTGTTCTATCTTTTTTGCATTTGGGTTAGAGGCATATAATGCTCCAATTATAGAACCTATGCTTGTGCCTGCAATAAAACTGATTGGAATTTTGTAATCATCAATGACTTTTAAGACGCCAATATGTGCTAAACCTTTTGCAGAACCGCCGCCTAAGGCTAAACCAATTTTTGCATTTTTTGGTATTTTTCTTAGTTCTGAAAGATCTTTAATCACTCTTTTTTGAATCATATTTAGGAGAACAAAAGAATTCTTTTAAATGCTTGCAATACTCTTAAGAAAGATATTTAACTAAAGATTGATTGAGTGTGAGATGCGTAAAATAAAGGTGTTGCCAGTATTTCCAAAATTTCCCCTTAGTTTTTGGGGGTATCAAATTGCTATCGAATATATGGGTAAAAGTGCTATAATGCCTCCAACAGGGCTTGCAACTGTTCTTGCAATGTTGCCTGAATCCTTCGAGCCTGGAAGAATTATTGATTTGAACGTTGAAGAGCTTAGAGATGAACAAATTAGGAATGCAGATATTGTTTTTACTTCCACAATGATTATTCAGGAAGATTCCCATAATGAGGTAATTGACAGAGCTCATTTTTATAAAAAGCCAGTAGTTGCAGGAGGACCTTTTCCTACTTCTTATCCTGAGAGAAATTCAAGAGCTGATTATACTCTAGCTGGTGAAGGGGAGGTTTTATTGAAGCCGTTTTTAGAGGATCTTATTTTGGGTATTGCTAAAAAAAGATATGTTGAACAAGATTTGATTAATGAGAAGAGAAATACCTTTCCTTTAACAAATACTGGAAGAGTGGATATTAAGTCTACTCCAATTCCAAGATGGGATCTTTTAGATTTAAGTAAGTATTATTCTCCTGCTATACAATTTTCTAGGGGATGTCCTTGGAATTGTGATTTTTGTGATATAACTAAGCTATATGGAAGAGAACCTAGGACAAAGGCTAATCAGCAAATGATTGAGGAATTTAAAGCATTGAGAAAAACAGGATATAAAGGTCCGGTTTTTGTTGTTGATGATAATTTTATTGGAAACAGTGTAAATGCAAGAAGGTTACTTCCTGGAGTGGAAGAGTGGCAAATACAAGAAGGTTTCCCATTTTCATTATATACTGAAGCAAGTATGGATTTAGCGTGGCCAAAAAATGAAGATATTCTCAAAGGAATGGTTAGTGCTGGTTTTGATAAAGTATTTACTGGAATTGAATCAATTGATGATGGTGTTCTTAAGAGAATGGATAAAGGTCAAAATTTGAAAATGCCAATTAGAGATGCTGTAAGTAAAATACAAAAAGCAGGTTTGGAAGTTACAGCAGGATTTATTGTTGGAAGTGATGGAGAAAGTCCTGATGTTTTTGGAAAACTTTATGATTTTATTCAAGAAATTGGAATTGTTGTGCCCATGCCGGGATTATTGACTGTTTTGAAGGGGACGGATCTACATAAAAGATTGGAGAAGGAAGGCAGATTAAGAGACGAGTCTAGTGGAAATAATACACATACACTTCATTTTAATTATATTCCTCAGCAAGATGAGAAATTTTTAATTGAAGGATATGCTGATCTGATAAGAAAATTATTTGAAGATAAGAATTATTATGATCGTTGTAGAGTCTTGCAAGAAAAAGTTGGAGAGCATCATGGAAATAATTATGCTGGTTGGGATGGTGTTAAAGCATTTGGAAAATCTCTGAGGAGACAATTATTTGCTCGAGGAGGCTTAGAATACTTTAAGTATTTAAGCGAAACTGCTATGAAAAATACTAAAGAATTTCCTACGGCTGTCGCAAGAGCAATAACTTTAGATCACTTTAAGACGATAACTAGAGCTACTTTGGAAGATCATGCTTATCCGATTCATGTTGAAACTCTTTATGAACATTTTAAACAAAGAGTTGAAGAGTTAAGTGAAAAGTATGGGGGGGATATTTCTCTTAAAGTAGAATCTATTAGAAAGAATGCTCAAAGAATTGTTCAAAGAGCTGAAAAAAGATATGATAAATTACATGCTGACTTTAGAAGAGAGGCAAGTAATGCTTTAAGTAGTTTAAGAGAGAGAATTAATAGAGACTTGAGCAGTTATATTTCTACTACTTGATTTTATTTCCATGTAACTTCTACTTCGTCTGTCCTTTGTCGTGGTTGAACTTCTAGTTTATTGATTGCTCTTTCTCCTTTAACAATTAAAGTGCCTGAATGGAACATTTTTTCTCCTAAATAAGCAATCATTGCACCATTGTCGGTTAGAAATTCATTTGCTGGAGCGAAGAATTTTGCACTTCTATGTTGACACATTACTTTACACATTTCTTGCAATCTTGTGTTACAACCTACGCCACCACCGATAACTAATTCTTTTTTTCCAGTATGTGCTAAAGCTCGTTCTGCAACTTCAACAATCATTGCAAAAACTGTTTCTTGTAGAGAGAAAGCCAGATCTTCTTTTGTGTATTTTTTAGAATCATATTTTTGTTGTAAATTTGTTAATAATCCTGAAAGAGAAATATCCATTCCTTTTACAACATATGGGAGTTCAATGTACTGCTTTGTTGATTGTTCTGCTAAGGCTTGAATTTTTGGGCCACCTGGAAAACCTAAACCAGTATGGCGTGCATATGTGTCTATAAAATTCCCTACACCCATATCGAGAGTTTCACCAAATATTCTATATTTCTTTCCTGCAAATGCTATTATTTGAGTATTTGCACCTGAAACGTATAATAGAACTGGATCTTTTGCGCCAGTAATTTCTCCTATTTCTTGATGAGCAATACAATGATTTACAGGCAAAAGGGGGACGTTAAGTTTTAATGCTATTTCCTTAGCAAAATTTAATCCCTTGTTTAAACAAGGACTTAAGCCTGGGCCGATGGAGAATGCTACGGCTTGAATATCTTTTTCTTTAACTTTTGATATTGCTAAGGCTTTTTCATAAACTTGATGAGCAACTCGTTTATGATGTTCTGCAGCTTGTGTTGGTATAATACCTCCAGACTCAGTTGTGTACGAGTCTTTGATATTACATAAGAATTTTCCCTTATGAACTAGAGAAATGCCAAATGTGTGCGCTGTTGATTCAATACCTAATATCATAGAATAAAAGGTAGAAATGGAATTAAAAAGTTATTGGAATTATCATCTAGGTGGAATTGGAAGTGTTTCTGCTCTCACATATAAATTAACTAATGCTATAAGTCCAGTTTCATATCCATCTTCTCTCTTTGGAAAATTAATCCATTTAGGATCTTCTACTAGTCCGTAATGTGCCCCACTCTCACTAATTTTTTCTAAAACTAAATTGTAAAGACCTAATCTTGTTAGCATCTCTCTATCTTCAGTGAAAAGACTATGTGGTTGCTCTACATGTAATGTTCCGTAATGTGCTAGTTCTGCGGGGTGAATTAAAGTTGGGTGGGGAAATTCATTGGCAAAAATGGCTTTAATATCTGCTTCCATAAACATACCCTTATTACGTCCACTTCCTCTAACAATAAACTTAGCCACATGGCTAAAATCAAATGTCTACTTAAATAGATTATTGTGGTCGACTAGAATTAATAAAAAATTAATAAGAATAAATAAAATAAAAAAAATACTAAGAAGATTTAAGCTCTTTTCTTTTTCTTCTTCTTTCCGCCTCTAGACATCTTTGCCTCACAAACGTTTCCCTTTCCGTCTATGTAATAAAGAAATCCTGGCTTTCTCTTAACAACGTTTTTTACGATTATTGATCCCATTCTTACCTCCTTTTTTCATATTATAGAATGATATTTTGTTTTTAAACCTTTGGAAAGTACAATTCTCGTCTATGGCTTTGAATTATTTAGAATCGCATTGGAGAGTGACATATATTTATCATTGAGTGGAATCTCTATAAGTTTGTTGTAAGGCCTTTTTGGAGAGAAAGAAAAGCCAAATGGAGAGATCTTTCTTTGTTCAATAATCTGGTTTTTATCGTCGAGCCATAGTGCAATGAAAGGGAAAAAAACAAAGAACGAATGAATTTTCATTTTAGTAGGTTTTTCAAATTGGAAAAGCAGGGCATTCGCTTTATTTTTAGATTTAAACATTAAGCCGAGTACTTTATCTGTGTTAGAACAGGTATGTACTTGATTTATTATGAATTTTTTAGTATCTGAAGAGATTGTTATTTGTTTTAAGTTCTGTTTCATTGTTTTGTTTCCATTGTTTGTAGAATTGGTTTATGTTTTTAGTGCAAACATAATCATGATGCTTGAAACCACCGCCAAAAGTCTTTGGAATATGCATTAGTTCATGGATTATTACTTTTGTTTTTTCTTGTTCTGGAAGGTTCTCGAAATTTTCAGTTATGAACTCTATAGCGTAATGTGCTTGAACACCAATTGCTTTTTGCATTAATTTTCCAATTGTATGACATCTTGCAACGGTATTTCTTGATGATGTTCCATAAGATCTGAAACATTTCATTCTATCCAGTTTTACATGTGGAAAAAGGCTTTTAGCTATCTTTTCTGTTTGTTCTTGCAAGTCTGGAGCAGGATCATACCTCATGATTATTATTTCTTATATTTATCAATAAGATTAGATATTTTTTTAGCATTTGGAGAATTTATCTTTATTTGTGAAGATTTCTTATTTCCTGGACCATACTTTATATAAAAATTATCTCCTTCTACCCAATATTTTTTTATAGTATAATTTGTACAAAAAAACCATTTGTCGCATCTTTTATTTGCTGGTTTTTTATAATAGAAATTTTGTGCGTCTTTCCACATCAAATATTCTCCTCTTGATTCTTCATTCAGAAAGATTATTATTTTTTTATTAGTTACCACCACTTGACTGTTTAGTCTTATATCGAATGCTAGTAAAGCGTTAGCTCTTATTTCTTTAGGATTAGTCTTTAAAAGTATCTTTTCTCCTTTGTCTAACTTATACATGTTTCTTGATAGCCAAATTGATTTATATATTTGATCTAAAAATTACTAAACAATTCTATAATTTTTTATATTTTCATCTATTCCATTAACTAATTGGAATCGTTGTGGCGGAAGGCCCATTTTTGTTGAAAGTATCTTTGGAATTTCTAAATTGATTTGATCGTGACTTGTTAAAGTAGTTCTTATTAAAAATCTGTTATCTCCGAATGGTTCTATTGAAGTTTTTAAGCTTCCTGGTTTAACCATAATATTTATGTCTCTCATATCAGTCATGTTATTTCAATAAGTTTATTTCGGGATTTTAATCCTGATTTTATTTTGATGTTTGAATGCTTAAAATATCTTTGTAACAACTTTACAGTCTCAAGATTAGCCTTATTGTCCTCAGCTCTTTCCTTTAATTGGACTGTATAAGAACCGTCAGATTGCTTGATTACTTCTTGTTTGCCTGAATGGGGTTTAACTTTAACGCTTATAATCATACTAAATCACTAAGAGAGTTTAGTACGATGTAGCAGCCTGCACCGTTAAAATCTTCTTTTGAGTTTACTCCTGTTGTTAATGCTATGAAACCAAAACCTCTTTCTTCTGCAATTTTCATTTCTTCTAGACTTTCTCCAACATAAACTATAACTGATGGGTTTTTGTTGAAATATTCTAACACTTTAGTGAAGTCTGGATTATTTTGAACAGTCGAGTGATTAAATTCGAAATAATCACATATGTTCTTTTCAGCTAGGTATGACTCAATTTCGCCCATGTTTTTCTTTGAGAATGCCACAAGATGATACCCTTTGTTGAACAAAAGGGGTACAACTTCTTTGAATTCTTCTGAATTTGCAACCTTTCCATCGATATTAAATAAGATTATTTCTGGGGCCATGTTAACTTATATTTTTTAATATTTATAATTTTATCGCAAGCTTACTATCTGTTCCAAGGTTCTTTGTACGGTCTTCCCAAGGCTTTGTAAATTTCCTTTTCTGTTTTTCCTGCAATTCTTTTTCCTGTTCTTCTATTGAATAAACCATGTGAACTTAACCTGAATCCTTTATTTTTTGAGATAATTCTTAAACCAATCTCTGAGCCTTTGGGAGAAGAATAAGATAACAATGTAGCCCCCCATTCCTCTTCATTTGTATAGTATAATTCAACTTGAACGTTTTTTATTTTCCATGATGATTCGTTTTTTCCTCCTTGAACAAAATTGGCTTTTTTTGACATGAACTTGTGAAGTTTTTCCCTATCTTTAGGAATTAAAACAATATCTATATCTCCAGGGGATAAAGAATGGCGACGAATACTCCCTGCAATACTTATTTTCTTAGAATGTGGTTTTAATTGTTTGATTAATTGAGAAGCTAATTTTAGAACTTTATCACCCCTAGTTGTCATTTTATTTCGCCACTATTTCTAAAGCATCTCTGTTTTTTAATTTGTACTCTTTCCCTAGAGCTTTTTTTGATCTTGCATCTATTGCTTTAACAAAGTTTTTTGCGAAATCTGCATGAATTTTCCCCGCGAAATCTAAAGCTGTTGAGCCTTCTGGCATAAGGAAACAGTCTGGGAGGATATTTCCTTTAGAATCTGCTAATTTATTTGCTCCTGCTGGAAAGATTGCAAGATATTTCAATAAGTCGAACACGACGGTGTTTAAGATTTGCTGAACTCCTGTGTTTCCGTATTTATCTAAAACATTTTCTTTTATTTTTTTTAAAGCTTGTTTTTGTCTTTCATTTACTTCTTTAATAATCTTGAAATTGCTTTCTCCTGGAATGTATTCGATTAAACCTGCTTTTGATGCTTCCCTTAGTGCTAGTTCAGAGTCGGCTGAACAAGGGATTGTTAGAAAATGGGGAAACCTTTCTTTTATTTTCTTTATATTATTCTGCGAATTGGGATGGTCTGCTTTATTTAATGCTAATATCATTGGTTTGCTAGAATGTAGTAATCCTCTAGAGAATTGAAGAATTTGTTCATCGGACCATTGACTTGGTTTTTCTTTAAAATTTAGATTTCTGAGAACTTGTTTCACTTGTTCCTCATCTATCTTCAAACCTGAAAATTGTTTAGCAACTGCTTCTGAAAAATTTATTTCTTCATGCTCTGATTTTCTTGTGAAGACTTTCCAAGCTTTTTTTAACAAGTTATTATACCACAGAGCTAATTCTGTTTCTAGGAATTCAATATCTTGTGAAGGATCGTGGTTCTCCACTATCTTTCCTTCTTTGTCTGTAGTTCCTGAAACATCAATTATATGGATAAATGCATCTGCCTCTCTTAAATTATCTAAAAACTGATTTCCTAAACCTTTTCCTTCTGAAGCTCCTTCTACTAAACCTGCGACGTCCATTAAATCTACTGGAACAAATCTTTGATGATTTATACAGAAGCCGTGTCTAGGGTTACATTGGGTTTTAAATTCTTTATCAATACAATCGACTTTTACATAACCAACTCCATGATTTGGTTTTATAGTTGCAAAAGGATAGTTTGCGATTAAAACTTCGGATAAAGTTGCTGCTTTAAAAAATGTGGACTTCCCTACATTAGGTTTACCAACAAGGCCGATTAACATGAGATAAATTCAACAATATCATATTTAAAACTTCCTTAGTTGGTAAAAGGCAATTTTTAAATAGCGTCTGTTTCTTCAATTCGTGTAGATGAGCCTATAGCTCAGCCAGGTCAGAGCACTGCTCTTATATGGGGTTAATTGATTGCAATTAATTCTCTCTCGATAAAGTAGAGAAACTCGAAGAGAGGCAGGGGTCCTCGGTTCAAATCCGAGTAGGCTCATTTATTATTTGGAATTCTTTTATCTTAGGTAGTTTTAAAAACTAATTTTCTTAAGATTATTTGTGCATGAGTGGATTTAACTCTATTCAATCAAGACAGCCCTCTTAGTCTAGAGGCCAAGGACACGGCCCTTTCACGGCCGGAACCCGGGTTCGAATCCCGGAGGGGGCGTTTGACCTAATAATAAGATATTTAATTGTTGAATTCTTGTTTTTTTAATGAAAGAGGTTGTAATAGATACTAATTTTATCTTAACTTGTGTTAAGGAGAAAATAGATTTTGTCTCTGAGTTAGAATTAATGGGTTTGAAATCTTCAATACCTGAGCAGGTGCTAGCGGAGTTGGTAAAGATAGTAATGTCTAAAAAGAAATTGAAAGATAGAAAACTTGCTGAAAATGCTATTAATCTACTAGAGAAAAGGAAATTTAGGACTGTTGTTTTAAGAGATAAAGATGTTGATAAAGGTTTGATAAAATATGTTAAAGAAAATGATTGTATGATTGCAACATTGGACAGAGAAATAAAGAAAAAACTTAAGGGAAGTGTTGTTTCTATTGTTGGGAAGAAAATGTTGAGAATTGTTTGAGACTCTGAAACCAAACAATAAGCTTTAAAAAGTCATTTTTTGTAGGAGATTTATTAGTTTGGAGACAAATATAAAATATGTTCTATTTAACTGAAGTTGAAGATTATGTAAGAGTAGACCCAAAATTGTTTGGTCTAGATACTATCGACGCTGTTGAAAAGCAATTGAAAGAAACTTACAAAGAGTATTTAGATAAAGAGTTAGGGAGAGTTATAGCGGTTGTTAAAGTAATGGAAGTTAGAGATGGAATTATTATTCCTGGAGACGGAGCTGCCTATTATAACTCTAGATTTGAATTACTTGTATGGAAGCCAGAGTTACAAGAATTATGTTATGGAATAGTTGCTGAAGTTGTTAACTTTGGAGCTTTCATGGATTTAGGAGTTATGAGGGGAATGATCCATATTAGTCAAACAATGGAAGATTTTGTATCTTTCAGCAAGGCTAATTCTTTGTTAGGAAAGACTACCAAAAGAACTTTAAAGAAAGGAGACACTTGCGTAGCTAGAATTGTTGCTATATCATACAAAGCAGATGAACCTAAAATGGGTTTAACAATGAGACAACCTGGTTTAGGAAGATTAGAGTGGATTAAAGAAGAGAAAAAGAGAAAAGAAAGACCTGCTAGACCAGAAGCTAAAGAGAAAAAGGAGAAAAAGAAAAAGTAATTAACAATGGCAAAAGAAAAAGCATGTAGAATATGTTCAAGAATTTATGAAGGAAATGAATGTCCTAATTGTGGCAGTAAAGAGAATACAGATACTTTTAAAGGGAAAATAATTGTGGTGAATGCTGAGAAGTCAGAGATTGCTCCAAAGCTAAAAATTAAAAATCCAGGCATTTACGCTATTAAGACTCGATAAGAATGGAAAAGAAATTAAATCCTTTATTTGGTAGGGAAGAAGTAGAATTTTTTGTTAAGGCTGATAAAACTCCTTCTGAAGTTGAAGTTGAAAAAATGGTTGCTGAGAAATATTCTAGTTCTGTAGAGAATGTTAAAGTTAGAATAATAAAAGGAAAATTTGGATCTAAAGAGTTTTTAGTTAGAGCTGACATTTACAAGAATGTTGAAGACAAAACAAGATTTGGAATGATCAAGAAAAGAAATAAGAAAAAGAAGGAAAAAACTGGGGGGAAGAAGTAAGATGGTTAGACCTGATTCTCATCATAGCTATAAAATGGTTCTTCGAGCAGGTATTGATAATTTAAAGTTGGGGCAAATATTAACTGATAGTGAATTTGAAGAGGAATATACTGCAACTCAAACTAGTTTGTATTTACTTAAAATTCTTAAGGATAATGTAGAAAGGGATAGAATTGATAATGACGATCAAATTAATATGATGAAATCTGAGTTATTATATTTGATTAATGAAAGAAATATGAGAAATATGAGAAATTTGTATGATCGTAAACAAGTGAGATCGGAGGTAGCTGCATAATGGGAAAGAAAAAAAAAGTAGTAAAGCGAGGAAAGAAGAAACATGTTAATAAACCTACAAGTAAAAAGTATACTAAGTATAAAATTGAAGGAGATAAAGTAATAAGAGCTCAAGCATGCCCTCGATGTGGTCCTGGAATATTTTTAATGAAAACACCTGATAGAGTTTATTGTGGAAATTGCCATTACACTGAATTTGTGAGTAAAAAGTAGATTTTTGAATATACATATCCCGAGCAAATAATCCTTTTAAAGTAGATTAAATATTTCTGCCTAATGAAAAGAGATTATGTATTGTTGTTTATTGCTCTTGCTTTAATGAGTTTTTTACTTTTTGCACAAGCTGTGGAATTGAACAATTCTGAACTAAACAATTCTCAAAATAATACTGATAATAGTAGCACCACTAATGCTACTTTAGAGAACCTTAAAGAGTGTAGAGCTGCTTGCGATACTATTCATAAAAATGAGACTAGGACTTGTAATTTAGAGTATAAAAATGCGGCTAAATTATGTGATGATCAAAGAAAAGTAAATATTTTGAGTTGTGGAAATTTAACAGGACAAGATAGATTGCAATGTAGGCGGAATGTTCAGATGCAAAATAAGGTATGTAGAAAAACTGCAACAGATAATAAGAAAGCTTGTTTAGTTAATGATCGTGTGAATAAAAACGTGTGTAGGTTATCTTGTTTAATCTCTGGAAATAGTTCTTCTTGTCAGACTTATGATGATTTCTCTACTGCGTTAAATAATAGTAAATGGAACGAGAGTGGAGATTTGGAAGAGAGAGGTGTTAATGAAACTCTCGGAGTTTATCATACGGCTCAATTAAATGGAGATGATAAAATGAGTATGTTGAAAATTAGTAGAACATTTGCACCTAATGAAACAATTGAATATGATGTTAATTATGTTAGCGGAACTGGAAATAGAAGACATACTGTTGACTTAGATGGATTTAATGATTGGTCTTTGTTTGGATTCTGGAATGCATCAGAAGTTGGAGTTAGTAATGATCTTGGATTGTACCATGTTAAAATAGTGTTCAGTGATCAGGGAGCAATGGATTTAATCACATTGCCTAATGGAACTATCACATCTACTCAGCCTGATGGAAATCTTTCTTCACCTGCTTTAACACATACATTTGGGCTTGTTACAGATACTGGTGAGAATGGAACAGTTGAGATGAATTACGATAACGTAAAGATTTGTACTGCTTGAACCTTCTCTGATTTTTTAAAATATAAAGTGGAACCTGTATCTAAAAAGATAAAAGTCTAAACCACTATTTCTTATTTTTGTATAAAGAATATAATATTAAAACGTGGAGATCAGAATCTAATAAGATAATGATATGAATCCACGAAAAGAATTCTCTTTTTATTTCTTGTTTTTAAAAACTTGAATATGATTCTTTGATAATATTGCTAGGTGACTGGAGATTATAAACCTTTGTAATGGCTGAAGTTTATTGTTTATTTTTTTGAGGAATTTTATTTTGGAAAGCAAATACCTCGCCCTTGTCGGTTAATAGTATAAGATCTATAGCACCATCATTATCTAAATCTGCAACCATCATTTGTGTATAAGAATAATCCAAACCACTTTTTATCTTTCCAAAATCGTCAAAATATGAAGTTGAAGTTATCCGTTGTTCGATTGTTTCAGGTAATGTTTGTTGAGCTTGAGCAGTAGATTCATAAGCATAATTATCACAAGAATTAACTAACAAAGGTAAAGTTAAAGTTGCTAGAATCTTGTTGATTGTCTTCATTTTAATTTGATTATAAACCCTTTGGAGGGGCTCGGAACGAGTCAAGTAGATTTGTTCAAAGCCTCTCCCGGGTAAAAAGAGGTGATAATAATTTGATGAGCGGGAACTATTTAAACCTTTCGGTTATGTTACTCTCATAAAATGACAGCAGTTACTGATCCTAAAGTAACAGTTATTAATTTTGCAATTGAATAATATCCTCGTAGTCTTTATAAACATACCTGTGCTGAAAAGAGCATGTTTGAGGAAAGTTTCCCAGAAGAGGTAAAGCAAATTTCTAAAGTGTCTCAAGAACAGGTTCATGACTTGCTTTTTGGGCAAGAACTTAGCTGGCACACTATCATCTATGACCTGATTAATACCGAGCAATTAGACCCCTGGGACATAGATCTTGTTGTTTTGGCTGATAAGTACCTTAATATGATTAAGAGTCTGGAGGAGGCTAATTATGTTGTTTCTTCAAAGGTTCTATTGGCAGCTGCTTTACTTTTAAGGATTAAGTCTGAAATACTGCTTGAAAAGCATATTAGAAGTGTAGATGAGATCCTTTTTGGTAAAAAAGAGGAAGCTAAATCAAGGCCTTTAGAAAGAATTGAGTTGGATGAAACTATTCCTGAATTAATGCCCAAATCTCCTTTGCCAAGATCTAGGAAGATTTCTCTGGAAGAGTTAATGACTGCACTGAATAAAGCAATTACTACAGAAAATAGAAGGATTCATAAGGAAATTTTGAACAAGAATGCTTTGAGAGAGAGTTCTATTTCTCTTCCAAAAAGAGGCATTAATATTAAGGATAAAATTAAAAATGTTTATTCAAAAGCAATGTCTTATTTAGCAAGTAAGGAAATGAATAAAGTTCCGTATACATCTATTGTTGGATCAACAAAAGAAGAAAAAATCGAGGCTTTTCTTCCGGTGTTGCATTTAGAGACACAGGGAAAACTTTGGTTGGAACAGGAAGCACATTTTGAGGAGATTTACGTCTGGCTTCATGAAAATTACCATAAGAAGAATAATATTTATGATAAATTAATAAAAGAAATGGAAGAAACTGAGATTAAATATAGAACTAAAAAAGAGGATTGGGATAAAGCCGAGAGTATTGAACCGAAGAAATTTGGGGGAAAGAAGAGAGATGTGGTAATTCAAGAAGAAAACATTAAAAATTCAAGAGATGAAGAAAATGTTTTGGAAGAGGAAATTGTTGAAGAGAATTAATCTTTAGCTTCGAGAGAAATTTTTCTTTCTTTCTACACTCATTCTTTTTGCATCAAAATGTATTGGTAATTTTAATGGGTCTTTTCCTTGTTCCCATCTAGCTCCGGAAATAAACCATTGACTTTCATTATCGTTAATGTAAAAATGAGCGCTTCTTTTTCCAAAAATCCAATAGGATCTGTCTACTGTTACTCTGCTTGTTACGAGAGGGATCTTTTTTCCAAGTTCTGGACTATCGTAAATTACTCTTGTATATTTTAAATCTGGCAAGAGATGTTTGCTTTCTAATTCTGAAAGAGGTAATGTATAGGTTGTTTGTGGGGTGTTATTTTGATTAGTTAATTTACCAAAGTAGTGATCTACAGCCCCAAGTGTAACTATAAGAGTTGTCAAGGCGGCAAATCTTTTTATTTTTGTTGAAGTTGGGACTACTTCTGTTGTAATCTGTTCAATATTAGTTTCTTGATTTTCCTTATATTGGGGAATTTTTTCTAATGAAAGTACCATAGGAATAATGAGAAAAAATGCTTTAAAAACCTTTCTTTATGTTGTTATTCTAGAGTGACTAATAGTTCTTTAAATGATTTAGAGAATTAATTAGATAATTTTCCGAGACAATAGCCGGCTATATATCCTACTGTAGTTTTTAGTGCTGTGTTGAAAGCGACATATGGTGCGGTTTGAATTATTGCTGATGCTCTAAATTCTAACGCTCGGCATAAATTACTTCCTTCACTGCCTAATGCAGTATTTGATCTTTCACAATCATCTCTTATTCCCTGAGATTCTAATTTAGAAAATTTAGCAGTGAGCGCATCCTTACTAAGAGTAATTACTGAGGGCATAACAAGCATTGAATATTTGAAGGTAGGATCAAATTGGTGTCCTTGACTTTCTAATAGTCCGAAATAAAAACCAGTTCCAAAATCAAATAGGTGTTTAGTTTCTTTAATATAATCTATAATACTTAGGCTTCCTAATGTTCTAGGTTCTAGTCCTACTTTGCGGTTTAGGGCTTTCTCGTGTACATGCTCTCCAAGTACTACCATTTGCTGTCTGTCCATTAAAAATCTTATTTCACTTCACTTAAAAGTATTATTGTTGTTGAATATATCAATAATTCTTTATCAAATACTCTTTAGATTTTCCAAGAAGATTATTATAACCGCCTGTTTTTCCATCGCTGCGAATTACTTTGTAACAAGGAACTTGCGGATCTTTATTATATTTTAACATCATTGCAATTGCCCTTGGGTGGGAATTGAATTTATCAGCTAGAAATTTATATGTTGTTGTTTCACCTTTTTTTAAAGTCTTTAGATAATTGAAAACTTGTTGTTTTGTGAGGTTCATTTAAATAAGTGTTGCTGATTGTAGAGCTTTAGAGGGCAAATTCTTACTAGCATTTAATATTTCTATTCCAATTGTTTTACCTTGAGAATCTAGATCAATATTCACTGAATCGTTGAGAGAGATTGTTTGTTTAACTTCTCCTTCAGAGATATCTTTAAAGTAAACGTATGCTGCATCAGCTTCTTTATCATATGTCGTTTTCATTGTTTATCTATAACAGTTATGATATTTATAAATTTACCTTCTACAGAGTATATAATTTTTAGCTTTTTATTATTAATCTTTTTATAGACCTCTATTTTCTGGTCTTTAGTTACTTTATAGTCTGGGAGGTTGATAGTCTCCTCAATTTCCTCCATTTTAATTCCCCGCTCGATCATTCTTTGTTTTGCATGTTTTGTTAGAATTAGTTTCATTGCAAGACTCCACTAACTTTTAGTATCAACCAAATTAGTATTAATGTTAAAATTATCCAAGCTAAAATATCCCAGATACTCCATCTCTTTTTCATGTAATGCCAAGGAAGTTTTAGTATAAATAATTTCTTATATCTCTTGCTCTTGTTCTCCTTCTTCCTCTTTATCCTGTTGATCTAAAATAAAAGATTCATAA
>OBEQ012310929.1_pt1 | contig 42785 bp, 1 predicted proteins | sample 1670901 | NCBI WGS metagenome assembly OBEQ01 (sample SAMEA104232315, study PRJEB22302) | groundwater metagenome | biome: forest; feature: aquifer; material: groundwater | place: USA | collected 2011-08-07 | depth 5.4 m
GGCCGAATACTCTGAAATTCAGAGTCAGATCAAAAAGCGCGTCATTCGTTTTTTCAAAAGCGGCCGTTATATTTTGGGGCCGGAAGTTGAAGCGCTTGAACGTAATTTCGCTAAGTTCATAGGCACTCAATATGCGGTCGGCGTTGCCTCCGGAACCGACGCTCTCCTTCTTCCGTTAATGGCCTATGATCTTAAGAAAGGCGACGAGGTCATTACCACTCCTTTTACGTTTATTGCGACCGCAACGGTTATTGCACGGCTTGGGGCCAAACCGGTATTCGTGGACATTGAGGCTGACACCTATAATCTTAATCCTGATTTGATTGAGAGAAAAATAACCTCAAAAACGCGCGGAATTGTGGTGGTTCATTTGTATGGCAATCCCTGCCGGATGAGGGAAATTCAAGCTTTAGCGAAACGTCACAAGCTGTTTGTGATTGAAGATTGCGCTCAGGCCTGCGGTGCGGTCTACCGAAACAAAAGAGCGGGCAGCTTGAGTGACGCTGGCGCTTTTAGTTTTTATCCGACCAAAACTTTAGGCGCTGCCGGAGATGCCGGCATGATCATAACCAATATCAAAAAAATTTACGAGACAATTAAAAGCCTTCGCCATCACGGTGATGACGGAAGACATCACGCCTACAATCATGTTCGGATCGGAATCAACTCCAGATTGGATGAAATTCAGGCGGCCGTATTGAATGTGAAACTTAAATTTCTGCCGAAATGGAACCGGCAAAGACAAAGCCACGCATCCTATTATGATGAGCGGATTGAAAAATTGAAAAATTCCGATATTGTTCTGCCGCAAACGACGCCGAACAGCTCGCCTGTCTATCATCAATATGTACTTCGAGTAAAAAATGGAAAAAGGGATCAATTCTTGTCCCGGCTTCGCAATGCTGGAATTCAGGCAGCAGTTTATTATCCTACGCCCGTACATCTACAGTCTTGTTTTGGCTATTTAGGCTATCGGAAAGGTGATTTTCCGGTTTCTGAACAGGCAGCAAAGGAAGTCCTGAGCTTGCCCCTTTACCCTCAAATCAAGAAATCTCATCAGCAAGCGGTAATTAACACCTTATCCTCCTTGTAGTCAAAATTCGACTTAAATCATTTGTTTTAATATATTTATAAATATTTTTGAATAACTTTCTAAAATATTTGAATAAGTCACTTTTCCATGCTATACTTCCTTCAATTTACGCACCTTTAGGTATGCGGGCCTCCTGCAAATTTCCGCTAAAGGTTAATCGAGCTGATGCGTTTCAATTTAAAAGATAGAAAAAAAATAGTGTCAATTTATAGCCCCTTTTTTCACCGGGAAAGTAAGGGGTGTTAAATTGTCTTTCAAATTTGCATTTAAAGCCGTTGCTTTGTCGGTTGCGATTATCTTCTCTTGGGAGACCGTTGCCTGGTCTCAGCCAAACATTGGGGTAAACAGTTCTCGCTACCAAACTCCCGAACACGGCATAATCCCCTCTTCATTATACGATTTAAACATTCCAGAATCGATCGGTTCGATCGAAGCCAGACATTTGCCCTCAAAGGGTCTAGCCGGCTCGGTACCGTTTATCATTCATATTCAAGATGCTCACGCTCATCCAGAGGCTCAAAGGAATATTCAGGCGATACTGGATTACTTAAGCCAGCAAAAACAAATTGAAAAGGTAGCCGTAGAAGGGGCTTTCGACAAAGTGGACCCGAAGGTTTTTGATTTGCTTCCCGTGCGCGAGATCAATTATTCCATGGCTGAATATTTGGCGGATCGAGGAGAAATCACCGGAGCCGAACTGTTTGCACTCAAGCAAAAAAAATCATCGATCGAAGTCATTGGAGTCGACGACCCCAAATTATACGAGCAAAGTTTCCATTTATTCAAGCAAGTCAAGTTTCAGCAGAAAAAGACTCAAAGTTTAATTGATTTATATGACAAAGCGCTCGAACAGTCAGAGTTCAAAATTTTTAATGAAAGTTTAAGAAGCTATGCGCAAAAGAAACGACTGTGGAGCCAAGACGGCGATGAATTCCTGAAGTATTTCAAAGCACTATCCGAACTGGCCAAAGAGTTTTTGAATTTAGAACTGAGCGATGCGCATCAACAGTTTGACTGGCCGAATATTACCAGGATTATCAAGTCACAGCAGGTTGAACCGCTTATTCATCAAGAATCTGTTCGTTCCGAGCGGGATGCTTTGCTCCATGAAATTGAATCCAAATTGGGCCCGAGTGACCGTCGGAATTTTCTAATCGAAGGTCTTCGCTATTTAATTCAAGAAAAAGATAGCCTTCCTTTTGAGTCGTGGCTCGCCGGCAACAAACGCCTTCCCAATGCAAAATCGATTCGTCATTTCTTCGAAGTTTTGTACGCCGAGACCCAACAAAAAGAAATTCCGTTGTCCAACTTCACCCAATTTTTGACTTACGGCGGTCTTCTGATTCTGAGAGAAGAAATTGATGCCAAAGCATTGTTTAAAGAAGTCAGTGTTCTTGAACATCAACTCGAAGAAAAACTAATTCAAACGGATGAGGAGAAAAAGCTTCTTCAATTCGAAACCGATTTTTTGTTGATCAAACGCTTGATCAGTCTCGGCATGACCCGGGAAGAATACGACCGTTATCAATCGAGAAAGAATCAGATCCACTCACGCGCCATGCATGAGCGCTTAATGCCGTTTCTTTCGAAAGATGTCCGGTTGCCTGTTTTAGACGGCCGACTCGTCAAAATGGCCGAACAATTTTATGTCCTGTCCCGGAAAAGAGACGAAGCCCTTTTAAAAAATACTTTGAAATTGTCCCTTCATTCAAAAAACAAAGCCGTTGTTCTGATCACCGGCGGCTTTCACAGCGAAGGATTGTCCGAACTTTTAGTTGAAAAAGAAATTCCGCATTTCATTTTAAGTCCCAAAATGACTCATTTTGAAGATGCTCAGCTGTACGAAAAAGTCATGCTCGGTAAAAATGTGAATTTGGATCATCTTCTCGGTTTTTCCGGAGCGCTGGTGGCAAAATTGCTTGCCGATTCGTCCTTAAGAGAAAATGAGCGCCAGCAGGCTGCATTTTTGAGCGCGGTTTTTAAAGATGGAATTCCAAAGTTGGTCAAACGTGGTTACCAACCCAATCAAATTCCGACGATTCTGAACCGTTATATGTTGCGTCGTCACCCAAATATATTTGGCGGCATTCAAATCGATCCGGCTCGAAACAGCCAAACTCAAGAACCAGGATTTGTGATTCAATTTAGTCCCAAACGCAAGTCGGCGTTTACCTTTTCAGATGGGGGACAACTCCACGAAGCGAATGTGAGTGAACTCCGCACGAGGGGCGAGAAAGCGCAGCGATCCGAAGTGCGTTCAGGTGGACCGACTTTAACGCCGGCAGTGCCTCAAACGCCCGGAGGAACCGCACAACCAAATCGGGATAGACCTCCTAATTACTTGAGTAAACGGGAAAGCCCGATTTACCGGCCGCTGACCAGAATCGCTGTCTTAAGCGCTGTTCTTACTGCAATTTCTATTGCTTTGGGCGGTTTGGTTTTGAATCTCGCAATTGCATTTGCAATTCCTTTGGCCCCCATAATTATTCATTTTAGTTTCCGTTACGCGAAACGAATTTGGATTTACAGAGGATTAGAATCTAGCGCTATTCCCGAACAAGCCCATTGGGTTTTGGATTCATTGACTCTTTCTGAAATTCCGATTTTTCTTCAAATCTATCAACGTGCCAGAACTGCTCATGGTCAGCAAGAAATGGAACGGAATCTAGCTCAAATTTTGTGGTCACGGGAACATGATGGCAACTTGAATCGTCTTCAGAATTATTTAACGGACCACAGCTATTTGCGTGAAGTTCCCACACACAAACAGTTTGAACATGTCTTACGAGCGCTCTTTGCTGCTATTCCTGCCGAAGCGCATCGAGCCGCCATTCAAAATGAATACAGCCATTTGATTGCAACTCCTGAGGAATTAGCCAAAGCAGGCGAGCCGGCGGTAGAAGGTGAATTGGTTTTGCATTTGCCAAACGGCGGCTATCTCCATTTGGTAGATGCACCGCTCGGAATGGAAGATGAGGTTCATGTGGACCGGCGCTTGAATCAGGTAATGAGCGCTTACGGCCGCGGCCGGCGAGTCTATATTCCGGAAATTAGCCGAAGGACTCCATTTCCGGATACTTCTTTTCGTCAACTTTCAAGATTGGGCGACGAAAGCATTGTTCGGGATCATTCGATGGCGCTCAAAGATTCATTTTTGAAAGATCCAACGTTTATGAGAAATTCAGACAAAGAATTTAAAGAAGCGCAAAACGATTATTACCGGAGAAAAAGAATTTATGAAGTCAATCGAGTGCGACTTGCTACTGGAGTATTGGGCTGGCTCGTGCGTCCGATGCTTCATTTCTTTTTTGAACGCGGCGGCCCAGCGGACGGTTATTTCAATGACGAAGCGGCTCTTCGTCGGATTCGAGCAGGGCAAAGTTCTATTTTAGGCGGCGGACTCGGACTTTACGAACATCATCTTTCCAAATATTTAAATGGCGACCGAGCCCTCCATTCTTTTGATACCCTTTTTGGCGCGAGTTTTGTTCGCGCTGTTCTCACGCAAAAAAGACCTCAACCCGGAGAGCATGTGTATACCATTTACGACAGCCGCACCATCGGCGGGCTTTTTGGTTTGCTTGCAAACCGAAAGATGGCGGAGCAATTTTTAGAAAAGACGGACGAATATATTCCGGGCCTCAGATGGAATTCTGGCTCCGGTGAATATGAAGACGACCCTCATCAATTAGAACGGTGGCGGACACAAACCCCTCAAGTTTATACGAGCTTAGAATCGGGATCCGTTCAGTTTGTGGAATCAGCAATTGCTCTGGCACAGAAAGCGCCGACCGTTGCAAGTGCTTTGCTTCCGGAAGCAATCATAAATACCTTGCGCAGTGCCGGAACCTCTTTGGCTGAAGCGTTGCGTAACTTGACTCCGGAAGTTCTTTGGCGGGCCGTTCGTGAATTCAATCCTTATCAGTTCGTCGAGACACAGGAAGAATTAGCCCTTGCAAATGCGATTATGGTGAATGCCATTGATCAGCGCGGGAATGAATCGAGCGCCCGAGAATTTTTGCGTGCTGTGATGATGAATTCACAGGGCGGGGGGATCGATGATTTTATGGAGGATTTGTCGTATTACAAACTCCTTCCGCAAACGATCATTCAGGATCTGCTGCGAATGAGCCCGAAAGAAAAGAGGAAACTTGAAAATAGACAGCAGCGGTACCGTACGTTAATTCAAAAAGGCGATCCAGAAAGTTTACGAGCAGCTCGCAAGCTCGAAAAGGAAATGGATCAACTCTTGCACAAAAATCGCCGCGCCGCGCGGATCTTGGCTCAGCTTTGGTATTGGGTCGCACCGGAACTGGCAGAAACTCCTGAAGGCGCTCTGCCAATGCGAAGTATTGACCGGAACGGGATTCGCAAGATTCAAGGCATTGATATTTATCACACGCTTCCGTGGCGCAAAGAAACAGACGCACCTCTTTTTCACTTGGCTCAAACGCTTCATGAAGACCAGTCCACGCCGCTTTTGGTGGATCAAGTCTTGGGGGCAACGCTCGAGCGAATTCCTCAAGCGGCCGTCCAAAATCATTTAGGAAACTTAACGGTACGACTGCGTCAGTCGTGCGAAGCCGGCAGTTGTCCTCAGACAGTGGTTACAGCCATCGGCCGATTTGAAACTTTTCTTGGAAATGTAAATCGATCCGGAAGTGTTGAACGAGGAGAGTTGCTCAATCAGACCAGAATTCTCAACAACGCCGTGTTAGATGCCGAAACCGCAGCGGATGGTTTACGCCGGAATCTAACCGACACAAGGCAATTGGTTCAGGATGTACACGGCCGCATGGTCGCCTTGGCTGTGGAATGGCCCGCCAGTTTGAAAGAAGACAGAAATATTCAAATCCTTCCGAACTACAGGCATCTTCAACTTCATGCCGCTGCTTGGGATTCCCGTGAAGCATTTGACCGGGATTATGCACGATTCATTCTTCAACGTTTTGTTTTTGAACCCATGCTACTTGATCTCTACCGCGATCTTTTGTTTGCATTCATGAATCCATTCAGCGTGGAATGGCAGCAGTTCGGCCGGTTGCAGGCGCGCTTAAAGACAAGAATAGATCAACTGGTTGAAATGTGGCGGAATCTTCGTCAAACATATCCGGATTTGGATGATGTGAGCAACTTTTTTTGGGCGAGAGGAACCGGAATGTTTGAAGTGTTTCAGCAAAGGGTGCAGGTGGGCGACGAATCCGGTTTTTCAGCCTTGCTTTTACCCTTTGCCGAAGATTTGAAACAGATTCCAGGTTTTAGTATTACTGAAGAACAGCATGACCCTACTGGACATTTAACCGGTGCCGACATTCGAATGGCGGTTCCCACATCCATTGCTCAAGCGGTCATGGGAGTAATCGGTTCAGTAACGGCTCATGCCGATACGCTCCGGAACCATCCTTTAGTCCGCCATTTGGAATCCTTTCACAAACAAGCGGTGAATGGAGTTTATGATTCCAGGTTGCATTTACCCGGGCATCTTCCCGTCGTCCTTGAAGCTCAGACGAGTTATACGGGACAAGTAAGTGCCTCAACCAAACTGGAATTAATGGCAACTGCTGAACTTGCAGAGCAAATCACGCATGAAAGTTTGGTGCGCAACGGCCAGAGAGTTGCGGTTGCGGTGGATAGTCGATCGCTGAGTCTTTTGGCTGATTATTTCATTCCCAATTTTAAAGAAACCTACCGAGATCGTTGGTATCACCATCATTTGCCGACGCGAAATGATTTGGTAAGGGGGCCTTTCCCGGATCAAGTTGGACTGTGGTGGTGGTACAACCTGATCATGAATCGTTTCTGGAGTTGGCCGCTCAGAGAAACCGTCAAAGCAGAACTTCAGCGGCGGCTTCTCAATACGAATTTCCGCATCATGAGATTAATTTACAGGTTTTTAATTTGGCTCCACGATTTCGGTGCCGCGCTCGCTTTCTGGAATCCGTTTAAGGGGGGTTATTATTTGGGTGTCCTTCTCAGAACGATTTTCAGCGGAAACTTTTTTGATATTTTCAGTTCTAATTTCAACCAATTAAATCTGAAACCTGCACGACATGCACTCGGCGGAATCAGACGCGCGGACCGGACAGCAGTTCCGCAGCGAGACGCGGATTTGATTGGAATTTTAAAACTGGCGTTTCTTGATCTTTTTGATAAAGGATTTATTTCCTGGGCCGTTTGGGACATGTCAGATGCATTGCCGCGACGCGGAGGCCGTGAATGGGGAGGAGATGTGGACTGGCGCAGTCTTTTGGCGCAAGCCATGGTGAATGCTTCAAGCGCTGAGGATTTACTCGTTAAGGTTTATCAGATTTATATTTTTACGCGGGAGAATTTGAATAATCCCCAAGACCGAAGAAATTTTCGCCGGACCATCGAACTCTTTTTTGAACAAATTGCACCCTACATCAAACCGCGTGATCTGGGATATCAAACACCTCAACAGGCCGTTGCGCCCGGTGAAATCGTCGTTCGAAGTGCCGCTGGCGCTTATTACCATCTCATTCCAACTGCCGAAGGATTAGAAAATGTTAGAGTTGGTTCAGGCCGGCAAAAAGTGACGCATCGCCAAGTTATTCAACAAGTAGCCAATACATTGAATCAAAGAGGGCAGAATTTATATGTGCTTGAAGGCGTCGGTAATGATACACGCTTGGGGCTTCACGGATCCAATATCGTAGAAATTCGAGATGTATCAACCCAAAATCCGACGCCGGAAAAAATTCGGCAGCGCCAGAGAGCTTCATTTTGGAATAGCTTTTGGAACTGGATTTTTGCGTGGGTTCCCGTGCGCCTTTTGCTCAAGATTCTTTCGATTTCATCGGCTGTTCATCAATATCCGTTTTATAAACGCCATCAACGGGTTGAAGCCGTTTTACAGGGAAGAGATTTGCCAAGGGCTGTGCTGCCGGGTCGTTTGGGAATGAGCTTTGAACGATTTGAACATCCGGGAGATTCTCGGTATGAATCTTATACCGATGACGATTCTCGTTCTGCCCAAGCCGCTCGACTTTTAAATATGGATCTTGCTCCAAGGCCGGGCGAACACGTCTATGTGACCGTTCCAGATCGAATGGTGGCCCCGCTCGTTGTTCATCTGCCGAATCAACTCGAAGCCAATCAGCTTGTCCAAGAACAAAATTCGTATGCACCAACCGCTATGGATTTGCGGGATCAACGCACATTTCCGATTGATCTTTGGACTTCGCCCCAGGGCGAGCGGAATTTTCTGATGGCATCAGTGCCTCGAGCCTACGCCCGGGTGTTGAATGCTCTTCCCGAATGGGTAGTCAATTTAGGCAGTACAGGTTTTGATCTCGCTTCAAGTTTGACACCGGCACAAGTCACACAAATTCAGGACTCTTTTCTAAATTTAAGAGATGATTTGGGCTTTGCCGAGCTGCCATCTGTCAATGAAATGGTACAAAGCGTCGGAATTTCTTCTTCCATTTTGCTCACGGCTCAAGATCCCAGCCGGTACGGTGTAAATTATCAAACAGAACTTGGAAATTTAATTGAATCTTATGCGTCAAGGGATGAATGGGAAGGCCTTGCCAATGCGATGGTTCAACTTCGTTTAATTTCGGAACCTGTCGGAACGACCTTGCGTCAGAACCGTGAACTTTTGAAATGGGTGACCGGACTTGTTTGGTACGTCCTTCATGACGGAACTCCATACGAAAGACCTGATGCAACTGAGCCGTTGATCGTGGAACCGGACGCGCAAATGAACGGCGTTCCACTTCCACCGCTTCATATTTACGGAGTTCTTCCGTTCCAGGAACCTAACAAGGTAGAAGCGTCACTTCCGCACGGGGTTTCATTACTGGTCGAAGAAGGTTTAACTTCTCATCTTCCGGTCAATATTCAGCGTCAAGTTGAAGAACTGAGTGATTTGACGGAAGCCCAAGCCCCTTTACATTTATCACCTGAAAAACAATTGGAATGGCAACGCGAATACACCCAGTATGTGCGCTATCATCAATTAGATGAACCTTTGGTGGCTAAGCTGGCGGGCATTCTCTTAACGGAAGGTGATGCGGGCCGACTCAGTGATGATCTCGTAAAATTTAGAGGATATTTGAAAGAACGTACAATTGCTTTTGGAGATTCCATGAGGCGCCGAACCATTCCGGACGATCTTTGGGCTGGGACGATGCTTTTGCCCGGCTTAGGACAAACCGGTGCTCAGCAAATTTTCCGGAGATTTGTTCCACAAAGCATCAGAACACGTCTCGGTTCAATATATCAGTGGGGCCGGGCGCTTCCATCGTCCGCTTATCAGAAGTTTAAAGACCATGTAAAATATCGAGCCGACTACGATGCTTATGTCATCGAGAGAGTTTTTCCGGCCGGTGTCATGTTTGAGACCTTGGCTCAAGAAATTCAGAGAGTCATGCCTTACGTCAATTATGAACGCATCCCTGCTTCAAATGGAAAATTGCCCTCGATCAAACTGATTATTCCGATTTTTTCCGAACGGATTTTGGCCGACGTGTTTAGCGGTACAGAGCTGGGTGCGCAAACGAATTCACTCTTCCGTCTTTACGGCCGCCAGGAATTCTCGCAAGGGTCTCAACTTCCTTTATTTTTTGGACTCAGCGAAGTAGAGGTCGAGCGTATTGCACAACAAGCCAGACAACTCCAAAGAAAAGGAATTGAGGCGCACCGTCCGAATAGACCTTTGAAATTTGCGGGCGATTTACGTCACCGGCGGTCACTGGCCTATCTGTACGAGCGGCCCGAGTTGGTGACTCAAATTCTGACAGATCGGACCCATCTTTCCTCGTTTCAATTAAACAACAACACAACGGCTTCTTTGGTTGCAAACTATGAACGTCAATCCACTTTTTGGAAAACCCAGGCCGTGATCAAACGAAGAGGCGGAGCGCGTTCCGAAGTGAGAGCCCGGCAAGGAAGATGGACTGAGCTCATTCAACCGTGGCGTGGACATTCTCCCAGAATTTATGTTTCGGCAGAGCCCCCATTTATGAGGCCATTTTTTCATGTGATCATTCGAGAACTCAGTTTGCTGGCCATTGCATTTGCTGCTGCTTCGTTTATTTCAAACATGATTTTTACCGGGCTTTTGCTCTTTCTGGTTCCGCAGGGAATCTTTTTCGGGTTGCGGCAACTTCGTCAATGGCTTGGCGTGGGAATTAACTCCGATGTTCTGAATGCTTTGCGCGGAACGAATCAACGCCGTGAAGATTTATTAATCGTGCAAAAAGTTTATGATCAGGCAGAAGGAAACTTTGAAGGAAAACAGCGCGTTTTGGCCCGCCTTTTGTGGGGAGGCCAAAGAGTCCACACACTTGAAGAATTTACCGCTGCAATGAATCAAATGCTTGATCCTACCACGCAAAATCAACTGAGTCGGAATTCCGATCAAGCCAAACGAGTTGCACGTGCCATTATTGCCAGCATTCCAGAATCGGTTTACTTAAGTGAACTTCCGGCCGTTCAAAAAGATCCGGAGGTTCCCGGTGGTTTGATTGTGACGCTTCCGAATGGGGCTCGAGTCCATCTGGTGGGTTTGGTGCCCGGCGCGCAAAATGCGGCCGCAACGGACATTCAAAATAAATTAGTAGCGCTTCATAAATCCGGTAAACGGGTGTTTCTACCAGAATTTTTCAAATCTCTGAGGACCCGGCGATCGGCTTTTCCGATTTTAAATCAAATTCTTCAGGATCACGTCATTTCCAATCTCACGGCCGTTCTTCAAGATCCAAATTTAAGTCCGGAGACCAAAGAAACGCTGATGGCTGAAGCGTACGGTTTGGAATACCGGAAAAATGTGATTGAACCGGCTCGCGTGGCTCGATTGGGTGGCTGGAGAGGCAAGTTGATTCGATTCATTCTTCCGATTTTTTTCCAAAGAGGCGGCTTTGCCGAATCTTATTTTTCAGATCTCGGATATCTGAGGCGCCTAGAAAGTGGCCGCGCGGCCACTTTTGGGACCGGTTTGGGTCCGCTCGTTGAACGCGGTGTGGACAGTCAACGTCCTGAAAGTTTTGATGAACTCATGGCAAAGAAATTGGCCGGCTCCATTCGCGACATGGCGCCTCGAGCAGGCGAAGACATTTATCTCCCGGTGAACAGCAGGGAAATGGCGCTCGTGCTTTCAGAATTAATTGAGCGCCCAGCTCCGGTCACGGCAAAAAGTTTGGTTCCGGCTGAAGCATTGATGGTTCAGCGTCTCGAGCAAATTCAAACTCATTTCCCCCAAATTTATCAAGATATTGTCCCCGTTTCAGTGCGCGGATTAATTGAAACCACCGCAAAGGCCGTCGCGCCAAAAGTGGTGTTGGATACTTTGCGCCGCACAAATTTAAGCTGGTTTTATGAACATCTAGAAGAATTTGAGTTTGCGGCGGGCATTTTGATTCATGCGCGTCAAAAAGCAATCGCGGATGCGAAACGTGCCGGAGCGGAACCTGTGACGGTCGCAGTGGAGATCGCCGTGAGGACACGACTTGCAGAACTCGTTCGTTCTTCCTTGACCTTGGATGAATTTTTGGCAAATCTTGAGAGAAATTCCCTCATGCTTACGGCCGATATCAATGATCATTTTCGGTTGTCGCAAGAAGAAGCTGAGCGTTTGGAACAGCTCCGGAAAGCGTACGATCAAAAACAAACACCGGAACTTGCGGCTGGAATTGAAACGCTGCTTGAAAAACCCAGACGGGCTCACCGGTTGGCTTTAAGATTGTGGTACATGGTTGGACCTGAGGAACCTAATTTCGAAATTTATCGTTCACCCATTCCGGGCGTTGCCTCTCTTGAACTTTATCAAGCGCTTCCATGGTCAGCCCAAACGCAGGCTGAGATCGATACACTTTCCCGTGCTACGAGGGAATCTCGCCGCCGGAATTTCGAACATATGTGGAACGCAATTAGAAGTAATGAAATACAAATCGATTTTCGGAGATATTTTTCCGGATCGGAACCAGCGGAAATTGGGAATGCACTTCACCGCGAAGCAGATGGACAAATCATTTCCAAAACAGGTGAACGAATGCTCTTGTATCGAGTCGACCAAGCATTCAGAAAAGCCGTAGGGACAAAAGATGAACATGTGGTGCGGAATTTGCTTAAAGCGCTCAATGGCTGGGTTTCGGATGCAAGCGGTTATGAAAATTTATACGTGGATGAATTTTTACGGCCTGCGCTCGAAGGTATTTCGGTTACAGCAGTTCAAAGAATCGTCTACGAAGTCACAGCCCCTCTATCTGAATTAAACACTCGCATTGGAGCAACTCAATATGCCGTTGCTTTCGCGGATTCAAGTGACCCGAAAGTCAGAGAAGTATCAAGCCGGCTTACGGAACTGAAAAGTTGGTTCCAAGATTTTCAGTCTTTTATTAATTCCTCGGTGGCAAGAAATATTCCCTATATTCAACCGGATGTTTTAATGGAGCAGGTGATGCTCCTGGAACAAAATATTGAATGGGCCAAGGAAACGAGCGAATTCTCAGAATTATCATCCATTTATCAAGCTGCTACCGAAATTGCTCGCACTTTGCGTCAGGCCGCAGAACAATTGGTTCGTGCCCGAGTGAACACCGTGAAACAAAACGGCTCTTATTTAATTCCAACCGCACAATATGTGGAAGAACAGGCGCGCCGGCTCCGACCCGAAAACCCGGGCAAGTTTCTTGAGGAATATCAGGATTGGCTGCGCTGGCGGTTTGTATATCAACCGTTTGTGCTCCGGTTTTATGCGCGGCTTTATCAATTTTATCTAATGGTTCAAACACCTGGAACTCCGGATCGTGCGGCCGTGGAACGCCAGATTCAATTTTTAGTCGAAGCGAAACGCTGGCTGGATCAAAATCTGCCGCTTTGGAATAAAATTTTAGAGCGGATGATCAATTCCTCCGCGCGCAAAACTGTGGCGGCTTTGAGAACCGGCTTTACCATTACGAGTCAAGACGGATTTGCGAAATTATTGCTCCCGGTCTTGGATGATTTCCAAGAAGTTCCCGGCCTTAAAATGAAACAAGAAATTGACCAATATGGAGCAAGTGTCACGGTGGCTTTGGATTTACCGCCCGATATTTTTGCATTCGTCGCAAATGCGGCTTCGAACATGGAAAGATTTGTGCGCGGAGAACCGTTGGGGGCTTCTTGGCGAGGACTTCATGCCGAGGCCATTGAGCTTTCCTTTGATCCGCGCTTCCGGCTTCCTGGAATGCTCCACGTGACTGCAGGTCGTGACACAAGCATGAATGGCCATCTTTTGCCCTTTGATGAAAAAGATATGTTGAACGCCAGAGAACTGGCCATGCTCACCGGATCCAAACGTTCACTCAGAAGAAACAATACGCAACTTGCGGCAATCACGACGCCGGATCAGGAAGGAATGGTCGGTTTTTTCCAAGAACATCCTTTGGCTCAAGATGAAGCGACTCAAAACAGAGATTTCAAAACTACTTCGTATGAAATTGCTGCCCAGCCACAACGCGTTCAATCGGTGCTGGACCAAATTGCGCGGGAAAATCAATTTCGAAATCGGCTCATTCGCACGTTGGGTTTAAATGAAAACCAAATCGGCCGGTTCTTACTTTCAGCAGTTCATTATGATGTCTCCACTCGAAAAGCTCAGCTTTTGGAACGCGCGAGAGCGCTCTGGGGAGATCAAGGGCATCAGCGTTTGGCGGGTTACCTGATGAGGACGCCGAATGCCGGTGAATTTTTGCATGTGGATTTAAGAATTCGCCATTTGATCGACGATCGTCCGCTGACTGCAGAAGACTACCAACTTTGGGAAGAAGTGATTGACGAAATCAGACAAGAAGCTTATCCAAAAATGAGCGACCAAGAATTGGGTTACGCCAAACCTTCAGACAAAGATCGTGTTGCCGCCGGAGAAATTATTGTGACAGCCCCGAATTTACCCGGCAAACGAATTCATATGATTCCGTTTGTTCCGGGAACTCAAAATGTGGTTGTCTCTTCCTCGGCTCAAGGTGCCGTGTCCGTTCGAGACCGGCTGCTTGCGACAGCTGAAACTTTGCAAGCGAGAGGTCATCAACTTTTGGTTCCAGAATTTACGCCCCATGCTGTACAAATGGATCTTCAAAGCGACGGAGTTCACGAACTTGAAGAACAATCCGTCCGCTTTCGTGTGTTGGGTCGGGAAAGTGTTGCGACCGACGATCTTCATTCATTTTATCAAGATGAATTTATTACCTTGCCGCGCTCAGCGCGTTTTTACGCTTGGACGCCGGCGCGAACGGTGATGCGCGTACTCGGGCGTTTGCCCTTTACGCATCGATTCGAATGGTATCAAACTCATCGCCAAATTGAGACCGTTCTTGCAGGAGGCGATATCGTCAGAGAAAGTTATCCGGCCACGATCGCAATGACGCTCAGGAGTTTGATTTGGCCCCAGGCGCCTCCGGTTCGCGTCCATTATTCAAACCCGGCCAAACGTGCAGCACGGCTCGCACTTTTGATTGATTACGTGGTCGCATCAGCAGTTGATTCCAATGACATTTATATTGCAGTTCCAGCCGAACCTTTTCAGCATCAATCCACATTTGAACTCACACGGCAATTTATTTCTCGTCCGAATGAAGCTCGCATGGTCGTTCAGAAAGGCGATGAATACATGACGACTTCGGGCAGTCTGCGCAAAATGAGACGAACCTTTCCGATTGCAATCCACATTTCACCCGCCGCGCTTCGGGCAAAAATGTTGACACAGGCGCCGGCGCTTTATTCTTCTGCATTGGCTTCCGTTCCGACTTCGGTTGTGGATTCCATTCTTGCCGGAAAAGAATTTGTTGAAGATTGGACGCATATTCGTTACCGAAATTTCCGGCAAAGGGCTGAGCAACTTTGGGTAGCGGCTGATCTTCCGGGACTTCCGAATTACAACCAAGCCGCTCAAGCGGTCACGATGGCTTTGGTGATTGTGACGATGGCCCGAGAAAGTGATCGGTTCGGTGAAAATTATCGTAAGGAACTTGTGCGAACGATCGATCTTTTTGCTGCTTTGAATGACCTGCCCGGCCTCGTTAATTTCTTCGATCAAATGGGAATGCTTCCAGATCCTTTGATGTCGACTTTAAGAGCCAACGAAGATCTTCAGAAAATGACGATCCACCAGATTCAAAAAACTGTAGACGTTCAAGAACCTCTTCCATTTGTACGTGATCATGGTGCCGACCAACTTCCGAAACTTGTGGTTCACACGTTTCTCCCTTGGCAGAAGGAACCGGAAATTCGGGCAAATTTGGAAGCGAGTCTGACCCATGTTGAAACCGAGGCCATTGTTGCACAGGAAGGAACGGCTTCATATATATCACGTTCACATCAGCAGCGGGTTGAAGAAGCCGAGGATCTGCGTTTTGCTCAACTCGCTCCAAAAGGCATGAATGCCGCTGAGCAAGCAGAATATGAAAGAGCCTACCGAAATCATATTACCGAAACTTCTTTTACCGAACATCATTTGGCGGATCTCGTTAAAATTTTAGCAGCCCGTCGTTCCAATATGGCCGTTGAGCTCAGAGCCCTTCTAAGCAAATTAGAAGCCCTGAGCAGAAAATCATGGGACATGCTTCCGGCGTCGGTTCGAACGTTTGTTCGACAGCGAATTGCCGAAATGAAAGCCGTCGTCCTTCAATTAATAGAAGAAGCGGATCAGGGCCGGTTGCCCGCGCTTCGGAAAGCGATCGACATCAGCCGTTGGAATTTGGATCAGCTCAGATCCTTACGTGAACGATTCCAGCCGCATTTTGAAACCCAGCACGGCCGGACGCAACTTTTCTTTGTTGCCGAACTGAATTCAGGCGAAATGAAGCATGCATTTTTGCAAACCCTTCGCGAGACTGTGCCTGATCTAAAAATGAAATCGGTCACGAGAACCGTTAAGGGCAATCCGGGAAGACGTATCGAAGTTAAAATCCCCATTCTTTCATTAGCCACAATTGAAGCGGCTCTTTCGAGCACCGATTTTGGCGAGGCCGTGACGACTACCCGTCAATATCGATACGATTGGGTCCGGCCGTCCGATCAACTCCCGCTTTATTTTGGACTCGGGCCTGTTGAGATGCAGAGAGTGATTGAGCTTGCGGATACATTGATTCAAACTGCCAGGCGTCAAAGTGACCGAAGAATTCATTTGGTTGCTGACGGGCGCTGGGCTGAAAGTGTTTCAATTCTTTACCACAATCCCAATATGCTTGCCTTACTCAAAGAAAAAGGAACACAAGCGAAACTGATTGATTTTGAAACGCGTGAAACGGGAGCCCGCCTTCGCATCGAAGCAGATCAAGATTCAAAAACCAATCGTCGAATTCGTTGGCAAAGATTCTTCCGGGCTTCTCAAGGGATCCGGAATGCGATGAAATTCCGTGCTCCTCCTGCGCGGTCTGAGCTTCGTCAGTCCGGAACCGACACCACAAAGAAAATTTCACTTGCAGTTGCTGGAACTCTATTGACCGGAGCAGTGATTTGGGGTGCTGGCTCCACCCTTACCCGTGTGACCGAAAAATTTCCCACGCTGAGTTTATTTCAGGTAATCGAACTAACAGCCGCATTTTTAATCCTCCTTTTGATCGGACGAAATTTTCGAAAAATATTTGATTTTGCAAGCGGCGTGGTTGTATCTACTGCCAAGGCTGTGGGCCGAGCATTGAGGGCCGGTGCCAAAACAACCGTCCGTGGTGCGGCAAAACATCCCGCCCTTCCGGTATTAGTTCTTGCCGCCGCAGCCGGATTTAGCCTTTATTATTTTAAACTTTATTCCTTGATTTCTTCCGCTGCCAAAATGTATCGCGCTTATGCAACGAAATCAGCCACACAACTTCAGACGCTTCCCGAAACGATTGATCAAGTGCGAGGCGCAATTGAATCAGCGCCCTCCATTTCTTTCGTTGCATTTATCGGAATCATATTTGCCATAATTGCTGCCGTGAAAATTGTTCCGCACTTATTTTCGCCGATTCATACCGGTGCAAGAGGAACGTCTCGCGGCATCAGTCGTGCTGCACGTGCGACCGCAACATCGGTCGGAAATTTTTACGATCGTCACCCTGTTTTTTCAAGAGTTGCCATTATTGTTCTGATCGCCGCTTTATATCATCTGGGGTATTTCAGCTGGATGTTACCGGCGCTTAAATGGATCGGAAGTAAAATTGCTGCAATCGATTTCAGCGGAATTAAAGCGTATCTTCCGGGACTGTCCGCGCGAAATGTTTGGATCGGCGCCATCGGAACTGTTGGCGTGGCGGCAGTCGTTGTCCTCCGAAATGTATTCAGATCGATCTTTAATGGAATCGCACAGCTCCTTCAATATATTTGGCATCATCCGTTTCGCACGTTGTTTTTTGTTGCCGGAATCTTATCCATTTTTGCGCTGCCGGCTCTTCTTTCGGGTGGTTTGACGATACCTACTGTTCAAAGTTTGGCTGCTATTGGTCAGCGCTCAGCTTTGGCGGAGTCGTTGGCAGTCCTTGGTTCAACGGTTCGATCTTGGTTTCAAAATTCCGCCGGGCAATATCCGGTTGTGACCACCATTGGAACTCTGATCACAGCGACCGGAACTTTTTGGGCCGCTCGTCGTTACGGCCGAACCGGAACTCAATTTGCCGCTCGCCGGGGGGCGAATCTAAGAAACGCCGTTTCCTATTCAGCCCGGTGGGCTTGGTTCAATCGAATTCCTGTCGCATTGACGCTTCTTGATTTAGTCATCGTCGCCTTTTTCTTGGGATTTAAAATTTCTACCTTCATTGCCGGTTTCGCAAGCAGTCTTTCGGCTGCCGTGAATTGGATGGCGCCAGTTGTCCAATGGTTTTCGTCAGCTCGGATTCCAACCGGTCAATTTATTGAATTGCTTCTGGTGTTTGGAGCAATCTATTTCGGCTATGCGGTCTTGGCCAATTTGTACAATTATCTGTTCCGGCCCATTGTACTGGATGGACATCTGATCACCATTGAGGAACTAGACCGCCTCGGACACATTCGCGGAAAAACGATTTACGTTCGCGTCGATTACAATGTTCCGCTCAAGAAAGTGGATGGGAAGTGGGTCGTCGCAAATGATTACCGGATCCGTAAATCATTGGACACCATTCGGGAACTCAAAAGAAGAGGTGCCAAGAAAATTGTGCTCCTGAGCCACCTCGGTCGTCCAGGCGGAAAAGTAAAAGAGGATGAAAGTATGCGACCCGTTGCAGAACATCTTACGACGCTCCTCCGAAAGAAAAAACTGATCAAACAAAGACAAAATGTTCTGTTTCCAGAAAATTACGAATTGGTTGGACCGAATGTGGACCGACTCGTTGAGAATGCGCCGCGCGGCAGCGTCATCCTTTATGAAAATGTCCGGTTCGACAAACGTGAACAATCCAAGGAACGAAACGAAATCGAAGTTTTGGGTGCCGAATTATACAAACATGCCGATGCGGTGATCGTTGATGCATTCGGAGCCGCTGACCGTGCTGATGCGTCAATGACGGGTTTTCCCCGTTCTATGCCGCGCGCTGCCGGTCTTCTTATGGTTCACGAAATGAAAACATTGGAAGCGGCTCAGGACGCGGAAACGCTGCTCGTCGCCGGTTTGAAATCAGATACCAAATTGCCGGTGATCAGGCGGGCTTTGAGAAGTGGAAGATTAAAGAATTTAGGAATTGGCGGTGCCATGTCAAGTTCCTTTCTCCTTCAACAGTATCCGGAACTCAAAGGCAAACTGGGATGGTCTTATGTGGGGCTGGAAAGTGAAGCGGAAATTGCGAGAGCGATTATCAAAGAATCTGCGGAACGAAATATTCGGCTGATTACTCCGGAAGATGTCGTGATCGCAAAAGGGCGGGTGAACACGTCCAAGCCGCAGCCGACGGAATATCGAGTCGTGACGTTAATTGAAAATGGAAAAGTAATCGGATCAATGCCGGATGGTTGGAGCATTATTGATGCCGGGCCCAAAACTGCCAAACGCATTGCGGAGCTGGTTAAAAAATCTAAGAAAGTTCTTTGGAACGGGCCCTTCGGTGTTTTCGAATGGGAAATTGGAAGAGGTGCCACCAAAACAATTGCCGAAGCTGCCGCGGAAGGGAATGTCATCGTGGGCGGAGGCGACTCCATTGCTGCAGTTGAAACACTTGGGCTGACCGAAAAAATGGCACATGCTTCGACCGGAGGCGGAGCATCACAAACCGTGGCATCGGGTCAAGAGCCCCAAGCGATTCCTTATCTTCGGGCCAGGTCAACCAACACAGAATTGTGGGCGCCAGCATTCAGACTTCGTGATCCAGGCTACAGTCCATTACTATCGATTCGGGAATTCACCCAATCCGTTCGAACGGCCATTCAGGAATTAAAAGCGAAACCGGTGAGAGTCATCATTCATTCCAGCAATCCCAGAGTTGGAGATCTGCGCGCAAAATCTTTTATTTGGCATGATGAGGCCCAGCCGAAACCTTGGTACTTAAAAATGTTTGGCAAAAGAGATTTTGAAATTGTAGCCATTGTCGGTGCCAATTTAGATGAAACTTATCTTCAGACACTTATGTATGACAGTTCTCATCTGAATCATTTCTTCGGCGGGCGTTTGAATCCTCTCAAAACTGAAAATTCAGGAACGAATTTTAATTATGGCGAACAGTGGGTCAAACTCTATGGAAAAACAAACACCCGCGTTTATTCCCAAATGCCGACTGGAGAAGAATTAGATCGATTGGTGGATCGTGCAGATCTGGTAATTCAGGCGGATGAAAATGTCCAGGACCTTAACGTTGCGAAAAAATATGTTGAAGCAGGAAGCCGTCAAATCAATGTCTTGGTCGCATCCGATCGTTACGTGCCCGGCGCTGATGCTTATTCGGTTCCCGGAGAGGGAAATCCTTTTTCTGAGAAAAATAAAATCGTAGCGGCCGTTCCGCCGTTTATGAACACGGCACTTACGGTGATCGATGCCTTGAGCCAGCACATTCCGATTGAAGGTGGAACCATTGCTGGAATAGAACACTTTACCGGCAATCAAGGTGTTGCGACCGGCGGATCGATTCCTCAGCGAATGGACGTGAGTGCCAGTTATTCCGGAATGAACAATCTCGTTCCTGAAGCAGTCATGGCGGAAAACGCTGCTTTGATCTTAGAAAAAACTCGGCCCGATTTGAGCAAGGGTTTCACGATCTCCTATACACGTGTTCCTCATGCAGAAGGCGGCGCAGACGTTTTAGTTCTCTTTGCCGGACGCCCGACGAACGCGAAAGAAGTAGCCAATATTCTTACCCGGGCTTCTCAAAGCTCAGAATTTCGCGGAAGGTTGGCCGTTGAGCAAGATGTCCTGTCTTCCGGAAAAGTGGTTGGAAGACGGGAAAGCGCTGTCATCGACCCGTCTCAAATGGCATTTACAGATGATGGACAGATGATCATTCTTAATGTTTGGGATGATCCAGATTACGGCTTTCCGAGTCAAGTTGCCCGGTCCGTGAGATCCCGCAGCGAAGTCCGTGAGATGCAAAAAATTCATTTGGTTGCGGTTCCCGCATCTTCTATCGAAAGAGCTACTCCGGTACAGCTGAATGATTTCGATCGCCTGATTCCGCCGCTTCCGGAATATCTTCAAGATGTGTTTCGTTCACGGCTCACAAATTCGGAAGGTAAACCGCTGAAGCGCCGGGTTGCATTGAACGGCCCTGGCAGAACGGGAAGAAGTTTGCTCTGGTATTGGTTTGGCGCCGCATTGAAATTTTCACAAGCCGAAATGAAAGGAAAAATTCTCGACGACGAAATCGGCATTTACGGCAATCCGGAAACGGATGATTTAGAACTCGTTGTCATTAATGGCGTTCCGGGCGTGGAAGAAAGCACCCCGCGTGCTAAACGAATCCAAGCGTTAAAAGAGTGGCTGCAATTTTTAACGAAAGATGACGTTCACGGGAGATTTTTCAATCATTTGGCCGCCGCAGATGCGGAAGGGAGATATTACGGCATTGACGACCAAACCGGAAAAGCGTGGGTGAAATTTCACCCAGAAGGCAACCGGACGGATTTGATCAATGAACGCGGTTCCATTGATAAACTTCCGTGGAAGGAATACAAAATTGATATTGCTGTGGATGCGACCGGAAGTGCAACGGACCGAAAGAAGCTTGCACTCCATAAAAAAGCGGGCGCCAAAAAAGTTCTTCTCACGGCTCCCGGAAAAGATGTCGATGCCGACGTGACACTCGGCGTGAATGATCAAGATTTGAAGCCAGGCGTTGATCTCGTTTCTATGAATTCCTGCACGACTATGGCCATCGCTTTTATTTTAAAACTCATCGATCTTATTTTTGGCGTTGAAAGAGGTGGCATGTGGGCCGAACATGCCTGGACGGATGAAAACGCCGGACAAGATACACCTACAAAAACGAAAGGACGCTGGTTTTCAATTTTTTCGAATATCGTGTTTACAACCACCGGCGCTGCCGTTGCGATTGGAAAAGCCGTCACAAATTTGCTTGGAAAATTAAACGGCATCGCTCTTCGTTTCAACAATGACGACGGTTCTTTTGCTCATTTGGCGCTCACGCTCAAACGCGGGACGACCGTGAAAGAACTGAACCGCGTTTTTGAAATCGCGGCCAAAACCAAACGTTTTCACATTGAATATCACGATCAAAATGTTCCGGTATCAGGCACTCTTGTGGGCAATCCGCATTCATCCATTTTCATTCCCAAACTGACCCAAGTTTCCAAAGACGGCAGGAAAGTGAAAGTGACGGGTGGTTACGACAACGAATGGGGATTTTCTGGCCGGCTTCGCCGCATGCTCAGTTCCATGTCGCGACTTCTCGACGAAGAAGAAAAAAATCAGCCGGTGACAAAAGAAATTGAGAAAAAACCGGAAATGAAACCCCGCTTTGTGAAAAAGGGTTCAGCCGGTGATATCAGTCTTCAGGAAACGACCGGGCTTCCGATTTGGTTGACGTCTACGAATGAATTTGCATTCGGAGAAGGAATGGTGGTGGACGATGTCACGCCGGTTTATCAACATCAACTCGCCGGTTTCATTATGGACGATTCGGCCGCTCAAAATAATCCGAATGCCGTAGCTTATTGGGTGGCTCACGGAGCTTATGGTTCTGAAGCGGACAGAGTTTTGTTTGAAAGCAATCGCCAACGGTTTGATTTAACAATCGTTCCGGCAGGCGTTTTAAATGGAAAGTTAAACGTCAAAGAATTCAACCGAGTCAGGGGCCATGTTCACCCGGATATGCCGGGCCGGCAAGGAAGTCCATTTTCTGAAATTTATCAAATTGTGGCGGGTGAAGAAGTCATCATTTTGATGGAAAAGCCAGGCAAAAACGGCCGTCCCGCCCGAATCATTGCCAAAAGAAGAAAAGCAGGTCAGCTTCAAAGAATTCCAGCTGGCTGGAGACATTTGTTCATCAATGCGGGAAAGAAAACGGCGGTTCTGTCCAACATCGTTTCCACCAATTTTACGCCGAATTACGCACCGGTCCGAAAAACGCACGGCCTTTCTTGGTATCTTGTGCTCGAAAATCGGTCGCAAGCGCGGTTGCTCGACCGGCTTTATGCTTTGGCCGCCACTCCCTTAGATACAGCAACAGCCACCGCAGAAAATTATCAACAAACGACTCGCAGAATCAGAAACGTGCTTGAAGTGCTTCGTTATTGGTCGAGCCGCCAAAAATCTCAGGAATGGTTTGGGCGCGATGTGACTGAATCGTTGGCTGCGCAAATGCAGAATTTGGCGGCCCGTTTTGTGGCAGGCGCGGCTCAAGCAGGCGAAGAAAGTCTTTGGGATTATTTCAGAAATCGCGCACGTGAAATGACCAATCAAGCTCGACCTCTCGCATGGACGCCTGACGGAAAAAATCAATTGGCACTTGAAACCGCGCGTCTCGAAGCGGATTTAGGTTTGGTTCGCGGCGCGCTCCTCAGTTTGCAAACCGGAACTCGAGCGGTTGGGCGAATGTGGCCCGAGCTCATGCGCGTTTCAGAAGACGGTGAAGGACTTGCGAATACACTTCGTCAAGCGTACCGCGAATTGAACGAAATCGTGACCGCTCCGAGGCCGCAGGCGACCGGTATCAATATTGCAGACCGAATTCTTGGAATTTATGACAGTGCTGTTTCAAAAATTCTAGGTATTGTTGATACCTCAGGTGATTCACACGTCGCGTCTCATTCTCGTGTTGCACAGGCCTTGGCCGTGGTTGAAGGATTCCAGGATCTTCTGGAACTGACACGCGCGGCAGATTGGACGCTCCAGAAAGTTTTAAGGGAAGAAGCAGAAGGAAGTTTAACGAACGACGCATTCCGAGTCGCGCACGAGGCAAAAATATCCTTACTTCAGGCCGCTTCTGATCACGCTTTAGCTGCATTTCAGACCAGGTTCGATAATTATTTTTCGCAAGCAGAAGATGTTAGGGCACAGATGGATGAAAAGACTCGCAAGAAGCTCGAGCGTGAAATTATATTTTTAGCGGGTCTCATCCGTCGCGCTAATCGTGGAATTCAGAAAAGTCAAAAACTGGTTACGACCGCCGATTTCACCCCCGCTGACCGGCTTTATTTAACGGTGAGACAACTTGAGGCGGCACAAAAAGGATTGGTTTTGGCGGCTCCGAAAGTGGAAGCAGTGGGTGAAAAAGTAACGCAAGTGGCTGGAAAAGCGCTTGATCGAGTTACGGGAGCCAAGCACCCGAAACGGCCAAGAGTTCCCAGAGTTCGTGTCCTGAGAAATCCAAATTATAAAGGAAGAATTCCAGAACTGGAGTGGAGTCTTGCGCCCGATAGAGGGCCTTGGAGTACGTTGTTTCCGGCGGGCCGACCGATTTATGAATCATTTTTAGATCATCCGGTTGAGATGGCGCAAGCGTTAAACAATCCGGATCTGTTTGAATCTGAAATTCCGTGGGCGCACGAGGTGATGCCTGAGCGGTTTGCCGAATGGATTGGATATGCCCGCCTCGTGAGACAAATTATTTTCTGGGCGCAGTACGTTTCGAATTGGCTCAACCAGCTGGCTGCTAAAACAGAAGGGGTTAAGCCCAAGAAGAAAACAAAACCGGCCGAAGGTTGGGACATGAAATCTTTCCGAGCTTCTTTGGCCGCCATCATTCGATTTCCAGTTTGGCTTTTGAATTGGTTGATCAAAGAGATCAACCGGTTTTTACGGGCACTTCAAGTTTTCTTAGACCGGATTTTAAGAGGTCTCGAACGAGGCCGTGACCGCGCACGTCCCAATTCAGCGAAAAGGGCTTCTTACAGCGCTTCTCACGCGGTGGTGAATACCTTCCGCCACAACATTTGGCGGCACAAACCGTCTTCTGAGTTGGAACAAAAATTAGACGGTTTTGAACTCTTTCTCGACAATCTTTATTTTCAAATCGAAATGGCGCGAACCGGGCTGGAGGGTGCGAGAGGAGTTGAGCCGCACGCAAAAGGAGTTTTGGCCCGAATTAAAACTTGGCTGGGATTAGTGGATGTTTCCATTCCTGCTGGGAAAATGTTTACCGAAGCAATGGGTCGCCAGAGCAGCATACTCAACCGGCTCGCGGAAGTGGCACTCATCGTCCGAACCAGCGAGGTAGATGACACATTGATTCATGAACTGACTTCCACCATCGAAAACCAACTTGGCCGAATTTGGTCGTTCGCAGCTGCTGAGCCGACTGAAGCGGGACTGGATCTTTGGCTCGCTGAGGTCCAGCAGAAAATTTCAGAAGTTTTATATGCGCTCGAAATTTTCCGCATGGCCGCTGAAATTTTGGGAACATCCAAATCCACCCAAACGAACGTCATTTATGATTCTGTGAACGGATGGATCGATCAATTATCTCTTGCGGACCAAACTCAGAAATTTGCTGAATATCTCGACCAACACTTCGGAATTGAAAAAGGCACACGCTTGGCGAAAGCAGTCCCATTTTTAACTGAACCTGGGACCAAATCCAAAAAGTTTGTGAGTGATTTTATCTCGAAACAGACGGCAACGGATTATTCCGCGGATGATATTTTAAGACTTACCATGTTGCGCGCTGAAGCAGCCGGGAAATTTGCGGCGTGGGCGCTCAGACGATCTGGAAAAACGGCGCGCCGAATTCAAACGCTGGTTGGAACTGCGCGGCCGGAACCCATTCAACCGCTTCAGGAAACTTTGCCCGCACTTGGACAGCCTTTGTCGGATTTACAAGCCGAAACCTTGCGTCAGGAATTATTTGCGAGCGCAGATGGACGTCTTACGGTTGCCAATCTTAAAGCACAGCCAATTCCTGGTGGTCCGGCGAAATGGCTGGACCGGTTTAACAAAGAACGCGGATTCAAGAGAAGTGAAGTGAGAGCCACAAATGCTGAAACGGCTGTATTTTTTAATCCTGCCGCCTTTGCGACGCTTACGGCCCATCCGGAATTTTCCAAAATTTGGAAGTCAAGAAACCCTCGCGTTCAACTGGCGGCTCAAACCGTTTCCGATCGAGATGCATTCGGCCAGTACGGCGCTTATACCGGCGATGTTCCTGCCAGAGAAGTTGCGTCCATTCCGGGAGTCAGGCACGTGTTTATCAATCAAGATAACCGATTTGATCTCACCCTCGCACAAGATCGAAAACGCCTGGTCAATCAGATTCAAGCTTCATTAAATGCAGGACTTGAGCCGGTTTATTTTCTAAAGCAAACTCAATCTAAAAATATTCAAGACGAGATCGTAGGTCTTCGTTTAGAAATTGGCACACTCACTCAAGCCCTGCGTGAGGCGGGAATTCCTACACGAAAACTCAATCAAATTAGTTTTGTATATCCAGGCAGCACGAGCAGTCAAGAGTCGGCGCGGCCGCGCCGAATTGCCCGCGAGATTCGGAAAGCGATCAGGCGCGAAAGCAGTTGGTTTTTCCTTCTGCGTTGGCTGCTCCAATGGTTTTTTAATCCCCGTGTTTTTTATCAAGGGGTTCCTTCCGATGAACTCATTCATACTTCTTTGACTCAGCGAGTCACAGGCCAGTATTTTGACGGGGTTTATTTGTTTCCTTCAATCTTCCGCCGCGGCTTTTTCCCGGCCGTGAGTCAATTCGTCAGCCGTCTTGAAAACGTGAACAGATCTTTTACGGTAATTGCCGATGCCGGTCAAAGAGCACCCTTGAGCAAAATGGAACAATTGTTTGATCTGGACCGAAATCTCAGAAAAGGCAAAGCGAGACTCATCATCGCAGCCAGTTTTCCGGATCTTGGAAATTTAGGAGTCACTTCCGGAACCGGGAGGAATTTTGGAAATGTCATTTTAGGTTCTCAAGTGACAGGCCGGTATGTCCCCGCCGAACGCTTGGCCGCAAACGGCGTGCGTTACGCATTTGCCGGACATGCGGAACGGGGAGAAAGTCTTGAGATCATCAATCAAAAAGCAATCATGTTGCTCCAAGAAGGAGTGAGTCCTATTTTACCGTTCGGTGGGAAAACTGCCGAACAAATCAATTCAAATTTAGGAAGATTGCTGCGCGGATTTTCGGCTGCAGATGTCTTAGATTCTATTTTGCTTTATGAACCACCTGATTCAATCAGCACTCAAGGGGGGCAAACCGTAGATGCTGAGACCGTCAATCTCCGTCTCGAATGGGTTCGCCACCAGATTTCTCTAACCTATGGTGAAGCGCCGGCGAAGGGGGCCCGGCTGTTAAACGGCGGAAGTGTCGACGAACACAATGCTGCTCGAGTCATTGCTCAGCCGGAAGTCAACGGAGTCGCTGTTGGCGGAGCCAGTGTGAATCCTGAGCGATTTGCCAAGATCGCGGCGGCGATTGAACAAACCACTCCAGCACGAATCGGCCTGGAAGAAAAACTTGCTCAGGGAAATTGGATCTTTCATTTGAGAGCCGCAATTCATTTCTTGGCTTCGAATTCAGAACATCTCACGTTTGCGCCGCTCGTTGCATCAGCGATCCGCCGTCAGAAAAATTTTAAAGAAATTCACATCCATCTTTTGGGAAGCCAGTATCAAGATCATTCCAGCCAGGCGGTCAAGCAAGCGGTGAGGGCCGTGCTGGGTGAACTTCCGCTGCTTGAGGTTCGTGAAGATCGGATGCAAGTCCCTTCCGAATGGAAGCGGCATTCAATGACTCCGACTTTTACAACTCATTCAACCTCGAATGTTTCTGCTGCTGTAAAAGCACACGGGCACGTGGGCAAAGGATTTGGAAAAGAAAAGAAAGCGAAAGAGGCGGATAAGGCAGAAGCAGATGCAACCGCTTTCGATACCAAAGTCGGAACCGCGATGATTAAAGGAGTTGCCCTCGAAGAATTTTTTAATGAAGGCGGCGGGCGTGACCAAGTGGTTGCCTCTAACGCCGGAGACATACTCAATCGTGAACATGCGACGAATGGAATCCAAAAAACCAGCGGCGATGATATAGAAGGAACTGAACCGACAATCACGGGCAACAACGGAATTCCTTTTGAACATCTTCCGCGACAGGCTTCCGGCGGAACCTCGGTTCGCTTGACCGGCGAAGCCCATCGATCGATCGGATATCTTCCGGACGGTTACGCTCACATTTTAGTGACTCATGTGCCAAGTGAAGTGGTGAAAGAAATTGCGCGGCTTCTGAATCCTGATGTCTTCAGCGAGGATTCACAAGAATTGAAACAAAATATCGAGCGAACCTTAAGTCTGATTGCGAAATACAACCATTTGAAAAATGGTATCAGTGGTTTGGAAATTGTGATCATGAAACGTGACCGGGAAACTCAGGTGGTGAAAGCGCTTCGCCAGTTACAGAAGCAGTATCCGGGTCTAACAATTACTGAAATTGAAGAGGGAACTTTTGAGCACGGAGTTGAAGCCGCGGCCAAAGGATGGAAAAGTCCAACCGGAAAACACAAAGTGCTTTGGACAGTCGGAGGCCAAGCGGAAGTAGCGGATAATTTTTTAATCGCATCCGCCTTTACGAAGCAGGGAGCGGTTGCAAACATGCGGGTTTACTCGGCTGAAATTAATTATGCGGATGCGACTCATTCTCAGCGGGCGTTTGACATGCGGAGGCGTTACGCATTTCATGAAAGCCAAAGAGATGACAACGGCGAAAACGAAGTGGAAGCCATCAGACGGCTCCGGAAAGCGAGTGGACATTCGGATGCTGAAGAAATTTTGAACGGGCGAAAAATATTCCGTTCCGTGGATGTGACGGGTGATGTTCAAGCGTCCATTGCGTTTATTACAGACAGCGGCGTGTTCGGAATTCCCGGTGTGCGGCAATTGGATGGGCAAGAAAAATATTTGGTGAATGTAGTTGAAATTCAAGGCAGCCGAGACGAGGGCGGACAAATCGGAATTGTTCAGCGCGTCGTTGAAAATCCCAAGAAGATTACTGAACTCGGCGCGAAAGAGCGACTCGAACGACAAGCGTTCCGGGATGAACTTGCAGGAATCATGGGAATTCCGAAATTCCGAACCGCGCGTCAATACTTCCAACATTTAACACCCGGAAAATTGCGTGGTTTGACCCGACTCATGGATGAAAATGGAACAATTAAAATTTTGGCGGAAGACCAAGTCGGTGGTTTTCAAGGCCCGATTGCGCAATATCATGAGGGTCGCGGTGAGGCCGTTGTCGTTACGACAAATGATATGACGGCTGCTAAAGTTGCCATTTCCCGGTACTTGAGTCCTTACGCGACGGCAGTTCTTCATGACGTGACGTACGGAGCTCGCCAAGCCGTGAATGCTGGAGCCGTCGCGCGTGACACCGCACTCATGTTCCGATACGAAAAATCAACGAGCGCCGGTGTACCGGCTGAACGTGAACCGGGCTGGACGATGGCTGAGTTAAAAGCCAACAGTGTGGACGGACTTGTGAAACTTTTAGTTTATATGGATGTGGACAATCCGGAATATACAAAACATCAAGTTGAATTTGTCAAAGAAGTGGCGCGTGAAGCCGCCAAATACGACATGCTTTTAATGGTTGAAGTGCTCAGCTTCATGCGTCCTTCAGAAAAGGAAGCGTTGGCTCAGGCAGAAGCCAAGTACGGCAAGAATTCCAGGCAAGTTCGAAATCTTCAGCTCCGTTATGCGCGGCGCCAAACGCGTAATGCCGTTCAATCGGCATATTTATTTAATATTGCCGCTGACATTTTGAAACTCGAGGTTCCGGGATCTATCGATTTAATGTCTTCTGAAGAACTCCAAGAAAATTTTAGTCGCATGGATCATGCCGCTGAAAAACCCTGGGTCGTTTTAACGGCAGGAGTTGATTTTCCAGTGTTTGAAAAGCAGCTTGGAATGGCCGTAAAAGCCGGCGCGAGCGGTGATGCGACCGGCCGCGCGGTATTTAAAGAAGCGCTCACGATGGTATCGCCTGAAGAACAGGACCGTTTCCTCCGGACCGAAGGCGTTCGTCGCATGAAAGCCATGAATACCTTAATTGACCAACATGCGACACCGGTTTTGAGACATCGGGAAGACGGAGTCAGAACACGGCTTAATTTATCTTGGGAAGATCTCACCACTCCGAAGGAACGATGGTTCGAAACTTATCCGGAACATCCGGTCGCTGGAAACCATTCCATTCCTCCCGCTCAACTTCCGACGGCGGAGGAAGTGATGAGTCAGAATCCCATGTTTGACCGGAATTCATCGGCCGCTGTCATCAACGCTTATCAAAACGATACAAACCCGTCGACTTATCAAGCTGAGCTCGCTACCGGCAGAGAGTATTACCGGAATCTTCCGCTCGGAAAACTGCTTGGCCTTCGCGGCGTCACGAACGAAAGAGGGCTTGCCAATATTATGGCCATGGACCAGAGTAATTCCTTCCGCCGGTTTTTGAAAGCCAGAGAGCGCTTAAAGCGCATGTCCAAAACCGATGCGGGCTATGAACCGGCTTACCGGGAATATATAGAAGCCAAGAAGGCGCTCGCTGAAGAATTGGGCGACCTCCCAACTGGACTTTTGATCGATCTTCCTTATGCCGGACTCGATATTGTGACGGAAGGTTTACTTCCTAGAAATACGGGTTGGCTGGTGCGTCTTGAGAAATCATATGATCCGGCTCTAGCTGAATTAGAACCGGGCCTGACGGTGGCTAAAATCAAACGCATGGGCGCGACGGCCGTGAAATTACTCGTATATATGGATGTTGAAGATCCGGTTTTTACCCGGCCGCAACTTGAATTTGTCCGCGAAGTCGCGATTGCAGCACATCGGGAGGGAATTTTACTTTTGGTTGAAGAACTCACATTTCCGAGAAAGGGTGAAGATAAGAACAGTCCTGAGTTTTCCGAGAGACAAAAATTTAACGCCATTCAATCCGCCAAACTGCTGCGCCCATTTACGGACGTTCTGAAATTGGAACCGGTCGTCGGCATACAAGATGTTAACGGTGTCACCGTTAATTTTGGAACGTGGGTGAACGCTGCCGCGGGACGCAGAGCTTGGGTCGTGCTCAGCGCCGGTGAAGAATTTGATCAGTTTACGAATAAATTTGTACAGGCCCTCGATTCTGGAGCAATGGGAGGAGCCGTCGGTCGCGCAAACTGGCAGGAATTTTTTGATGTTCAAGATGAAAGAGGAAGAGAGTGGCTTCGAACGACAGCCCGAGGACGGCTTCGAAAGCTAAGTCAGTTGATTGAAGATCATGCGACGCCGTGGATGGATCGGTTCGGCTTAACTCATGACGAAATGGCGGCTGCTATTTCTTCGGGCTGGCACCGCGGCCGGGAACGTCAAGCGGGAATTTCACAAGAGGAACGAGCTCGCGCGCAAGATTTAGAGAGCATCAAAAAAGAATTTCAAGTGCGGAACATCAAACTTTATGTGCTCGATTTTGACGGCACGCTCAGAATTGGAGACGGTGACGTCCCGCAAAGCGTCATTGACGAAGCGATTAAACAGCTTGAACAAGGCACTTATATCGCCATTTCCACAGGAGCTCGTCACCAAACAATATACGAAAAATTCATTCAACATATTCCGCCGCAGCATTGGAACAAGATCTTTGCGCTTGGTAAATACGGTGCCGACGCGGGGCAATTCACGTTAGTGGACGGAAAAGCAAAATGGAATCCAATCTGGGAACCCATCAGTTTGAAAGATGTCATCACGGAAACTCAAAAGAACGCGGGCAAGATTCAAACCGCATTGGCCCAGCAAAATATTTCCATTGTGCCGGAACTCACTGCAAGTGAAACCGGCATGTCCTTTTCATTCGATTACACAAATAAACGTTCCATCACTCCGGAACAAAAACAAGAGGGCGTCAAACTTTTAGAACAATTAATATTTCGAGGAAAAGGCGGACATGTGACAGCCGGCCGCTCAGACTTTGACGTGTATCCGATCAGTAAAGGTGATTCTTTGAGGCGGCTCATTACTTATTTCCAGCAAAATATTGATCGCTCACTCGAGCCAAGCAATATTGCAGTAGCGGACGACAGCTACACACCTTACGCTGGCGGTTATTCCTTAATGGCTGAAGTTCCCGGTGTATTATCCATTTTCGCTGGCGAATTTTTCGGCCAGTTACTGCAGCCATCTACGCACCGGGTTTATTACGCGCCCAAAGAAGGACCCGAAGGCATCGCGCAGCTGATGAAACTTCACACTCAGAACCGGCGGTCTGAACTTCGGCTTTCTCCTACACCAAAAATAATTCCGGAAGTGCAACGATTGCCCGTGTCGGACGAACACATGACCGCTCAGGAACGCCAAATTGATCAGTTGCTCAAGCAACAAGGGAGAGACCAAGCTCAAATGAGAGCAGTTGTGGATCTGGTGTCCTTTCAATTCATTGAGCCACACTTGGCTGGGCTCTTTGGACCTTATTTCGCCGCCGCAATTTTTGGGATGAGTGTCAGTGGTATTCCGATTAGCGCTGCCGTTTCAAAAGTACAGGAAGTGAAAGTCAGAGATCAAATTGAGAAATTCCGTTTGCAAGGTCCAGCTGATATGAGCTTGCAAACACCCCGGACGGTTGTGCTGGTACAAATCAAAAATAAATTTCCTCGAGTGAGTCTAGAAACGATGCGTCTTCCTCAAGGCAGCCGCGTGGTCGTGTTGCAGCCAGAAGGTTCTCAGCCGGCAGGATTCAAACATTATGAGAAAGCCAGAATTCCAGGTGTTTCTATTGTGCGAAGCGCTTATCGGTCAGCAATTCCAAATTTAACTCAGCTCCAAAAAATATTGTCCGTCAAACCAAATTCGATTCCGATCGTAGTCTTTCCGGATGATTTTAATGCATTGGATGCCTTTAAATTTGCCGCGAGAAGGCCAGGGTTTGTGGCCAGGTCGCCACGCCGGCCCGACGCACAAATCGCGTTTTCGGATTTATTGGGTCAGACTGTGCCGAAAACCTTGCTGAAGCAAGTACGGCCCGAACTTCTTAACTTTCAGATTTATGACAATGCATTGTCACCCATTTCGATTCCGTTTGCGCATGAAGGCAAGTTTGTGGAATTCTGGCTCTCACTCCTCAGCCAGAAACAAGCCGCTGCACAGGAAAGGGCAAGGGCCGCCTAATGAAATTCGGACGTTCCCTCAGATTCATCGCCGGTTTTGTTTGCGCACTTTTCCTCTGGCAGAATGTGACTGCGTATGCCTTGCCCGTATCGTCTCACAATGACGGTCAACCGAAGACGGCCATTTTGTTGTTAAACGCTCATACTTCCTCTGATGCGCAGAAAAATATTGCTGAACTGCTCAGCTTCTTTCAATCACAAGGCGTCGATTTAATCGGCTTGGAAGGTGCTGATGAGAAAATTGACGGAACCTTATTCCGCGATTTTCCATTTAAGGATTCACTCGCTCAAGCGGCATGGCAAATGGTGAAAGAAGGAAAATTCACGGGCGCAGAATACTTTTACATCATCTCAGAACAACTTCCACACTTCTTCGGTTTAGAAGACAAAGAACTCTATCTCGAAAACCGCGACGCGTTTATCAAGACAACGAATTCGGCTGAGCGCCTGAAGGACAAAATCAATTCGATCAACAGCGCCTTAACCACGCTTAAAGAAAAAACCTATTCGCGGAAACTGTTTCAGTTTGACCGCGCGCTCGAACGATATCAAGAACATGCAGTCAATTATTTGGATTATGTCCGGCTGCTTTTGAAAATGGCTGAAGAAGTTCACGTCAATCTCACCGAGTTTTCTAATGTGTATGCGCTTTCAAAAGCCGTTGAGAAAGAGAAAAAACTCAGCCAGAAGAACCTCCACTCTGATTTGGAGAAAATACGTAAGCATCTTTTAACCCCCCACCTTAATCCTCCCCCATCCGCCACAAAACGCGGCGAGATTCGTCCACAAAGCGTTTTCGGACGGATTGCGCCAACGCTTTCTGGCGAACAAGGGGGGAGGAATTTTCTAGAAGCGAGCACCCCTTCTCCCTTGATGGGGGAAGGTAGGGATGGGGGTGTTCAAGTTAACGAAGAAATCTTTAGATTTGTTGCCGGCGAAGGCTCTCGAACTGACTCAACCGAAGACATTCTCGTTCTTTATCAAAAAGTTCATCGTTATTTTTCGGCTTTGATTCAGGAAAAAAGATTCGATCCCAAACAATTTCCACATTTTTCAAAATACTACGAGTGGCTGTCGCTTTTTGTTTCTTTCGATTCGGCCAAGCTGTTCGAAGAGCAACATCGACTTACGGACTTGGTTTATGAACGGTTGGCGAAAAATGATTTGGAAAGAAAGTTGATTCAACTTTCAAAATCCTACTCGTTGTTTAAAAAAATGATTTCCCTTCAGCTGACACAAGAGGAATGGGAACAAATTTCAAATGGCCTGTCATTGCGGGGAAATGATCGTAGGGGCGTCCCCCTGTGGGCGCCCGGCATTCTCGAACGCATATTACCAAAAGGGCAGGCACAGGGGCCTGCCCCTACAAATGAAAAAACGTCTCCTCGCAATGACGTTGAGAATTTGATGTCTTGGATCCAGTCCGAACTCAAGTCCTTTCAAATTTCCGACTCAGACGTTGCAGAACTTCGCGAAGCCCAATCAATTGCCGCACGCTTTTACGAACTCGCGGAGCGAAGAAATCAAATCTTTGCGGAGCGAATCGCGAAAGAAATGAACCGCGGCAAAAAGAATATCTCAGTCATCGTTCTCGGCGGTTTCCACGAAAAAGGTTTGAAGGCGGCTCTTCAAGCGAAAGGAATTTCGACTGCGGTTATTTCTCCCAAAATAGACGGAGCACTTTCCGACGTTCCTTATTTGGACCGGATGATGAGCAAGCCGACACAACTTGAATCTATTTTGCTGAAGATGAGCACATTGGAAACCGCGCTCAAAATTTCTGGAATCATTTCCGAGCATGAACGGATTACAAGCGATAACGAATTGGACGCCAAAGCGGCGGTTATTAAATTGACCCAAGCTTCAGCAATTGAGGCTCAGGTGTTGATCGATCAAATGAACGCCGCCCTTCAGAATTTCAAAATTTCAACATTAAACCGCGAAGACGGAAACGGCCGCTATCTTTTATCTTTTCGAAGCAAAACGAACGGTGAAGTCTTCCGGCTCGAAATCGAACCCAATCGTCAGGGCGAAATTCAATCGGCGGAATTAATCTCCCGCGCAGAAACGCGGCAGGGCGAAATAAGTCCGAGACGGTGGACGGAACGTGAATCGCAAGGTACCGCTCAGAAGAGAGCTGCTGATAGAAAACGGAACCGGGTGGTGAGTCAATGGCTTCGGAAAGCAAAAGATCAATTACTCCCACAAAGTCCATTAATTCAACCAATCGAGCGCCTGCTCAAGAAGCTTCACGGATCTAAGGTCCCCTTTGGTATTTCATCTTCGATCGCCGGTCTTATTGCTGATGCAAAAAAACAAAAAGTAAAAGGAGAAGAACGTAGTTTATTAAGAGAACAGGAAGTTAGTCTGAGTGTAATTCGAGCACTCCAGCGCGCAATGAACGCGCGCGCCGAAACGCGAAAGGTAAGCGGTCCGATTGCTAAGGTGTTGGTCGTAGATGATGAAGAAATGATCGGTAGAATGCTTTCATCCATGATTCGGATGTGGGCAGGGCGAAATAATTTAAGTGTTGAGGTTATTACTGCTAGAAATGCCGATGAAGCACTCACTCTTTTTTCAGAAGCATCCGAACAGGGTGTGCCATTTGATTTGGTTTGGACGGACATAAATATGGAGCAGGGAAAAGAGGGAACGTGGCTGGCTCAAGAAATTAGAAAATTAACTGATCAAATCGACATTGTGCTTTGGTCCGGCGCTGAAGGTGGTGCCGCAGACCGGAACGAAGTTTTCATTCGGCCTCTCTTAGAGAGCGGAGTGATTCATCACTTCATCACAAAACCCTCTTCGCTAGATGAAGTTTCGCAAACACTCAGTAGCATCAACCAGCAGCGCCTATCCCGCGCCGAAACGCGAATGGAATTTGAGGTAAATTCATGGGATGAATTTGCAAGAAAAGTCAGTGCACTCCGCCAAACATATCATCGCTTTGATGCCGTCTATGTGAATGAAAATATTTTCCCTTTCGAGTTCCCTCAAGAAGCACCTTTTCCCGGTAGCAATTTGAGGGAGTTTATATCGGATGAGGGGTTTATGAGCAATTTGGCCGTTATGCGTGGGATAGGCCACAAACCTCTCGTTTTGCCTTTGAGGGTAGAAGTTAAGATAGAGGAAAATCGTACCATTCTTTTCATTTCAAGCCGCGCGGAAACGCGGGCGGGAAACATTGCAATTCTAGGGAAATTTCATCATTACGGCGATGAGCTTAAAACCGCCGTGGATCTGAGTCAATTATCAAGAGAGAAACAAATTGCGGGCATTAACGAAGCGGGCGCCGAAACGATCATTGTTCGCGAACATAAAATCGATCAAGATTTTCTGGATCAGGTTCCGACAGTAAAGAATATTGTCCGGTTCGGACATGGCTTGGACGGAATTGATTTAGCATACGCTTTTGAAAAAGGAATCAAGGTCTACCGGACTCAGGGAAATGAAAAAGCAGTCGCGGCGGTCATGATTCGGATGGCAGCCCGTGCCATTCAATTGAAAGAGGGATTTACGGAATCTGTAGATCAAGCACCTCCCTCACTCCTTAAGATTGAAGATTTTGCGCCGGCGCTCCAGAGAAGATTTGAAAAAACACCGGGGCTTACAAACGATGAATGGGCGTTTCTGCAAAGAAAAGCAGACGAAGTTTTTCAACCGATTGGCCCAAGATCCTTAGCAGCTTTACAAGGTAAAACGCTTGGAATCTTTGGTTTCGGTGTGCTCGGCCAGGAGCTGGCACGCATTGCCGAGGAATTCGAAATGAAGGTTGTGGTCAATACACTCTCTCCCGAGGAAATCGAAAGGGGAAGAAATTCGGGCTACCCCGTGGAAGAGTGGCAAGACGGAACCGGGATAGCTCAAGAACATGGCTATCCGGTGAAGTCCAAAGAGGAAATTTACGATACGGCCGATTTTATTGTTCTTTCTACGGGGCTTTATCTGAAAGGTCCCTTTAAAAATGTAGGCATGATTGGCCGCCCGGAAATTGAGCAAATGTTAAGTAATCCAAATCTGATCGCTCTTTTGAATGTGGACCGGTGGGAATTAGTGGACAAAGAGGCCGCCGTCGAGCTCATTCAGAAGGGCAAACAATATTTTGCCGACGCCATTCTCCAAGATCTTTATTTAAGAGAACACGCCCGTTTTACTCCGCACATTCCAGGTTTGACTGACTTAGCGCAAAGAGGGGCATGGGACAATCTTGTTCGCCTTTTGCCGAAAATTACGGCCCGCGCGGATACTTCTATTGTTGACGGTGCGATTCAGGACATTACTGCCCGGCAAGCGCCAGCAGAAATTGCCCGGAATTATCGCGCAGGTATTGCGGATGTGGGATTAGTGACTTGGGATGGCACGGGCAAACCTCCGGGTGATTCGAAATGGGGAAAAATTGCGCAAGCCAGAGACCATCTAAAATTAGCAAAAACAGGTGCACCAGCAGCGGAACGTGTGAACCACATGCTTGATTATTTGCTCACTCATCCTTTGGCAGATCATCTCACACTCCTTCAATTTGAAGCTGTCGCGCACCAGCTTGTGCATCAATATTCCGGAAACCCTGACGCCTACGCGGAATACAAAGCTGAACTCGACGCTGCGTTTAGCGCCATTTACCTACAGCTTCGCGAAAAGGTCTTTGCCGAAAGCCGATTCAAACCGCAATTCAGAATGGCTTTGATTTATGCAGGTATCGGAAATCTGATCGATCCTTCCCATCCCGATGCTTTGGAAAAAGCCGGCATCTCAGGCAGTCTCGATCTTGCGAGTCAAGTGGGTCTTGTTTACGACAAGATTAACGAGGGTCGAAAGGGGGGAGAGGGCCGCGTGATCAATCAAGAGGCTATCAAACCTATTTTTGACGCGATCAATCAATCTGATTTTGGAACCATTCTTTATTTTGTTGACAACCACGGCGAATTTATCTTGGACCAGTTGGTTTTTGAAGTGCTCTTGCGTCACGGTTATCGTGTGGTTGTCGTAGCCAAGTCAAAGAACAGTCGTGACGATGTGACAAAAGAAGAGGCCGCAAAAATTCTTCAGGCCAACCCCTTTCTTAATTCTTATCTTCAGAATGGCAATCTCAAAGTGGTGACGGACGGCTCTTATATGTTGGGAGCAGACTTGAGCCAAAGCGGATCACAGCCAGAATTTCTAGAAGAGGCAAAAAATGCAATCGCAGCCATCGGTAAAGGCGCGGGAAGCTGGAATACCTTGCCTGGACAAGAACTTTCTTTTCCGCTTCTGCACGAACGGATGATGAAAGGATCCAGCGGTGCTTACAGGCATTTTGCGAAGCTTTCAGGAACCCCGGAAATCCCGAAAGCCGATCGACAACCTCTTGATTCGCTGTTCTATTTCCAACCTGCTGCATTCAAGCGCGCTGAAACGCGGAAGCCGATCCTCATTCAAGGAAAGGATCAGACAACCTTTTCATGGAATGTTCGATTTCCTAACTTTCAGGTGCAAAATGCTTGGAACGCATTTCAGCGATTGCCTTCACAAGATTCGACGAGATGGATTTGGGAAATGCGAAATGAAATGTATGCAGCCATACCCGATGCCTCAGGAAAGTCTTATAAGATTTTGGACATGAATGTAGTTAAAGATTTTGTTGCGAAGCGAAAACCGGTCATTGAGATAGATGAGTGGCAATATCAACTCACCGCCGATCAAATTATCGTTAAGAAGACAGGAACCGAACAAGTCTATACTTCAAATGACACCGGTTTACGAGAGTATCTGGAAGTAAAAGTTCATTCGGCAATGATAGCGGTCGCTATGCGCGGTTCTTCAGCCAAAAAGAAGACGCAACCCATTAACTGGAAGGAGACAGTCGATCTTTTCAATACACCGTTAACAACACAAGTTCTATTTGATGATCAAACCATCGAGGTCGAAATGGCTTCGGTGTTTAATCCCAGAATTAATCGCAGTTCAGGACTTATTGTAGATCCAAATATGGCTCCTCAGGATCAATTTCCCGAGGCCTCAAAAAGGCAATTTTACTCCTTCGCTAAATTTGCTCTTGCTTATTCTCTGCGAACAATTGAAAACAAAGATCAGCCCGTTTTATCTCTCCCATCCGATCAAGAACTCTTGAGCAATCGTGACAACCTTCTTCTCGCTGCCCGCGCTGAAACGCGGAGCAGAGACAGGCAGGAGCTTGAACGGTATTTCCATGATGTAGAACTCAAAGCCAAAGAAATTACGAAACAAAATGTTGAAGCTAAATCCCGGCAATGGTCGACCAGAGGACTCAATTTTACGGAAAGTGTGAAACAACAGGCCATCTTGATCGAAAAAAATATTCAAGTAGAGGCATTATTAGACCCGGAGCTTATATCTCTAGCGCAGGCGCTTTCTGCGAACTTTAATCTTTTGCTTGAATCAGGACAGGTTCCTGAGGAACAAAAAGATGAAATTCGGGTGAAACATCAGGATATTTGGAACGTGCTCATCAAATCTGGCCAAGACTGGAATGACTTTGATTCCCTCGCTACTTTATCAATTGAAATGCATCTCAGTCAAAATCAAGAAATTCCGGAAGAAACTTATCAAACGCTTGTTGCTAAGGGTGAAGATTTTATTGCTTCCACCAAATCTTTCTTTTTTGCTCTGCGCGAAACACTTCAAGAGACAGAGGAATTATTAAAGCAATATGGTTTGCAAGGCCGCGCTGAAGCGCGGATGGGTCATCCACAAAGAACCATAATGCCTAGGCGACATAAAGAGAAAGCTGAACCGCGAAGAGAAACGATGATCAGAAAATCTGCCATCAGAAAAAGAAACCGGCGAACATGGCAGAATCTTGAAAGAGTTAAAACTTTATTGCCGACCGAAAGCCCTTTAATTCTTCTTATCGATCGTGCCATTAAGCCACTAAGAAAATCTAAAATTCCATTTGGACTATCAAATTTGATTGCTTCAATCATTCACCAGGCGATCCAACAACAAGTTGGTCAGGCGGTGATTCAAGCACTTAAGAGTGCGCAGAGTTCCCGCGCCGAAACACGGGCAAGAGAAGAAGAAAGTTTAGCATTAACCGTCGATAATAAATGGAATCTTGAAATCAAACGTGGGAACATTGTTGCAGAACCGGCGGATGGAGTAATTGTTCCTATAAATACTTCCAGGTTTGTAGGTGGAGTTGCAGAATTGGTCTTAAAAGCCGTGCGTCATGCAGATCCCCAGACGCCCGAAGTTGAAATTAGGAAATTAATCTATCCGATTCCTTATGGTGAAGATCAATTTTCAAAAATGCCGGGAACCCCAGGAAGCTGGGCATTGCTTGGAACCGTTGTCACATCCGAATCTTTAAAGCAGCGGAACATAACTCCTCAAGCAGGATGGGATCGGGTGATCACGGCTTTTGTCCATCAGTTACTTTTAGAAGATTTTGATACTAAAGAAGAATACATTCGCAATGCCGTTCGCAATGCTTTAGAAACGTCTGAAAGACTCCGTCTTGAAACCGTGGCTTTTCCGGCTTTTGGGACAGGGAATTTGAGCCTTCCGCCAGATCAATTGGCCCAATGGATGCTTGAAGCCACCGCACAATTTTTGCGGGGAAGTAAACCCACACACCTCAAAACCATTAAATTTGTTCTTTTCGAAGAGCCGACCTATCAAGCATTTAAAAAATTCGGTGAAACCAACCTGCGCGCGGAAACGTGGGCACAAAAAAACAAAGGCATTGTTTCGGTCTCCACATTGATCGAACGATTGGAAGACCGAAAATTTTCAGATTCTGCAGCTGTTGCATTGGTCCTGCAAGGTGCGATTGCGATTCCTTCTCTTCTTAAAGTGCTTACGACAACAAAACAGGCCCGAGTCCGAGCCGATGCTGCATGGACGCTAGGTCAGATTGGGTTTAACACTAAAACAGTTCGCGCAGCTCTCCAGCAGGCGCAGTCAGATTCGAATCAAGCCGTCAGAAAAGAAGCTTCTAAAGCTCTCGAATTAATTTCCCGCGCAGAAACGCGGAGCGGCGATCGGAAGCAGCTTGAAAAAGCCCTTCGCGAATTTGCCTACATGCCTTCCGAGACTTATCTCCAGGTTGCTGTTGCGCATGATGGGGGTCAACGGCTTTACAATTTGGATCGAGGCGAATTGCCCTTTGATGAAGCAAGGATTGAACAAAAAATTGCTGAAATCTGGGCCGATATTGACTCGTTCAGGCTCGCTTCTCCTTACGCCTGGAAAATCGAAACAAAAAGTAGAGGACAGAAAAAACGAACGAAACTGCTTGGTGTAATGCATACAATATTTTCCATTTCTTCGAAGCAAGATGGAAAATCAAAATCCGTAACTCCGTTAGCGGGTGGTGATTATTTGGGTTATGTGAATCGTCAGATGGGTGACGTTGCGGAATCCTGGGAGCCATTTCTGAAATGGGACCATCCTTTAAAAATTGAAATATTCAAAGCAATTAATAAAGAGCTTAAAGGATTAAGTCCAGAACAAGCACTTGCCAAGATTGGTCAGCAACTCAGCCGGGTGCCAGTGAGCTCCGGTCAAATTTACGATGATTTAAAAAGTTCAGTAACAAAAGAACCGCTTACCTTAAGACAGTTATTGATCCATCCCACAAGAGACCGCCGAGATTTACCTCAAATTCTGAAACAATTCCTTCGCGCTGCCGGAGATAATAGTAATCCCGGAATGTTTTCATTCATATTCGAAGAAAAAAATAAGGACACTACGCTTGGAATCCTCGGCATTCTTTATTATGTCCGCAAGGGGCTCGAGGCCATGTCGCAAATTCCGGATTTTGTGCTGATTCGCCCAGAGGATATTAATCCTAAAACGGGTGAGCTGGCTCTTTATGCCAAACAAATCAGTCGTAATAAAGTTCGCCAAGGCAATGTAAATGCGTTTTTTGAGTTGGGCGAACTCATATTGCCTGGCGAGACTCAAGCGAAGCAAACGTCTTTGAAAAATCTTTTGGCCTTTGTGAGTTGGCTTGAACAGGATCCGGCTTGGAAGTCCCTATTACGTTTAGATCCCTCTCAGGAAAAGATTCATTTATTACAAGGCGCTGTCCGCTCCGAAGCGCGGGTAAGCGAATCTGAAATGAATGACCGGCCCTCGTTGGATGAGGAGATTAATGACATGTACTCAGACATGGCTTTGGACGAACTGAAAGAATCGCGTGATTTACTCCAGCAAGCGCGCACCCATTTTGATCAATATGAAAAAGAAAAAGGACTTCGAGATTTATGGGAAGTTGCGTCATTGGTTGAGCGAATTAAGCTCCATTTGTTTGCAGCCGAAACGAGCGGTTCAAACGTTCCAAATCTTTCTGCTTTTCTTTCTGAACTTAAATTGTATTCCGATCAGGTTAAGGCATTGGAAGAACGCGTGTTAAGCATTCGCCTCGGTCACTATTTCATCAAAATGGCGATTGGGGCCGCAGCCGGCAGCGCAATCGGATATGCGCTTGGTGGCGCTGTGGGTGGTTTCCTTGGTTTGCTGCTTGGCGCTCATGTAGCCGTAGTTTGGGAATCCGTCACGTGGCAAAATCGTTACCGCTCCGAAGCGCGGGTAGATTCCGAGCACCTCTTTTCTGAAAAGTATGAAAAGAGAATTGCTTTGAGAAGACAGTGGGCGAAAGAAATCGATGGTGAAGCGAAACAAATGGATGATTTTATTAAACAGTTTTCAGGTTATGAGAGTTTCGCATTACTGAAGCAGTTAAATCTTCGTTTACCATTAAAAGATAGCTTGATGGTGGGGTCCAGGAGCGAAGCTGCGCCAGAACTGCTAGAGGCGAGTAAAGTCTTAGATAGAATTATTGAGCATGGTAACTCCCTCGAGGCAAACGTTTCCCTTCCCAAGCAGTTGGATATATCGATTATGCCCGAGCTTATTCTGTTGTCCGCTGTTTATACGGCTAGAGACAATGGGTTCACGCCGGAACGAATCCAACAAATAATGGATCTTCGTCAAAAATGGCAGAATTTTTATTTAAACATTCGAGATCTTGACGATGCTTACCGAAGGCTCAAGGAAAAGGTGAATCAAGCTTCTTCGCTCGAGGAAATCGAAAGCGTTTCTTTAGACTTGAAATCCCAAATTTCCCGCTATGAAGCCATCTGGAAACTCTTCCCAGAAGGAGGTCTGGAAAAAAGAGATCATTTCCTGGATCAACTTGATTCAGTTGCGCATAACATTGTTGTCGCAACAGAATGGGATAACGCTTCGGTGGAAGTGATCGGTCTGA
>OBEQ010366373.1_pt1 | contig 42758 bp, 35 predicted proteins | sample 1670901 | NCBI WGS metagenome assembly OBEQ01 (sample SAMEA104232315, study PRJEB22302) | groundwater metagenome | biome: forest; feature: aquifer; material: groundwater | place: USA | collected 2011-08-07 | depth 5.4 m
CCTCAAGGTGTCGCCCGTGCCGGGCGTACAAATGAAAAACCCGGGCCTTAAGGTCCGGGTTTTCTTTTTGGTACACTTCAGGCCCATCACCCAAGGGCCACTTGGCGTGATTATACGAGCCATAAGCCATCCTTGCCCTGGAGAGGAGCGATGGTGGCGGGGTATCGGTTTCATTCGGCAGCGGAAACCGCGATGCTCCGGTTCCATGATCCGTCGGTGCCAGTGACTCGCAACAACACCAATCCTCCCCTCGTCGAGGCCGGGAGAAGGAAGGCGAAATGGCCGAACAGCCTTCCATTGGCCAGGACCTTTCCTGAAAGAGAGGCTATGGTGAATACCAGTTTCGCATCCACGTCACCCGTAATTTCAAACCCTTGCCGCAAGGCGCGGAACCTGAAGGGATCCCGCTCCGAACCGTGCCGGCCTCCGTTCAGATTCGCGGTTACCGGGCAACTCGCCTTGGTACCCGGATTGGTCAGCTTCTGAACGCGGGTGTCCTTTCCCAAGAGGAGGAGATAAAGCTCCCCCTGCGCATCGGTGCCGAAAGACGTCACCCCGTTCTTGCCGTGGTCCCCCGGAAAAGGCAGGTTCAGCAATTCTTCTACGCCTTTGCCGATCGCCCCCCCGCCCGCCTGCGGCTCGAAACTCAAGGCGGAGACTTTATTGGAGACGAAATCAGCGAACAGGTATTTTCCGCCGAGCGTCGCCTGGTTGGCGCATCCCCTGTATACGTAACCGCCGATAACCGCGGCGCCGCCGTTATGCAGGTATTGGGAAACAGGTTTGGTCCAGGTACCGATAATCCCGGTAGGCGTGGGGTTGGCGGACAGGCCTTCCACCTTGTCCCATTGGAAATTGGCCGACTTGCTTACGATATCGATTTCTTCGCTGTATCCGGCGCCCACCTCTCCGATGAACATCAGATCGGTTTGGGCATCGTAGGTCATGCGGTGCGGGCTGCGCAGGCCGATGGACCAGAATTCTTCCAACACGTCCTGGCCCACGAAGGGATTGTCGTTGGGGATGAAGTAGTTCGCGGTCTTGCCGTCCACGGGCTGCCGCTTAATGGGATGGCTGATGGCGCCGCCGCGCATATCCACGTCCAAGCGCAGCACGCCCGAAAACAGGCTTTTGTTGATCACCTGGCTGTTGCCGCAACTGCAACCTTCGTCGCCGTTTGTCAGGTAAAGGAAGCCATCCTTGGGATGGAACAGCATCCCGCCCCCTTCATGCCAGGTGGACTTGTCTTTCTGATCGATGAGCACCAGCTCGGAGGCCGGATCGAAGGCGAGTGCGCCGTCCGGAACGGTGAAACGGGACAGGCGATCATAGGTCGGGGTATTGTCAGGGATTTTCACGGTGGGGGAAGTGGGCATCACGGGATTAGCGGTGTAGCTGTACCAGACATAGAGGTAGCCGCGGTTGGGCGATCCGGCCTTTCCGAAATCAGGATGGAAGGCCATCCCCAACAAGCCGCAATCCTCCAATCCGAATCCGCCCTGGGTATGGGCGGAGATATCCAGAACCAGCGATTTCTTGGTGGTGGCTGGGTCGTTCTGGAACGTGTAGATACGGCCTTCCGCTTCGGCGATATAGAGGTGGCCATTGCGAGGCGCTTCGATCATCAGCGTGGGATTGGTGAATGTCAAGTTGGGAAAAGCGGCTTCGGATTTCCATTGAGCCCTTACTGCCACGGCCCCCGGCCAGGCGCACAAAACCGCCAATAACATCCTCACGCTCATGGCTCCCCCTTGAACTTGCGAAGGAATAAAGTGGGATTGTCGTTACCCGGGTACTTCGCCGGGTACATCGTTAAGGTTGCCCGCTTTCCATCCGTGCGGTATCTATCCCGTTGCGGAGTCCTGTGCGGATTTTCCAGGCTACGTTTGCGATCGGGCCGAATCCGTATTATCGTGGTGGCGGGCGTTTCCCATGTCAGTACATTGGTCACAGTGGTCGCCGCCACGTGATCTTCCCAGCTCCAAACCAGATTGTTGGCCGCATCGAACTCAACGGCGTGCGGTCCTTGGCCTTCGTGGCCATGCCCATTCCAATTGGCTACGAAAAAATCCCCGTTCGCGAGGATTTCGAATCCTGAAAACCACAGCAAGTGGGCATTCGTGAATTTCTCGAGGCTGCCTCCGACCAATACCGGGTCGCCTTTCGGGGGGAAATCATAAATGCGGCAATCTTCTCCGCTGGTCGCCACGGTGTGGCCGTTGGCCAGGCGGCGGGCTTGGTATCCCTTATCGGTCAAAGCGCCATTCCATACGATGGAGCCTACTGCGTCCACCTCCACCACTTTATGGGCCGTGGCCAGGCTGAGCAGGGTATTTCCGTTGGGAAGCCGATCCATGAGGCGCAAATCCGCGAGGCCTGGTACGATCAGGCGGGCCTTCTCCCTGGTATCCGGGCCCACTTCCACCAAGTTCACGCCTTTGGAATCCGTGAGGCCCAGCAAGGTGTTTCCATTCGTCAGCCGTTGCGCGCTGGTGACGTTGGCGAACCCCTCCACGGACCATCCCTTGGCGCCGGTCGCGAGGTCGAATTCACCGGCGCCGTTCCCGTGGCTTACCAGCACGCGTCCCCCGGAAAGCAACCGGAGATCGCGGGATCCCGCCGGGACGGGGACAGTCCAACCCTTGCCTTCGATCTGGTCCACCAGAAGCAGTCGGTTGGAACCGTTGTCGACGGCCAGGAACCGGTGCTTAATCTGTGCGGCGGGGAAGGCTTTCGCCGGCAAGGCCGCCGACATCGACGATAGAGCGAAAAGGGCCGCCGCTACGGAGGAAAAGCATCCGGGCTTGCGCGGTATCCATGCCCTCCGCTCGCCGCTGCTGCCTGTGATCCTTTTCATGCCATTCTCCATCCCGTCTCCCGTTCCAGGTAACACGCATGATACCCTGGATGCGGGAGAAGCATACAACTTCCTCGTTCGGCATCAAACTAATGGCATTAGGAACTTCGGGATCCGCTGCCGGTGGAAATTCCGTAGCCCTGCCGTCTACACGGCGTCTCCTTCCCCATTTTTGCGACTGAAGCCAATTTGTCTACGGATTAGCGAAGCGCTTCCCCCTGGACTTCGCCCATGGACCCTATCTTCACAGCTACGAACATGTGGGCGCATTGCCGACTTCTCGTCACTATGCGAAATGCGCCCGGTGTTTCCGGAGGACCGATGTTTCGAATCGTGAAAGCCATCCGTGCCCCACTTTGCCTAGCATTCAGCTTGCTTGGAATCGGCGTCCGCCCCTCTCATGCCCAAATCCCCAGAACGGTATTCAAGCAAGACGAAGTGAAAAACACCCTGGCGGCCATCATCGACAATGAGGGGCATGCCATGGTCAGCATTCATCAGGGAAAGCTGGTGACCTACTGGTCCATAGACGGCAACGGCGGCGGCGGCGGCTTCTCCGTATGGGATATTTCCGATTTAAGGAATATCAAAAGGGAAGCCGTGATCAGCGACACGAATTCCAAACTATGGAATGAAGGACATTCATGGGGCATATCCAGCGATAATACCTGCATGATCCAAGCGGGCCACACTTTGCAAGCCTGGGATATGGGGAATGTCCTGAAACCGTATATGAAAAAGAGGATAGAACTTCCCGGGGTAAGGAACAACCCATACTCCGAAGTGGTTTTTTACTCTTCCTGGCAGGGCGGGTATTGGTATGGGGCCGCCACCAACCTGGGCATGATAATCGTGGACGCCAGGGATATCAACAACATCAAATACGTGAAAACGATCCCTACCAGTAAACTTGGGGGATTTTCCGTCGGCAGCATCCATGCGGTCGGAAACTTTCTGGTCCTTTCCGATATCGACAATCCCGGCATCACCACCATGGATATTTCCGATCCCGTAAACCCGGTTGTCATCCAGACCTCCAAGCAGGTGGCGATCGCCTATACCTATATGTTCAATGGCGGCAAGCTGTACGGCGCGGGTTCGGCCCCCAAAGCGAATACTACGGGGAATCCCGCCATCGACGACGCCAGGTACGCCTTGATGGTTTATGATTTGAACGATCCTTCCAAATTCAATTTCGTCGGCCACTCCGAGGAGCGGGGAGACAAAGGCGGATACGTCCTCTTGCAGGACGGGTATGCTTTCGCCGGGTTTTCCTCCCAGGGTTATTCGAAGTTCGACCTGTCAAAGCCCGGCTTCCCGGTCGTATCCACGAATAAATCAGCCCACGTAGGCTCGGACGAGGATTTCGCGAATCCATTGGGAAACGTCCTTATGACCGGTAACGATCACGGGAGCGGAAGCAACGTTTTCATCCATGACTTGAACCCGGATACCATACCCCCGAGAGTGGACTTCATCAGCCCGGGAAAGAATGCCGTGAACCAGGCGCTGACCTCGCGGGTCGGGATAACCCTCACCAGCCCTGTAGTCATCGAAGGAATGGCCGACGACCAATTCCTGATCGCCCCCCTCAACGGCAAGCCGCTTAAGGGACGCTACGTCCATTTGGCCGGCGAGGTGAATTTCCAACCGTTCGAGGATCTGAAACCCAATACCACCTATGTCGTCCAAATCACAGGCATGAAGGACTGGACGGGAAACAAAATGACGGAAGTATTCGAATCCCGCTTTTCCACCGGCGCAACGGTAAGCCAGGAGCCCGTCAATCTGGCTTTTACCCGGCATAAAAACCTGCTTCGCCCGATGAGCGAAAATTCCGCACTCCGCTTGACCGGATCGGATCGTTCCCTCAAGATGCTGATCGATGATAACGGCGCTTATTACGACCTTCACGGGAAATCCGTCCCCTTCCCGGACCCCGCCTGGAATTATTGATGAGGAACAGGTCCATAAATAGCTGTCTGGCTTTTTTCCTGGGATGCGTTTCAGGGTACGCCTGTGAAATCTCCATAGGGGATCCGGGGATCGTGGCCGTCCCCTATGCCATTACCGCCTTAGGATGCAACGCCGCGAACACCTACCGTTGGGATTTCGGGGACGGGACCGGGGAAACGCCCTTCGCCCCGGATACGTCGGTCCACCATATCTTCACCGCACCGGAAAACTACACCATAAAGCTCACCATTCGCGACGGGAACGGCAACGAGTCGATTAGGCTCGAACAATTGAACGTAGTCGCCCCTCCCACGGGCATTTCCCCTAAGCATACTTCGACCATTATCCTCGACAAGGCGCAGGGGTTGGTCTGGATGGTGAATCCCGATAATAATTCCATCACGGCCATTGGCGACAGCTTATACCAAAGGGCCTTCGAGATTCCCGTGGGCAAGAATCCGCGCACGCTGGCGCTCGGGCCCTCCGGGGAAATCTGGGTGGTCAATGGCGGGGACGCCTCCATTTCGATCGTAGACAAGGCTAAAGGGATCCTGGTCTCCTCCATTAATCTTCCCTATGCCTCCATGCCTTTCGGGATCGTCTTCAATCACGAACTTACCCGCGCGTTTGTCACCTTGGAAGCGACCGGAACCCTTGTTGAAGTCAACACGGCCACGCGTTCGATAGCGCGCACCCTCGCCGTTTTTCCTTCGCCTCGCGCCATGGCCTTGTCCGGCGACGGGAAGCGCTTATACGTAACAAGGTGGATCTCCCCGAAAGACCATGCGGAAGTGGCCAAGATCAGTACGGGCGGCCTGGCTCTCGATAAGGTCATCCGGCTCGCATTGGATTCCACTTCGGATGATACGAAATCCTCCTGCCGAGGCGTGCTCAATGGGTTGAACAGTATCATCATTTCGCCGGACGGGCAACGCGCCTATGTGCCGTCAATCAAGGACAACATCCTGAGAGGCTTGGCAAGGGACGGGAATACGCCGACGTTTGAAACGACGGTCAGAAGCATGGTAAGCGTACTCGATCTCGACAAGGACGAGGAACTTTTCGGGAGCCGGATCGATCTTGACGATGAAAACCTGCCTTCCGCCGTGGACTTCGATCGGTTCGGAACCCGGCTGTTCATATCGTTGCTGGCGAGCAACGCCGTTTCCGTAATTGATCCCCAAGGGAAAAGGATCGCCAGGATGTATTCGAATACCGATGGCGGCCTTCCCGCCGTCAATCAATTGGGCAACATAGGGGTAGTGGCGGACCCGGATGCGAAGAAGGCTTTCGTCAACTATCTGACGACGCGCGATGCCGCTGTCTACGACATCAGCCGGCTGAACACCGCCAACGCCTTCGCACGGCTGGCGGTCGTAGGGAAAATTGCCCACGAGACCATGCCTCCCGGCGTCTTGCGGGGAAAGCAGATTTTTTACAACAGTTCCGACACGAGAATGGCCTTGGATCATTACATGAGCTGTGTGGTTTGCCATTTGGATGGATCCACGGACGGCCGGGTCTGGGACTTCACGGATCGGGGGGAAGGCTTGCGTAGCACGCAATCCCTTTTAGGGAGGGCCGGTACCGGGAACGGACCATTGCATCATACGGCGAATTTCGACGAGGTCCAGGATTTCGAGCACGATATCCGGGGACCCAACAGCGGCTCCGGATTTCTGACTGACGCACAATTCGCAGCGGCAGCCACGCCGCTCGGAAAACCCAAGGCCGGCATGAGCCCGGACTTGGACGCATTGGCGGAATACGTGTCTTCATTGCAATCCGTCAATCCAAGCCCGTTCCGGAAGGAGGACGGCAGTTTGACCGAGGCGGGATTAAGGGGCAAGGCGATATTCGAAAGGGTGGAAACAGGTTGCGCCATCTGCCATCCCGCGCCTCAGTATACATTGAGCTCGTTGAAAGGGACCGAGGTCACCCCGCCTTTCGGGACGAAATCCGTGACCGCCGAGGGTTTCGCCTTGTTTGACGTAGGCACTCTTAAAGCGACTTCCGGTAAAAGGCTCGGGGACACGCTGACCGGCTTGGACATTCCCACCTTGAAAGGGATTTGGCAGACCGCTCCGTATTTACACGACGGTTCGGCTCCTACCTTAATGGATGTCATCACCACGGCCAACCCGCAAGACAAGCATGGGGCGACCTCCCATTTGACCTCGGCGGAAAAAGAGGATCTAATCGCGTTCCTGAAGCAAATCGACGATACGGAAACCCAGGCAAACGGAACTCATTCCGAAACCAAGCCCATGGCCAGCAGACTTACCTGGCGGAAATCTGGGTTAGGCTACGAATTTTTCCTCTCTGCCGAAAGCGCACCCGACTGCACCTTGACCTTGTTTGGCTATAACGGGAAAAAAATGGTTTCGGTCCCTTTCATCCAGTATAATGATTCCTTTTCCGCCCAGATAACCTTATCCCAAAGCTCCGCGGCCCGGCCTTATATCCTCCATGTGTCCGACGCCCGGAAAAACCTAATCCAAGCAGGGATTTTTTTTCCCCGGCTTTAACAGGGGTTTGAAAAAGTCTGGCCGGGTGTCGGCCGGCTGCGCGGGTCGCGGGCTGCGTCGCACACCAAGGTGGGCCGGGTCTAACTGCCCGCGGGTTTGGCCGCTGAACCGGCTTCCTTTTCCGTAATGACCTTGGACACCGTCTTGGCCGACTCCGTGGAGACCAAAGCGGCCATGGTCTTGAGCCAGCCATCCCGTTCCAGCGGTGACATCTTTCCCCATTCCCCGTCCGGACCCATGAAAAGAGCTTGCTTGGGAAGCTCTCCCTGGACCAATCCGTCGAACACCACCTTGCCGTTGGAGCCGTCCAGGATGCGCAACTTGAGGCCTTGGGTCCACTTGACCTTGATTGACCAGGGCGTCCATTTGCCCCGCTTGCTTTCCACCGCGATGGGCTCGAGCTTTCCGAAGGCATAGTATTGCGCGCCCAACCCTTTGGCCAGCTTGGGAAGATCCGCGGCGGATGCTTCAGGTTCACGTAGAATGCCCTTGCCGAAGAGCATGGCCACGTCCTCGGCGGAGATGGCCGACAGTGCCGTGTCCGCGGTGAGGTCCCATTGAATGCGCCGGGTGATCTCGCCGCTGACCTGCGGATCCGAATCCGCGCTTAGGCCCAGGAAGGCGACAGTGGGTTTTGCATGGAGATCCAGGGCCTGGAATCCCAGTCCCAAGGCGATGGCGAGAAGCGTTTTGGTTAGGCTTTGCATACCTCTATTATCGCACTTATTCCCGTGTTCAGTGAGTCCGGAACGGCGTGAGCGCGGGGGGAAACTTGGAGTGGATGTTGAAGGTTGAGGGGGGACCAAAAGAGAAGAGGCCGGGAGCCGGGTGCCGGGAGCGAAGAAATGAGGGGCGGCGCGGTCAAACGGCGGAGCAATCACGGCCGCTTCCATGGAGTCGGGGTGTTGGTTTTTCTTCGCTCCCGACTCCCGGCCCCAAAGGGCGAAGCATCGGATTCGCAACGGCAGCCTGGGCTCCCGGCCTAAATGATAAGCCCGCGGAGGTCTATACTTTCAGCCCGAACTTCCTGTGGATCTCCTCCAACGAGAACCGCACCACAATGGGCGCGCCCGAAGGCGAGACGTAGGGATTCTGGGTGGCGAAGAGGCCGTCGACGAGCGCCGATACCTGGGCATAGTCCAGATGCTCGCCCAGCTTGATCGAAGCGACGCGCGCGTAGACCTTGGCCAGGCGTTGCTGGAAGTCCTCGCTGCGGCTTGCCGTGGCTCCGCGCTCGGGACGCAGCAGGCCTTCCACGATTTCGTAGACCACGCGGCGGGCCTGGTCGGGCTTGACTTCCATGGGCAGGCCGCGCAACTGGAAGGTGTTGCCGCCGAAGGATTCCAGATCGAAGCCCAGGGCCTGCAGATATCCGATCTGCTCTTCCAGAAACAGGCTATCTCCGGGAGCTAGCTCCAGCACTTCCGGGAAAAGCAATTGCTGGGACGAGAAACGGCCCGCCTGCCGCATCTCCTCCAGGGCCTTGTCGTAGAGGATGCGCTCATGCGCGGCCTGCTGGTTGACCATCATCAACCCGCTCTCGACTCCGAAGAGAACGAACCCATTGTGCAATTGCAGATAGGGGACTTCAGAGGGACGGGAACGGGAACCCGGAACCGCGGTATGGGCCGGGGCGTCCGGGAAGAAGCGCGAGACCGCCGGCAGCGGCTGGTTGGGGTCCGCGGGAAAGAGGCGGATCTGGTTGGGCACGGCGGGCTGGCCCGGACGGCCCAGTAACGCATCGGTTACCTCGGCGGAAGCGGGGGATGCCGGGTATCCCGGAGAGACGGCGAGGCCTTGGAACGGCGCGGGCCTTGATGGCTCATCCGGGGTTTCCGCCAGCAGGGATTGCGAGAAGGCGGAGACGGCCAGGCCCATGCCGTTCCGGTCGGACCCGGAGCCTGCGGCGGGGTAACCTTCGCCGGAAGCGGCGTCGCGGGATGATTCCGGCGATGCATCGCGGGACGCATCGGGGGCCCCTACCGGTGCGTAGACGAACGGGGGCGCGGGATGGGACATGCCGGCCGCGAAGGAGCGGCGTTCCGATCCCTGCGTCTCCGATCCGCGCGCGCCGGGTCCTTGCCCGTCCGGACCCTGCCCTGCAAATCCGTTGCCTTCCGGTCCCGTGAGATCGAGCATGGGCGCGTCCGCGATCTTGCGCAGGGCCGTCTTGACCGCCTGGGAAATGGCCCAGTAGATGCGGCTCTCGTTCAGGAAGCGGACTTCTTTCTTGGTGGGATGCACGTTGACGTCCACCTCTTCGGTCGGCATGGTCAGGAACAGCACCGCCATGGGAAAGCGGCCGGGCGGCAGCACGTCATAGCTTTGCGACAGGGAGCGCGAGATGAGCCCGCTCTGGATGTTGCGGCGGTTGATGAAGAAATACTGGTGGGTGGAGCGGAGCCGGGCCTGCTGGGGCGTGCATACATAGCCTTCCACGTGGATGCCTCCGGAGGCGCCCACGGCGCTTTCGGACCATTCCACCGGCACCAGCTCGTTGGTGATGTTGAAGCCGAGCACTTCGCCCACGCGGTGCTTGAGGGTGCCGTCGGCAAGGGATAGGACCTCGCGGCCCTTGTCCAGCACCTTGAAGCCCGTGGCCGGATGCGCCAGCGCCACGCGGCTGAGCATATTGAGGATGCGGGCCGATTCGTTCTTGCCGGTGCCCATGAACTTGCGGCGCGCGGGATTGTGCTGGAACAGGTTGCGCACGGTGATGGTGGCGCCGGGATTGCGGGAGATCTCGCGATTACCGCTCTCCAGGGAATCGGAAATGGTGACGGAGACGCCGGTGGGTTCCGACGCGTGCCGGGTCTCGATGGTCAGCTCGGCCACCGCGGCCATGCTGCACAGGGCCTCGCCTCGGAAGCCGTAAGTGGCCACGTATTGCAGATCCTCCACTTCGCGGATCTTGCTGGTGGTATGCGGCAGCCAGGAGACCAGGGCGTCTTCGCGGATCATGCCCTTGCCGTTGTCGCTCACCTTGATCAGGTCCAGACCGCCTTCTTCGATGGAGATCACGATCTTGGTCGCGCCCGCGTCGAGGGCGTTTTCCACGAGCTCCTTGACCACGTTGGCGGGGCGCTCGATGACTTCACCCGCGGCGATTTTGTGGATGGTGGCCGGGGATAGGTGGTTTATGATGGAGGCGGTCGACATGAGAGTTCAAAGTGCAAATTGCAAAGTGAAAAGTGCAAAATGGAATGCGAAAACATGGCCCCGAAACCGCGGTTCCCTCCCTTTGCGGAGGCCCCTATGGAAGCGCGCGTGAACGCCCCGCCGGGTTGCCGACGCGCCCCCTCTTAAAACTTTGATATTTGCACTTTAAACCTTGAAATTTGAACTCTATCCCCCTTCCCACGCGGTTACCATATAACGCATATCAGTGTTATATGTTATATTCTGACCATGAAGGTGACGTCGAAAACCATGTATACGTTGCACTTCCTGACCGCCCTGGCCATCAAGAGCAAGGATTGGCCCGCCAAGCCCATCCACCTACGTGAAATCGCCCAGGAATACAATATCCCGTTCAAGTTTCTGGAGCAGATCGCCATCCTCATGAAGAGCGTGGGCCTGGTGCGCGGCGCGCGCGGGAAGTTGGGCGGCTATCAGCTGGCCGAGCTTCCGGAAAACATCACCCTGTCGCGCATCATCAAGGCGACCGAAGGCGAGATCCTGCCCTGCGCGGAAATCGAAGGCGGCACCGAAGCGGTGACGTCCCTGTTGCACCGGCTGTTCCAGGAAGGCCGGGATCTGGTGGACAAGAAACTGGAATCGGTGACGCTGGCCCAGGTCGCCGAGAAGGCGAAGCAGCATTTGGAACCCGTACCCATGTACTATCTGTAACGGTATCAAGATGAATCCACAAGACAAGCCTGCCGACGCGAAGGTCCCAACCCAAGGAACCCAAGGCGCCCTCGACGCCCCCATTGCCACCACGCCCGCCGCGCCCGGATCCCTGGAGGCCTACGCCCAGGAGCTTGACCAGGAGTTCGCCTCCCTCTCCGCCGACGATCGCATCCGCAAGGCCTTCGGCCTGTACGGCAAGGAGCTGATCGCCACCACATCCTTCGGCCGCGACGCGGGCCTGCTGCTGCACCATCTGAGCCGCATGAAGATCGACGTGCGCGTGTTCTTCATCGACACGTCCTTCCATTTCCGGGAAACCCTGGACTACCGGGACACCCTGACCTCGGCCTACAAGCTGGACCTGCGCGAGTCGCGCTCCTTTGAACCGGACAACCGCCGCTATGCGCGCGAGGTTCAAGGAAAGGAAAACCAAGAGAGCAAGGTGACCCTGCTCGGCATTTCGGACACCAAGGCCTGCTGCGCCATCAACAAGGTGGGCGTGCAAGCGGCTTTCCTGGGCCGCGCGGACGTGAAAGCCTTCCTGACCGGATTGCGCCGCGATCAGAGCGACACCCGCTCGCATACGCCTTTCGTGCACGTGCAGAAGGGCAAGCTGAAGATCTGCCCGTTCGCGGACTGGCCCGCCAACGACGTGGAGCTGTACCTGCAGGTGTGGGAAGTGCCTGAGCATCCGCTTGCCAGGGAGGGCTACTCCAGCATCGGCTGCAGCCCGGCCACCTGCACCAGCAAGCCCACCGATCCGAACGATCCGCGCTCCGGCCGCTGGGTCGGGGACGCGAAGACGGAATGCGGCCTGCACCTGGATTATGAACCATGAAGGGCGGAGCCGTTCCCATGGCGCATGCGAACGAAAAAGGCATGACCTATTGCGCGGACTTGACCGGCCTGATCGGCAAGACGCCCTTGGTACGCCTGAACAAAGTGATCCCGGACAACGGGGCGTTGTTCCTGGTCAAGTTCGATCAGCGCAATCCCGGCGGCTCGGTCAAGGATCGCATCGCGCTCCACATGATCCAGGAAGCGGAGAAGTCCGGCAAGCTGAAAGCCGGCATGACCATCATCGAACCTACCAGCGGCAACACCGGCATCGCCCTCGCGTGGATCGCGGCGGTCAAGGGCTACAAGTCCATCCTGGTGATGCCGGAGGCGATGAGCATCGAGCGGCGCAACCTGCTTTCCGCCTACGGCGCGGAACTGATCCTGACGCCCTCTCCTCAAGGCATGGCCGGTGCCATCGAGAAGGCCAAGGAACTGTCGCGCGCGCATAAGGATTATTTCATGCCCCAGCAGTTCGACAACCCCGCCAATCCGGACGCCCATCGGCGCTGGACCGCGGAGGAGATCTGGGACGATACCGCCGGCAAGGTCGATGTGTTCCTGGCGGGCGTGGGCACGGGCGGCACCGTGACTGGCGTGGGCGAAGTGCTCAAGGCGCGCAACCCCAACGTGCGCATCGTGGCGGTGGAGCCGACCGGTTCCAACGTGCTGAGCGGCGGCAAGGCGGGCCGCCACGAGATCCAGGGCATCGGCGCGGGGTTCATCCCCAAGGTGCTCAACCAGAAGATCTACGACGAGGTGATTCGCGTGACGAATGAAGAGGCCTTGGACATGACGCGGCGGCTGGCCAAGGAGGAAGGCATCCTGGGAGGCATCTCCACGGGCGCCAACATCAAGGCCATGCTGGAAGTGGGCAAGCGCCCGGAGTTCGCGGGCAAGACTTTGGTGACCCTGGCCTGCGACACGGGAGAGCGTTACCTCAGCACCACCCTCTACGGCGGTTGATCGGCAGCCCTCATGGCCATCTTCTCCGAATCCCAGATGCGCCGCTACATGCGGCATCTCATCCTCAACGAAGTCGGCTTCAAGGGCCAGCGCAAGCTGCTCGAAAGCAAGGTGCTGTGCATCGGCGCCGGGGGCCTGGGCTCCCCCGCCCTGCTGTACCTGGCCGCGGCGGGCATCGGCACCTTGGGCATCTCCGAAGGCGACGTGGTGGACGACTCCAACCTGCAGCGCCAGATCGTGCATTTCACCGCGGACGTGGGCCGGCCGAAACTGGACTCGGCCCGCGAGACCCTCGCGCAGATCAATCCCGACGTGCAAGTGGTGGGGCATCCGTTCCTGGATGCGGACAACGCGGTGGCAATCGTCTCGCAATACGATTTCGTCGTGGACGGTAGCGACAATTTCGCCACCAAGTTCCTGGTCAATGACGCCTGCGTGATCGCGGGAGTGCCGTTCTCCCATGCGGGCATCCTGCGCTTCGAAGGCCAGGCCATGACCATCGTGCCGCGCAAGAGCCGCTGCTACCGCTGCCTGTTCCGCGAGCCGCCTCCCGCCGGCGCGGTCCCCAGCTGCTCCGAGGCCGGGGTGCTGGGCGTGGTCGCCGGGACCCTGGGTACCATCCAGGCTACGGAGGCGGTGAAGTGCCTGTTGGGCAAAGGCGATCTGCTGACCGACCGCCTGTTGATCTACGATGCCTTGGCGATGCGTTTTCGTGAGAGCCGCGGGGCGCGGGATCCGGAATGCGCGGTGTGCGGGGATCATCCGACGATTACCGCGCCGGTCGATTATGGGCGGCCTGGTTGCGTGGATCCGCTGTAGCTTCGCGTGAAACCCTGAAAGCCAGGATTTAAAAATCAGAAGCGCAGAACCGAAGTGGCCCCGCCGCTCCGGAACTCACGTGGACTAGTTTCCGGAATCGGACGACACCGGCTGCAGCATCTGGATGCCGAGGGATGCGGTCGCGCCGGGCTTGATGGCGACCGGAAGGATCAACGTCTGGTAATTCCCTCCCTGGCTGCGGATGCGTATGCGCACGGGGCCGGAAGGAACGCCGCCGAGCACGACATTCCCGGCGGAATCGGCGCGCGCTGCAAGATCGGTACCCAGGATTTCGGCGACGATCAATGCCGAAGGATCCGGGGGATTGAGGCGGATTTCGGCTTTGACGGTTCCGGAGCGCAACAGGGTATCCGGCTGAGGGATGTGCACGTCAGCTGGATTCTTCGGCGGGTCGCTCACCACCACGGAATCGCGGAAGTAGGTGAGGCTGTCATATTGCGCCAGCAGGGAATATACGCCAGCCACGATGCCGGACAACCGGTAGCGGCCCAGGGAATCGGCGCTGGCTTCGGCGACCGGGAGCCTTAGGGAATCCGTCAACCGCAGGTTGCCGGCGAAGAGGCGCACCCGCGCGCCGGCCGCCGGGACATCGCCGGCATAGAGCAGGCCGACCAGTTCATTCTCGATCACGGAGCCACGGCTCTGGCGCTCGCCAGGACCCATCAGGCATCCGCACAAGGCCGCCGCCGCGCAGAGCGCGACCCGCCTCAACGCGTGGTGGGGAAAACGTGCAAGTTGCATTGGTAGACCTTGTTGGGATGCGGATGACGATCGGAAATGGCAAGCAGGCGTGAACGGAAGGCCTTGAGTTCGGTCTTGAGCTCGGCGAAACCTTCCGGCGAGAGCGAAAGGGTCACCGATGAGAGATCGCGCTCGGGCGCGGGGATGCGCTCACAGGCGTCCCGCGCGAGATCCAAGCTGGCCTTGATAAAGGCGTCGATATGGTCGGACTTGAAGCGGCTGTCCTTGATGATGTTGGCCGAGGTGGGCCGAAAATGCCCGCCGGCCTGCTTGGAGATGAGCCCTAGGCGCAGGAGCAGGTCGAGGGACTTGACTGCCTGTTCTTTCCCAATGGGCGGGATCAGCTTGCGTCCGAGTGCGGCGGGATCGCCGGTATAATCGTGGAAGAAGAGCAGCTCGCGCAGGGTGGCGTGGTACCATGCGCCATAGAACTCGAACCTCTCCCGGCCCATCAATTCCAGATCGAGATCCTTCGCGGCCAGGACGCGCGCCCGGTACATCCGCTTGGCCTCGGGATCGGCCGCCTGGCCATAGTGCACCAGGTTCTCGAAATGCCCGGTCTCCTTGGGCGACAGGCGGAAGGTTTGGGCCAGGCGCACGATATGCCCGTCATTCAATCGCACGCGTCCCTTGAGCACGTCCAGGAACCAGCTGGGCGAAGTCGCGCCGGCCTTGGAGGAAATGAGACGGTGGGAGAACCGCCGGTCCTGGGTTTTGCGCCAGCGGTAGCCGTCGCCCAGAAAGGCGCGGAAATCCAGGTAGGCGAATACGTCGGGTGAGGTTGCATCCATGGGTGTACTGCAGAATATATCCCGGCGTCCCCTTAAGCCCTATGCGAATCCCGCGTAACCACGGGAAAAAAAGGATTTTGGGAATGATTTCCTCCCAATGATCGTACGGATTTCCGGTACGCTTTTACGCTTCCACCGCCGCACCCGAATGCCCGGCGACTTTAGTTTTCCCATGGGAAATAAACCCAGGAGGATTTCGATGAACGCTTTTAAAAGAACCGCCTTATTGCTTGCGGCCCTGCTGCCTTTGGCCATATGCATCCCCGCGCACGCAACGGACCCCAACGTGTGGCCATGGCCGCACAATATCCGGAAAGTCCACTTCGAACCCGACACCATCCGGTTCGGCCAGGCCTTCAGTCTGCAAGTGCGGGATCCGGAAATCAGCAATTGCGATGTGATATATGCAGCGAATCTTTACTTCGAAGATATCGACGGCCATTTCGAGATCCAGGTCTACCGCAACCTGTGGAGTAAGAAGCTCGTTCCCGGCTGCAAAGCCGATCCGGAACCCTTCGGGCCCGCTCTCACGGGCGTCACGGCAAAGAAAGACCGGTATGACGGAGTGGTGCGGTGGGGCAGCGATACGACTTGGCCGGGCAATTACACCACCTTCGGAACGATCCTGAAGAACTCGACCGGTGGAGTGGTGACGGAAAGCTATAGGACGGATTATCGGTTGATTACCGGTGGGACGTACCCTGTGCGTTACTCTAATTTCGGCCAGGATTGGGCCAAGCTGAACTGTCCGAAATGCACCTGCGATACCTGCGGTTATGTGATGGAAGCGGACAGCATTACCGTTCTCCCGGCACTATCCAAAATCAATACCACCGGCATCAACCTTATCGCCCAAAACGCCATCGCGCTTACCGGCATGGCCGCCGCCTATACCGGCGGGCACTTGTCCCTCCGCATGCCGTCGGGAGGGTCCTGGTCCGGGGACCTGATGACGGCTGCGGGCGAGCGCATCACCGGAATTCGTTTCGCGGGCGAGCGCTTCGAGCTGAGCCGGAAACTGGGCCCCGGAGTTTACGTTATTTCGCTGAAGGGCAATTCGGGATCGCTACGCGCCCGGGTTGTAGCGACCGAGACGCCCTGATTGCAAAAGGCAAAATGAAGAAAGGGTGCTCTCCCCTTTCTTCAAACCCGATATTGCCCAAATTCAACTATAAAATTGGTTTTTGATGCTCCAGCCCATACGTTCTTGACAATTCATGAATATTCAGGTATTGTAAGATCATGAAGCAAACCAAGTTCTCGACGTTGGTGAATGAGCAAATCCTTCAGGAGCTTAAACAGCATTCCGCCGACTCCGGCAAAAGCATTTCCTGGCTCGTGTCGGAGGCGGTTTCGGAATATCTTGTGCGTTCGCGCGTCCGGCCCGCGTTCCTTTCCTCGATGGAAAGGGTCCTCGATAAGCACGCGGATCTCATGAGCCGGCTGGCCAAGTGAGAGAAGCCCTTTTCCTCACCCTGGAGGAATGCCTTAGGTTGCATGAGGAGCAGATCCGGCGGTTCGGCGGATCTGCAGGACTTCGCGATCCGGGTCTACTGGAGAGCGCGCTCGCGCGCCCCCGTTCGGGATACTACCAGACTTTGTTCGAACAGGCTGCGGCGCTATTGCAAAGCTTGGCCCTGAATCATTGTTTCGTCGACGGCAACAAGCGGATGGCGATGGGTTGCGCCTTCATTTTCCTGGATTGGAACGGCTATGAAATCAATGTGGGCGGAGAGGAAGCGGAGGGTTTCCTGATCGAGAAGGTCATTCTCAGCAAGATCGATGTCGGCGAAATCGCGAAGTGGCTGGCAGGCCATGCAAGTCCGCTCGCATCAGTTAAAGTAACAGTCGTACCTACCCGGAAAATTCCAGGGAATCCCCGTAAAGAGGATCCGGTGAAGCCCCGCCGCCGCAAGTCCCGCTAATCTTCCGACATCAGAAACCCCGCCGTCGCTTCCGTGCCTTAAATAAATAAGGCCCCCGCCAACGGGAGCCCTCTTCCAATTTTCAATTTGCATTTTTCAATTTGCAATTTGCAATCTCTCCTCCATCAGACCAGCACTTCCCTGATCTTCCCCACCAGCGCCGTCATCGAGAACGGTTTCTGGATGAAGGCGCGATCGCCATCGGCCACCTCTTGGCGGAAGGCCGTATCCTGCGTGTAACCCGACATGAAGAGCACGCGCAGGGTGGGCATGATCTTGCGGAGCTGATCGGCCAGCTCCTTGCCGCCCATGCCCGGCATCACCACGTCGGTCAAGAGCATGTGGATGGGGTTGGAATACTGCTCCGCCAGCATGATCGCCTCGCGACCCTGACGCGCTTCCAGCACCATGAATCCCTGCTGGCCAAGCAGATCGCGCACGATGCCGCGCACCTCGTCGTCGTCTTCCACCACCAGCACGGTCTTGGGCATGATGGATGAGGAACGAAGGGCCTTCTTGACCTCCGACTCCTCTTCCGCGTCCTCTTCGGTCAGGGGCAGGAAGAAGGAGAATACGCTTCCCTTGTCCACTTCGGTTTCGACCAGCACGGCCCCGTTGTTCTGGGTGATCACGCCGTACACGGTGGACAGGCCCAGGCCGGAACCTTTGCCTTTATCCTTGGTGGTGAAAAAGGGATCGAAGATGTGCGGCAGGTTCTCGCGATCGATGCCCAGGCCGGAATCGGCCACGGATATGCGCACATGCGGTCCGGCATGCACCTTGCCGTAGGCCCCGGGCACTTCCCCGGACAGCGTCACGTTGCCCGTGGTCACCAGCACGGTGCCGCCGCCGGGCATGGCGTCGCGGGCGTTCAGCACCAAGTTCATCAGCACCTGCTCCAATTGCACCGGATCCATGCGCATGCGGCCCGCGTCCGGATCCAGGCGGATGTCCAGCACCACGCTCTCCTCCATCAGGTGCCGCAGCATGGGCTCCATGGCCGTGATGATGAAGTTGGGATGTATGACCTTGGGCTGGGGGATTTCCTGGCGGCTGAAAGCAAGCAGTTGCCGGATGAGGCCGGCGGCGCGGTCGCTGCCGTTGAGGATCTCGCCCACTTCCTTGCGGCAGGGATGCGCCGGTTCCAGGCGGAACAGCATCAACTCGCAATAGCCCATGATGGCGGCCAGCAGGTTGTTGAAATCGTGGGCGATGCCGCCGGCGAGACGTCCGACCGCCTCCAGCTTCTGCGACTGTCGCAACTGCTCTTCCTTCGCCCGCAACGCCTCCTCGGCGCGGCGCGCGTCGGTGACGTCCGAGGTGGTGCCGATCCATTTGTAGGGCACGCCGTCCTGATCCCATTGGGCCGTGCCGCGATCGGACCAGAGCCGGTAGGAACCGTCTTTGCAGCGGATGCGGTACTCGCGGAAGAAGGGCTCGTGGCGGCGCAGATGCCGTTCGATGTCCGCCGTGACCTCGGCGCGATCGTCGGGGTGGATCAGGCGCTCCCAGGCTTCCACCGTGCGCGGGATATCGCCGTGCTGGAATCCCAGGCGCTCGTCGACGGGGCCGAACCAGTCCAGCGATCCCTTGAGGATGTCCCATTCGTAGATCAGATCGTTGCCGCATTCCGCAGCCACGCGCAGGCGCTCTTCGGAACGGCGCAAAGCCTCTTCCTCGCGCTTCCGTTCCGTGATGTCGACGAAAGTGCCCATCAGGCTTTCCAGCTTCCCGTCCGGCGACCGGATAGGGGCCCCATAGAGGATCATGCGGGTGCGGCGACCCCAGCGCCCGATCAATTCCACTTCGTAGGTGGATACCGGGGCGGTTGTGATTCGGGTCCAGTCTTTTTCTATTTGGGCCACGCTCTCGGGGGCGAAGAATTCTCTGAAAGTCGCAGTCGAGGCCACCAGATCTCCGGGAACATCGAGTTCCAAGACGCCGCTCATGGCCGGGTTCAGGTAAATGGTCCTGCCGTCTGGGTGGATATGCCAAATACCCACCGGTGAGTTCTCCGCCAACGCACGGTAACGCACTTCGCTGCGCTGAAGTTCCATGCGCGCTTCGCGATGCAGGCCTTCCAACTCCACGCGGGTTTGCCGCAGCGATTCCGCCAGGCCGCGCTTTTCATCCCCGTTGGCCGTGAGTTCACGCTCCAGCCGCGAGAGGCGACGGGACCGCTTCCGCCAGAGCCAGGCGAAAACTCCATTTACGGCGAGGCTGATGGCGCCTAGGGCCAACCCGAATTCCATGCGTCGGAAAAACCTTTCTCCCGGTATTCGTCAGGCCCGGGCCGCCATCCCACACTCTACGGACGTCTGCAAACGCAGCATCCGGTTATGGGCGGGAACTCACGGATTGTATTATTAAAAGACCCGGCCTAGCCAAGGAATTAGGCGCAGAGAAGCTGTAGTCCGGTAACCATCAAAAGACCGTAAACCAGCCAATCGAAGGCTTTTTGGGGCAGGGCGCGATTGGCAAGCCATCCTACCCCGACACCCAGGGGAATTAGCGGCAAATAACGCAGATCCTGAAACAGGGTCGAGCTTGTAATCAATCCGGCATAGATGTACGGGGGAACCTTGAAAAGGTTGAGCGTGGTGAAAAAGATGGCGTTGCTGGCCACGAAAGCGGTTTTCTCGGTTTTCTGTGCCATGAGGTAGATGGCCATGATGGGACCGGCTCCGTGGGAGATGGTCGAAGAGAACCCCGCGGCCGCGCCCACCAGAAGCGCCTCCCAGAGCGAAGGGCGATATACCCGGGCGGGATACCAGATGTTCCGTACGATGAGCAGCACCGTCAGCGTCAAGGCCGTGGCCCCGATGGAATGGCGCAGGAACCGCTCGGATATGGAATTCACGAATGCCATGCCCAAGGCGATGCCGACCAGCGCCCCCAGGAACGGAACGCGGATCAATTCCAGCCGCCACTTTTTCCAGAAGGCGGAGAGCGTGATCAGATCGGCGAAGCAAAGCAGCGGCAGGATGATGCCGATGGCTTGCCGGGCCGGAACCGCCGTGGCCAACAAAGGGGTGGTGAGCATGCCCAATCCGGTCGCGAATCCCGCCTTGGAAAGCCCGATGAGGAAGGCGCCGATATAGGGATAGATCCAGGCAGGCATCGGTCAGTGCTAACGCGCGACGATGCCGGTGCGGACGGCTTCGGCGGCGGCGGGACCGAGCAGGTACGCAAGCACTTGCAGGGCGAACTCTTCCGCGGTTCCGGCCCCTCGGGAGGTGATGAGCGCGCCATCCTGGACCACACGGTCTTCGGAATAGGATTTCACCTTGCCGAGGAGTTCCGCCTTGGAGCCGGGAAAAGAGGTGACGACATGTCCCGCGAGAATGCCCGCATCGGCCAGGATCAACGGCGCCGCGCAGATGGCTGCAATGGGCAAGCCCTGCGCATGAGCGCGCTTCATCAGGTCCAGCACGCGTTTGTCCTTGCGCAGTTCGGAAACCCCCGGGCCGCCGGGGAGCAGGATCATGTCGAATGGCTCCGGGAGACAGTCTTCCAGCTTCCGGTCGGCTTGGATGCGGATTCCACGGCCGCCGGTCACCAAGAGGTCCGCTCCGGTCGAAGCCGAAACCACCTCGATACCGCCCCGGCGCAGCAGATCCAGAGGCGCCACGGCCTCCAATTCCTCGAATCCCGTGGATAGGATTAACAGAACCCTTTTCATATTTTATCCCTTTACTTTAAAATAGGTTCAGGACGCGCGGAAAGGCGTCCTTTTCGCATAGGGTTGGAAATGGCTGATAAAATCATCCGGGCCACGGGCGAAACCGCGGAAATCCGCTTTGTGCTGGTGGACGCCACTGACGCAGCCAATACCGTCGCGGGTTATCATAATGCCCACGCCTTTGCGCGCATGATGCTGGGCGAAACCATCGTCTCCTCCCTGATTCTGGCCTCCGGCCTCAAGACCAACGGCACCGTGCAGGTGAAGTTCCAGTTCTCCGGCGACTTCTCCGTCGCCACCGCAGATTCAACCCCCATGGGTCTGTTGCGCGGTATGATCCCGGCCGAGGACGTGCGCCGCATCGGGGATTTCGAGCCGCTCTTGTCCCCGCAGTTGATGACAGTGCGCAAATTGAACGACAAGGGCGTTCCCGTCTCCGAGGGCATCGTGGAAATGCCGTCGGAAAACATCGGTCCCAGCACTGCCTATTACCTGTTGCAAAGCGAGCAGACCAAATCCGCGGTGGGCATCAAGGCCATGGCCAATCCGGAAGGCTCCCACCTGGAATTCTGCGGCGGCTTTCTGGTGGAAGCCTTTCCCAAGGCGGACGAGAAGACCGTTGCCATCATGGAACAGGTCGTCCGCTCCCTGCCTCCCCTGAGCAATTACCATCGTCCCGGCAAAGGCCTTGATCTGGAAGTCCTGCTCTCCGATCTCGCGGGACCCTTCAAGTACACGGTCCATCGGGAAATCGCCGTGCAGCCGTTCTGCCCCTGCTCGGAATCCGGCGTCATGAAGGCCATGACCGGCCTGCCGCGCGAGGAACTCGAGGAAATCGTGATCAAGAACGAGACCACGGAATTGCATTGCGACTATTGCCGCAAGCGCTACGTGGCCACGGCCGATCAGGTCCGGATCCTGTTGGAAAAAATGGACGCCTCCCCGGCTCCCGAGGAGACCCCGGACCCGGATGGTGCGGCCCCGGAAGCGGGAGAACAACCTCCGGAAGGCGAAGTACCCTGAGGAGCCGACGGGTCTGAACGGGAATTGGTGAAGCCCCGGAGTGCGGGTTCACCGGCCCCTTTCCCCGGTTTGCCTCGGCAGCCTCCAAAACCCCGTAAGATGGGGGTTTCCAGGGTCAGGCAACGGGCGCTCGCGGTAGTCCAAAGGGCCTTTCTAGACTAAATTTATGGACCTGACGTGCATTTCCGGGGCCATGCCGTTCGTGTCCCGGGCTTCGACAATCGTTCCCCATTTTGGGGCCAGGGAGCGTGGAAATTGACCGATATTGAACGGGGCGCTTCGCACCGCGGCCCGGAACGGGGCGCTTCGCACCATTGCCGGATAAAGGCCGATTAGTGACCGGCGAATCCAAATCGCTCCTGTTGCTGGAGTCCGACGATTCCATCCAGGAGATGATCCAGTCCATCGTTCTCGATCATGATCTCGCGATGCAGACGGCCTTCAACATGGAGGATGCCCTGCGGCTGATCTCCAAAGGCCGCACTTTCGCCTTCACCTTCAATCTCTCCCTCATTTCCGAGGCGCCTCTCCCCTTCATCCGGAAATTCCGCCAGGAGCATCCGGACCTGCCGCTCATCGCCATCGTGGACGAGCAACATCAGGGCATGATGGTGGAACTGCTCCAGGCCGGTACGTACGCCTGCCTCGGCCTCCCTTTGCAGGTGGGGGATTTCTCCTACAACATCAGCAAGATCATCGCGAACAGCACCGAGACCTACAATCCCTTCGCCATGAAATACGAGGAACGCATCCTCATCATGCCGAACGATTTCTCCCTGGTGATGCAAGTGGCCAAGAACCTGGTGGACGGGACTTTGCCCATCAACGAGAAGAACCGTTACCATATCATCCTGGGGCTGTCCGAGATCATCAACAACGCCATGGAGCACGGCAACCTGGGCATCACCTTCGAGGAGAAAAGCGACGCGCTCAAGGCCTCGCGCTTCTATCCGCTGGCCATCGAGCGCTCCCACAAGGAACCGTACAAGGATCGCGTGGTGACCATCCGCTCCCGCGTCTTCCCGTCGCTGCGCCGCATCGAATACTTCGTAGCGGACCAGGGCAACGGTTTCGACTGGCGTTCGCTGCCGGACCCGAAGGACAAGGACAATCTGCTCAACCGGAACGGGCGCGGCATCATGATGGCCCGCTACGCGTTCGACGAAATGATCTACAACGAAACCGGGAATGAAGTGACCCTGGGGGTCAACCTGGACCTGCCTTACAGGGGTCGGAAAAATTGATGCGGCAGGAAGAACTGAAGGCCGGATCTCAATGGACGGAACCAACTATGGACGGATTTACCTGATGTCGGGAATGACCTGATGGCTGGAATCATCTAATGGCATATCTGGCGATGGCGCGCAAATGGCGCCCAAAGAATTTCGAGGACATGGTGGGGCAGGATCATATCGCCCAGACCATCCGCAACGCCATCGAAGGCAAGCGCATCTCCCATGCCTATCTGTTCACGGGCACGCGCGGCGTGGGCAAGACCACATCGGCGCGCATCCTGGCCAAGGCCCTCAACTGCAAGAACGGCCCCACGCCCATCCCTTGCGACGCCTGCGACAATTGCAAAGCCGTGAACAACGGCAGCTCCATGGACGTGCTCGAGATCGACGGCGCGTCCAACAACAGCGTGGACAACATCCGCGAGCTGCGCGAGCAGGTGAACTACGCGCCCATGAACGGCACCTACAAGATCTACGTGATCGATGAGGTGCACATGCTGTCCAAGTCCGCGTTCAACGCGCTGCTCAAGACCCTGGAGGAGCCGCCTCCCCACGTGGTCTTCATCTTCGCGACCACGGAAGCCAACAAGCTGCCGCACACCATCCTCTCGCGCGTACAGCGCTTCGACTTCAAGCGCATCTCCGAACAGAACATCCGCGAGCGCCTGGAATACATCTGTAGCCAGGAATCCATTACTCCCGAGCGCCAAGCCCTGGAGGCCATCGCGCGCAAGGCGGACGGCAGCATGCGCGACGCCCTGAGCCTGTTCGATCAGGTATACGCCTTCTCCGGCGCGGACCTGACCATGGAGGCGGCCCGCAAGGTGCTGGGCCTGCCGCGGGACGGCATGTTCGACGGCCTGCTGCGCGCGCTCATCCAGCATGACCAGAAGGTGTGCTTCGAGACGTTGCAGGAAGCCCATCGCGAAGGCATCGAAACCTCGGAACTGCTGGTCGCCTTCGGCGAGTACCTGCGCAACATGCTTTTCGCCCGCCAGGGCGTTGGCCCAGGGGCCTTGGGCCTGGGGGACGCGCGCTACGGCGAATTAATCTCGCTGGCGCCGGAACTCCGCGACGGGGACATCATCCGCTTCGCCAAGATGGTCTCGGACATCCTGGCGCAGATCAAGCTTTCCGCCAGCCCGCGCCTGGCCGTGGAACTGGGTTTCGCCCGCATGGCCGCTTTGGATCGGGTGGTGACGTTGTCCCAGGTGCTGGGACAGGACTTCGCGCCTCCAGCCGCCGCGGCAAAGACCGGACCCGGCCCCGAAGAGGTCAAAAAAAAAAGTCCGCCTGATCGGGTAAGCCCGGCCGCATCAGGCGCTGCACCTATTGTGATTGCGAGAAGCGTGGAGTTCGTCCCCGAACTCCGGAGCGACGAGCCACAATCTCCGGCACCCACCGGCCCTGCGCCCATACAGGACGCGCCGGTATTCCAACACACCGCGCCTCCTGAGCCGTCCGTGGACCCCACGGCGCCCATGGACCCCGTGGAAGAACCGCACCCCGAGCCGCCGCAAGAATTCATTCCCACCGCCGCGGCCGATTTCGAAGCCGCCGCTGCGGTGCAACCGGACCCGGTCTCCGATTTCGCCATGGACGCTTCGCCCACCGCCGTGCTCACCTACACCGAGCCCGACATGGGAATCGATCCCGATGCAGCCGATATGGAAATGGAACTGGACCTGGATCCCGATCCGGAGGATCCGGACGCGCCCATGCCCGTTGCGGCCCCGGTGGCGGCCTCCGAGCCGGAATCCTTGACCGTACCCGCGCAGGAAACGCCGTCCCGTTTGCCCGCGGTATGGCCCGCCCTGGTGGCGGAGTTCATGTCCCTGCGGCCCCTGCTCGGTTCCAATCTGCGCCTTTCGCGCCTGGAATGGGATGCCGGGGAAGCTACCGATACACCGGCGTTACGTATCGTATTCCTGGAACGCCGCGCCTACGCCCTGATCGAGGACGATGGCGACTTCCGGAAATCCATCCAGGCCTTCCTCGCCGGCAAGGTCAACGGCAAGCAGGATTATCCCCTGCGCTTCACCCTGGATCCTGAAGCGGCCGCTGCAGGCGCGGCGGCGGACGCCATGCCGGTTTCATACGGTCCGGGGGATCCGGCCAAGCGGGAGCCGATCATCAATTTCATCAAGGACGTTTTCGACGGGCGCCTGGTAGGTTAGGCGGACGCCTGTTTGGCCCATAAGGGCCGGGGCCGGGAGTCCCGGTTCCGCCGCGGACGCCGCGGCCATTGCATAGGAACAGAAGGAGAGAGTCGCATGGACATGAAAAAGATGATGAAGGAACTGCAGAAGATGCAGGGCAAGATGGCCAACGTACAGAAGGAGATGGAGAGCGCGCTCTTCGAAGCCGAAGTGGGCGGCGGCATGGTCAAGCTGGCCATGAACGGCAAATACGAAGTGCAGTCCGTGAAACTCGCGAAGGACGCGGTGGATCCGGACGATGTGGAAGCCCTGGAAGACCTGCTGCTGGCCGCTTTCAATTCCGCCAAGTCCAAGGTCGACGAAGCCTCCCAGGAAAAGATGGGCGGCCTGACCAAGGGCTTGGGCATCCCGGGCATGTAAGGCTCCGTGCCCGGGGGGCAACGCCGGAAAACGTCTTGACTTGCCCCCGCATCGCGCCTAAGATGGATGTGGGCTTCCCGTTGGGGGGGTCAGGAGGGATGTCATGTTGCGGTATCACGAACGTTACGCGGCCATTCATCGCCTTTTTCGTTCCATCCTGTTCCTTGCCGCCTCATTGCTGTCCGCCGAGTTCCTGTCCGCCGTCCCGGCCCCGGCCCAATCACCCGTAACACTGCCGTTACCCGGCAAAGCGCTCGCGGGCCTCAAAGCCGCGCACCCCCGGTTGCTGGTTCCCGAAGGCGGATTCCCGGCCCTTAAAATCCGCATCCAGGCGGACGCCCAGTTGACGGCCTGGTATGCCAAGACCAAGGCCAACGCCGATCAGTTGCTGGCCCAACCGCCTTCCCAATACGTAATCCCGGACGGGTTGCGGCTTCTGGCCACCAGCCGCGCGGTGCTGGACCGGGTCTACACCTTGGCCCTGGTCTACCGCATGGAAGGCGATGCGAAATACGCGGAGCGGGCCTGGGCGGAGCTTTCGGCCGCCGCCGCCTTTCCGGATTGGAATGCCGCGCGGCATTTTCTGGACACGGGCGAAATGACGCACGCGTTCGCCATCGGATACGATTGGCTCTTCGACTATTTGACGCCGGAGCGGCGGACGACCCTCCGCAAGGCCATGGTGGATTTCGGATTCCAGCCGGGCTTCAATGCCTACAAGACGAAAGCGTTCTGGGTCAACGCCAAGCATAATTGGAACATGGTCTGCAACGGCGGACTAGCCATGGGCGCGTTGGCCATCGGGGACGAGGAAACGCCGTTGGCGGACAGCCTGCTTTCCCTGGCCCTGGGTTCGCTCGCCGGGTCCGGGTCCATCGAGGAATTCGGCCCGGACGGCGGCTGGGGCGAGGGCCCCGGCTATTGGGGCTATGCCATGCAATACCTGTCCACATTGTTGGGGGGCATGCAGACGGCCCTCGGCACCGACTACGGACTCGGCAAAATCCCCGGACTCGATCAGGCCGGGTTCTTTCCGATATACACCACCGGTCCCACCAACAAATCCTTCAACTATGCCGACGCGGGAGAAGGTCCCGGCGGAGGGCCCGGGATGTTCCTGCTCGCAGGCCTGTATCATCAGCCCGCGTTCGCGGGATATCAGAAGGATCATAGCGGAGGCGGAGTCCAGGAACTCATCTGGTATTCTGCGGGGCAAACTCCCAAGGCGGCCGGACTGCCGCTCGACCGCTATTTCCGGCATGCGGAGGTGACGGCGATGCGGAGCGCCTGGGACGATCCGCTCGGCGCGTTCGCGGGGTTCAAGGCCGGAGACAACAAGTTCAACCATTCCCATCTGGACCTCGGCTCCTTCGTGGCGGATGCGCAGGGAGTGCGTTGGGCCGGGAGCCTGGGCCCCGATGATTACAACATGCCGGGATATTTCGACACCGCCAAACAACGCTGGACCTACTACCGCCTGCGGGCGGAGGGCAACAATACCTTCATCCTGAATCCGGGAAGCGGGCCGGATCAGGAGATCGCCGCCGCCACGACCATCACCCGTTTCCAATCCTCGCCGGACGAGGTTTTCGCCGTCGCGGATCTCACGGCCGCCTACGCCAAGCAGGCGCAGAAGGTATCGCGCGGCTTCGCCTTGTTCCACGGACGCAAATGGTTCATGGTGCAGGACGAAGCCCAATGCGCCAAGCCCGCGGAGGCCTGGTGGTTCATGCATACCAAGGCGGTGGTGGAACTGGCGACCGACAGCGTATCCGCCACCCTGACCCAGAGCGGTAAGCGGATGGTGGCCCGCATCCTCTCGCCGGCGGGGGCGAAGTTCCTGGTGATGGACGCGAAACCCCTGCCTACCTCGCCAAACCCCGTCGTGCAGAACGTGAACGCGGGATGGCGCAAGCTCGCCATCCATCTTTCCGGTGTGACCGATGTGCGCTTGACCGTAGTGTTGGTCCCATTGGCGGCGGACGAAAATCCTCCGGCGACCTGGCCCCTGGTGCCGCCCCTTAACAAGGGTTGGCCTTCCGGGGCCGCCGGCCTCCGGGAACCCCGGCAAGGCCGTTTTCCGGACGGGCGCGGAACCGTTTCCCCGGCCGGGGCCATAGTAGCGGGCGGGTTACCCCAGGAATTCTTCCGTGTCGATGGACGCGCCGTCCCCTTGCATCCGGAAGCCGCGCCTCCCACCCGTCCCTGAATCCGCACCCCGGACCTTCGCCGCTACCCCAGGCTTGCGGAATTCGCGTTTCCATTTTATCCGAACGCTCTCGCCTCAAACATCCCCACTATCGGCTTCCCCGTGGTATTTACGGGTGGATTCCGCCATGCCCTTCGAATTATTTCCGGACATTCCCAAAATCCGCATTAGGGCCGTTTCCATTCCGCTATACATTCGGGAAGGAAAAGGAGGCGCGGATGCCCATCTACGAGTCGACAGGGGCAGGAATGAAGCAGGTAACTTGCGCGTTACCTGGAGGACCCGCGGAACCCCTGAAAGGGCCGGCCCCCATTGCCTTTCCCTTTGACGTGATGCGACCGCGGGCGGATCGGCCCCTTTGCGGATTCGACGAGTACGACGCATTGTCGGCGCTGGCCTCGCGTCCGGAACCGCCCCACTCGATCGGCGCCGGCGGTACCGGTGGTACCAGGGTTACAGGCGCCACCGGCGATTCCTCTTCCCTGTCCGCCCGCGTTTCCATGCAGTTCCGCGACCACATGATCCGGCTCTTCCAACCGATTGGCGTCCCGGGCTTGGACAAACCCAAATTCCTGAATTCACTCTGAACGGTAAACGGGGGCGGAACCATGCGGCGATTGGACGGGGCAGGCGCCCCCGGATATGATGGGAGCGGAATGAACGACAAATCCGAATCCAGGCCGGAGCCGAAGCCGTACGCGTATTACGATTACCGGGAATTCCTCCGCGAGGTTTTCGAATTCCGCAAAGCGCGGGACGAAGGTTTCTCCCACCGCAAGTTCCTGGCCGCCGCGCAGATTCCAGGCTCAGCCTACCTGGTGCGGGTGCTCAAGTCCAACCGCAAGCTCAATCGCAAATACGTGCCGCATTTCTGCCGCGCCCTGGGCCTGTCCGCGCGGGAGGAAAAATATTTCGCCGTGCTGGTCGACTACGGCAACGAGAAACGCCACGAGGCCAAACACCTGCTCCTGAAGGACCTGCTGAAAATGCGCGCCGCGGAACCGGAGCACTCTTTACGCGACACGCGCCTCAAGTTCTTCCGCCGCTGGTACTATCCCGTGGTCCGGGAAATCATCTCGCTGATGGAGTTCCGCGGGGACTTCAATCAGATGGCGCGCATGATCGTCCCGCCCATCACCGCGGTCCAGGCCGAAAACGCCGTCAAGTTCCTGGAGAAGAACGGTTTCGTGAGCCGCGATGACGGCGGACGCTATGTTCTTTCGGAAGCCTTCGTCACCTCCGGCGACGTGATGAATTCCACCGTCCTGGATCAATACCACCGCGCCAACCTGGCCCTCAATTGCGACGCCCTCGATCTGGTCCCGCCGGATCTGCGCAGCGCATCCTCCCTGACACTCACCCTGTCGGAAGCCAACTTCGACCGCGTGCGCAAGGAGATCCGCGACTTCCGCGCCCATCTGCTGGCCATCGCCAAGGAGGATCCCAATCCCGAACGGGTCTTCCACATCGGGTTCCTGGCCATTTCACGTTCCAAGAAGAAGAAGGATGACCACCACGCGGGCTGAACATTTCCTTCCACCTCCCGCCCGCCTGGCGGCCGACACATCCCGGCCGTCACGGCTTTCCCTTCCTTGCGGCCGGCGCTCCCGCGTTACGGTGTTCCTGCTCGCCGCCGGAGCCGTGCTATGGCTCAGCGCCTGCCTGGGTGATGAACCCGCCGGAGGAGGAAAGGTGGCCGGGGGCACCGGAAGCGAAGCCGGGGACGCTTACGGAGTCGCCCGATCCATCGGGGGCGAGAATCCCGCCGCGTTCGCGCGCGTCTCCCTGTACCACTCCGCCGATTCCCTGTTCACCCATCCCCAACCTTACGCGGACACCTTCGCGGATTCCCTGGGACGCTACCATTTCCGGATCCGCAAATCCGGAAAATACGATCTGGAAATCCGCTCGCACTCAGGGGACGGGATCCGATTCCGCGCCTGCATCCAGCTCGCCGCCCCCGGCGAAACCGACATCGGCGGTGACGTGCTTACGGAGCCCGCCTATTTCCGCGACCGCCTACCTGCGCGTCCGGTCTCCCCCACGCGGATTTGGCTGGCGGGAACACCGTACTCGGCCGAGGTGGACTCCCTGGGATCCTTCGTCTTCGGCATCCTGCCGAAAGGTGAATTCATGATGTTCTCCGAACGTAGCGCGGGTGATACCCTGGAAAGGATCGTGCTCGGAAATGTGATCCTGCTCCCCGGAGACTCCCTGGCGCCCCCCGACACGGTCAAAATCCCTCCGGCCGACACCGGCAAACCCATCGTGATCATACCCTCGGACACGGTCGCGTCGGATACCCTGGCTCCGGGCCAGTTCATGATCGAGGACTTCAATGATAGCGATGCCGTAAGCAACTACGGGCGCCTGAACGGAAAGCTCAAATGGATACCCTGTTCGGTGGAGCTTGCCTCCATGCGACCCTTCTCTTCCGCCACCTTCGGCTCGTTCCAGACGGCCGCAAAAGCCTATCGCGGCAAAAGCCTGGAGGTCGAGTACACGACCCTGCGCCAGGACTTGGGCAAAAGCATGGTCGAATTGCCGATGGCGCCATTGAATCCCAATCTCAGGACCGCGGATACCCTGGTCTTCTATGCGAAAGGATCCGGTAGTCTACAGGCCGAAATCGAACTCGAATTCATGGCAACGGTCGTGGAAGGTTCCTCGTTCGGTCTGGACAACATCATCTTGACCGGTACGACCTTCAAAACCGGAGACGCCCGCTGAGGGAAAAGGGGCAAACCCTCCCCCGTTTTTTTAAGTTTAAGGGCGGATGGAAGCCCTCATCGATACCCTGAAAATCCTGATTCCGCTGGCCTACCTGGCCACCACCGCCATCTACGCCCAATTGTTCTTCTCCCCCGAGGAAAGCCGCTTCGCGGGCAAGGCCCAGCTAGGCCTATCCCTGTCCTTGGCGCTGCACACGGGCCTGCTTATCCTGCTCGGTTATCACCTGCATCGCTGTCCCCTGGGCACCTTCGGCGAAGGCCTCCTGTTCCTGGCCTGGATCCTGGGCACCATCCACTTCCTCTCCGAATGGCTGGCGGATTCGCGCCGTCTGGGGTTGTTCACCTTGCTGCCCACCACCCTGTGCGTGCTGGTAGGCGTATTCCTGCTGCGCCCGGACTTCGCCCTGCCCGCGGAACTCCATAGCTCGCTGCTGGTCTTCCACATCGTGGCCAGCCTGGCCTCCTACGCCTGCTTCAGCATGGCCGCCATCCTCTCGGGGTTGTACCTGGTCCTGCACGGCAAGCTCAAGCACAAGAACTTCGACATCACCTTCCGCAAGCTCCCTCCCCTCGATAAGCTCGACAAGCTCTCGGCCAACTGGTCCTTCCTGGGCAGCGCCACCATGGTGGTCGCTTCGATCATCGGAATCACCTGGGTGCGCAAGGGCGGCATTGAGGGCATGGGCCTGAACGAAATGGCCATCTACCTGGTGCTGGCCGTGTTCCTCGCGGCCGGCGTATCGCGCCGCCTTTTCGGCCTGCGGGGCAAGCGCCACGCCCTGCTGGTATTGGCGGGCTTTCTGGTCCTGCTTCTGAACAACCTGATCGGCACGCACGGTTTCCACCACTGACATGGACGCGCGCGAAGACAAGGACGGCGATTCCCGAAGCCAATCGGCACAGGCCTTCGTGCTGGGCGCCAATCATCTGACGGCCTCGGTGGCCTTGCGGGACAAGCTGCTCTTCTCGGAAGCGGAGCTGCCGGAGTTCAGCCGCGCGCTGCTGCAGGTGCCGGGCATGCTCGAGGTGGTGGTGCTCTCCACCTGCAACCGTTCCGAAATCTACGGCATCAGTTCCCAACCGGCCCTGAGCCGCCCCCTGGTGGAAAAGCTCTGGGGCGCCAGCAAGCGCGTGAGCGAGGACGAGATCCGCACCCACGGCTATTTCCATTCGCAAGGCGAAGCGGTGCGCCATCTCTTCCGCGTGATCGGATCCCTGGACAGCATGGTGCTGGGCGAGATGCAGATCTTCGGACAGATCAAGGAAGCCTACCGCGTGGCGGTGGAACAACGTTGCGTGGACTTCTACCTCAACCACCTGTTCCAGTCCGGCATCCGCGTGGGCAAGCGCATCCGCAGCGAGACCAGCATCCATGAGGGCGCTGTGAGCATCAGCTACGCGGCGGTGGAATTGGCCAAGAAGGTGCTGGGCGATCTCAAGGGCAAGACGGTGGGCGTGGTGGGCGCGGGAGAGATGGGTGAATTGGCGGCGCAGCATCTGCACAAGGCGGGCGCGGCCAAGTTCGTCTTCTTCAACCGCACCCTGGCCACGGCGGAAAAGCTGGCGGCGGGATTCGGCGGGGAGCTGTGCCTGCTGTCCGATCTGGACAAGCGCCTTTCCCATTGCGACATCGTGGTCTCGGCGACAGGAGCGCCCGATATCGTCATCACCAAGGCCCAGGTGCAGGAGGCCGCGCGCCACCGCGGGGGACGGCCGCTGTTCCTCATCGACATCGCCGCGCCCCGGGACATCGATCCCGCCGCGGGCCAGGTCTCCAACGCCTACCTGTTCACCATCGACGATCTGAAGAACGTGGTCAACGAGAACGTGGCCCTGCGCAAGGAATCGTCCCGCCAGGCCCTGGCCATCATCGACGATGAGGCGGCCAAGGTGGAGGGCTGGTTCCAGGGCCTGGACATCGTGCCCACCATCAAGAACCTGCGCGACAAGTACCATGGGATCGCGGAGAAGGAAATCGAGAAATGGGCGGCCGGGCAGTCCGAGGAGACCCGGAAGCAGCTGGAGGCCCTGGGCCGCAGCCTATTGAACAAGTTCCTGCATCACCCCACCTCGCGGCTCAAGCTCCTGGGCGAGCGCGGGGACGGGAAACGCGCGAGTTACTTCGCCGGATTGTTTTTCGCGCTGGCGGAGGAAGAGAAGGAAGATGGCCAAGGATAACGCGGGTGGAACGAAAAGGCCTGACGGCGGAGCGAAGGACGCTCCTAAAGCCGCGATGGGTGCCTCAGGGAAGCAAACCCTGGTCATAGGCACGCGCGGCAGCGCGCTGGCCCTGACCCAGTCCAACATGATGGCGGACGCCCTGCGCGCGGCCCACAAGGGCCTGGAAGTGCGGCTAGAAGTCATCAAGACCGCCGGGGACGCGGATCAGAAGACCAAGCTGCACGCCTTTCCCGGCATGGGCGTTTTCGTCAAGGAATTGCAGACGGCCCTTCTGGCCGGAACCATCGATTGCGCCGTGCATTCCCTCAAGGACGTGCCCGAGGACGAACCCGAAGGCCTGATGCTGGCGGCCTTTCCGGAGCGCGAGGATGCGCGTGACGTCTTCATCTCCGATGGACGCTCCTTCCCTCAATTGCCTGCCGGCTCCAAGGTCGGCACCGGTTCGCCTAGGCGCGTGCTCCAACTCAAAGCCCTGCGGCCTGATTTGGAATACGTTGCGGTGCGCGGCAACGTGGACACCCGCATCGGCAAGGTGCGCAGCGGGGAGATCCAGGGCTTGGTGCTCGCGGCCGCGGGCATGAACCGCCTGGGGCGCGCCGCCGAAATCACCCATCCCTTCTCCTTCCAAGAGATGGTTCCGGCCATCGGCCAGGCGTCTTTGGGCATCGAATGCCGCGCCGCGGATGCGCGGGTGCTCAAACTCCTGGAAGCCATCGACCATCCCGAGACCCATGACGCCGTCGCCCTGGAGCGCGACTTCATGAAGCGCATCGGCGGCGGCTGCAAGGTTCCCATGGCCGCCCACGCTTATCCTTACGGGGAATACGGCATGCGCATGCTGGCCGTGCTCGGCGACCCGGCCACCGGCGCCATGGCCCGCGTGGAACAGACCCTGGATGAAGACGAAGAGGACGAAATGCTGGAAGAGCTGGCGATCCGCATGGAAGAGGCCTGCAATGCCAAGGGGATCCCCCTACCCCACGATCTGCCCGCCCATCATCTGCTGAACGGCGAGCCGCCTTCGGACGGGGGGTTCTGACCATGGCCGTGGTGATCAACACCCGCCCCGCGGATCAGAGCGCGGAACTCAGCGAGCTGCTGCGCGCCGCCGGTTTCGAACCCGTGGAAATCCCCATGGTCGACATCGTGCCGGACGAGGAAGGCCTGGCGCGCGCGCGCCGCCTGCAACCAACCGGCTTCACCGGCGTCTTCCTCTCCAGCCCCAACGGTCTGCGCCACCTGGAGTCCGGCTTGTTGCCGCGCGAATTGGAAAACTGGATGGCCAAGCCCTTCTACCTGGTGGGCCCCAAGGCCTCGGCCCTGGTGGAAAAGCTGGGCGGCAAGGTTGCGTTCCATCCCAAGGAGGCCTCCCTCGACGGATTCCTGAAGGAGTTTTCCCCGGCGGCGGCCATGCACGCCGGCGGCACGGGTAACCTGGTTGTTACCGGGCTGATCATGAAGCAGCGCTGGCTGCATCCCTGTTCCGCCTCCACGCGGCTCGACCCCGCCGCATTCAAGGCCAAGAACATCGACGTGGAGAACCTCGCCGTCTACAAACCCGGCATGTCCCCGGACGCGGGCAAACGCCTTGCCGAATCAGGCCCCCGCGCCAACGCCGTGGTCTTCTGCTCCGGCTCCGCCGTCGAACACTTCTTCACCGCCGCCCCGGAACTTGCCGCCAAGCTCGGCAAACCGGACGGCCTTTTCGCCGTCTCCATCGGCCCCTCCACCTCGCAGGCCCTGTCCGACCGCGGGGTGGAACGCTGCCGCCAGGCCGTGCACGCGGACAACCCCAGCATTGTGGACGCCCTCAAGGCCGCCTTCGCCCATTCCGCCACCAAGGTGATGAAAAAGTCTCCGGACAGCAAAACGACGCAGGACGCCAAGTCCCCTGATTACAAAACCACAGTGGATAATAAGACGGTTCCGGAAACCGAATCCCCGAATACAAAGTCCCCAGAAAAAATTGTTCCCGAGAAAAAGACATGAGCGCCGCATCGCATGAAAGCCGCCACGAACGCGCGCGGAAAGTCATCCCCGGCGGCGTGAACTCCCCCGTGCGCGCCTTCCAATCCGTGGGCGGCGCCCCCGTGTTCGTCAAATCCGCCAAGGGCCCGCGCATCACCGATGCCGATGGCCGCGAATACATCGACTTCGTCTGCTCCTGGGGACCCATGATCCTGGGCCATGCCTTCCCGCCCGTCATCGCCGCGGTCCAGGCCGCCGCGGTCCACGGCACCAGCTTCGGCGCCTGCACGGAAGCCGAGACCGAAATGGCCGAGGCCGTGCGCGACTGCGTGCCCTCGGTGGAGAAAGTGCGCCTGGTCTGTTCCGGCACGGAAGCCACCATGAGCGCCGTGCGCCTGGCGCGCGGCTATACCGGCCGCGAGAAGATCGTGAAGTTCCGCGGCTGCTATCACGGCCATGGGGATAGCTTCCTGATCCAGGCCGGTTCCGGCGCCCTCACCTTCGGCAACCCATCGAGCCCCGTCGTCAACAAGGGTAGCGCGCAGGATACCCTGCTGGCGGACTACAATAATCTGGATTCGGTCCGCGCCCTGTTCAAAGCCTGCGGGGACGAGATCGCCGCCATCATCGTGGAGCCCGTGGCGGGCAACATGGGCGTGCTGATTCCGGAGCCGGGTTTCCTGGAAGGCCTGCGCGCCCTCTGCGACGGGCGCAAGACCCTACTCATCTTCGACGAGGTCATTACGGGCTTCCGCCTGGGATTGGCCGGCGCGCAAGGCTTCTACGGCGTCAAACCGGACCTCACCACCCTGGGCAAAATCCTGGGCGGCGGCCTGCCCCTCGCCGCCTACGGAGGCCGCGCGGACATCATGGACATGTTGAGTCCGGTAGGCCCGGTCTATCAGGCCGGAACCCTGGCGGGCAATCCCCTGGCCACCGCCGCGGGCCTGGCCATGCTCGCGGAAGTCCGCAAACCCGGATTCTATGCCTCCCTCAACCAGCGCGCGGAAAAGTGGGAAGCGGACCTGCGCTCGGCCCTCAAAGGCGCTGCCTTCCCCTGGTGCATCAACCGGGTGGGCTCCCTGATGACCCTGTTCTTCTGCGCGGGACCCGTGCGGGACTACGACTCCGCGCTCAAGGCCGATACCAAGATGTATGGTCGGTTCTTCCACGCGATGCTGGACCAGGGCGTGTACCTTGCGCCCTCGCAGTTCGAAGCGGCCTTCCTGTCGGCGGCGCATGACGATGCGGTGATGGCGGAGACGGCCGCGGCGGCGCGGAAGGCAATATTGGAAGTCTAAGCTACCAGCCTTAACGCTATTCCGCATCCCCTTGGGCGTTCGTTTTTACGATTAAGCAATCTTTCTGCGTGGCGCCGAAAGATGAAGTGGAGCCGGCGATCAGGAATCCGCCATCCGGAGTTTGCGCTCCATAATGCGCATAGTCATCCTTATCCCCGCCATATGTCTTGGACCACAATTCATTCATATCCGCATCCGTCACCACAAGATAGGCATCCATGTTATTGGCCGCGTTTTTCGTGTAACCCGCCAGGACATATCCGCCTGATTTGGTTTTCGAAATCGACAACAAATCATCGTCCCTAGTGGAACCGAACGTTTTCGTCCACAGGGAGTCGCCGTTGGATGTGGTTTTCATGACTGTGCCATCTTCCCCACGGCCGGTGGAGTTCGTTCCTCCCACAATCAAAAAACCCCCGTCCGCGGCAATCGCCAAGCCGCTCCCATGGTTTGAATAGGCTCCGCCATAATATTTCATCCAAACCAAACTTCCTGATGCAGTGAGCCGAAGCAGGAACGTCTTGTATGCGGCCGTGCCACCAACGGAGGAACGGCCGGTGACCAGGAAATCGCCTCCGGGCAATTGAACGGTCGAATAAGCAAACTCTTCATCCGCAACGACTCCAAAAGTCCGGGTCCAAAGCGTGTCTCCCGATCCATTCAGTTTGGCGAAATAAATGTCATTATGATCTCCAACGTCTCCAGATTGGGTCCCGACCACTGCAAATCCGCCATCGCTCGTTTCCAATATGGATGCTCCGGATTCCTGAAGGGTTTGGGTTCCCGCAAATTTCTCCCAAATGGGAGAACCACTCTTATCGTATTTGCCGATGAAAATATCCGAAGTCGCCGCCCCTTTGGCGAAACCCGTCCCGAACGCGACAAAATCCTTGGTGGCGGTTTCCAAAACATGGCTGACCATTGCGCTTTGCGCTTTGAAGTCTCTGGTCCAAAGAGTGTCCCCATCGGCGTCAAACCTGACCATGATGGAATTGATACCGTAAGGTTGGACCGATACATAATCCGAGAACAGGTAGCCGCCGCTGCTCGCGGCTACAATATTATTCGCGTCGTCGTCATCCTTGGTGCTGAACCTCCGAATGAAACCAGGCCCGCGGATCTTAAGCTCATAGGTTTTTTCAACTCCTTCCTCAGCCTTGACGGAGATCTTCACGGTTACAGGTGAAAGGGTTCCGCTGAAGGATATGGAAGTCGTGGCGCTATCGCCTGGTATTTCGGTACCGTTTATGGTAATCGATTTTGAAAAGGGGTCATCCGCTACCACCGTCATGACTACTGACTTGGTGCCGGCGGCAACTGTATCGCTGTAAATCAAGTTGGCCGGGGCAAATTGGGGGAATAGCCTCCCGATATCAACGCCGAGCTTCCGCAGATTCGCATTAAGACTTCTCTTATGAACTTTCACTGAATAGGTCAGGCTATCTCCGTTTTCAGAGCGGACCACGAAGTTGAAAATGTTATCCCCGGAAAGCAGATTCTGGATTTCGGAATGAGCCCCAGATAGGATGCCCGCACCTTTTAAGAAAACTCGCGCAGACCCGATATTTGGGGTGGGTATGAAGAAGATTGTGGAATCCGAGGAAGCAATATTCATCGAATAGTTTTTGTTGGCATTCGAAAAGGCTGGAACCAATACACCAACGCTTGGTTCCAAACCCTTTAAGGTGGCATCGGCATTGCGCCGGTAAACCGTGAGGTTGTAGCTTTTGCTATTGCCATCCTCCGCGGTAACTTGAATGGGAATCAGATTATTGCCGTCGGATAAGGCGAACTTTTTTTCCACTTCAGCGGCATTGGCCGGAACATCCATGACCTTGATCGACCTGACAAGGGGATGAGCGGACTTCAAATGAATGGAAATCGAATCGGTGCGGCTATCCACTGTATCGATATATGTCGATTGGTTCGGAGAGAAATTCGGGACAATTTTCCCGGAACCAACCACAATCTCCTTCAAATCAGCATTTGAACTCTTCCTATGGATCAAAACCTGATAAAAACCGGAATCGCCGCTTTCCGCCAGGATTTTCAGATCGAAAACATTGTCTCCGACCGACAAAGCGAGATTCGAGGTGAAGCTGCCGGAGGTAACCGAAGAATCTTTCAGGAAAATCTTCGAACTCGCATTGCTCAAAGTGGGCTTGATTGCTAACCCGGAAACCACAAAAGCGACCGTATCCGAATAGCGGACAATCTTAGTGGAAAATTCAGGTGATATCAATCCAACGCTAAGTTCGATATTTTTCAAAGTCGCATCGGGCGAAGGAAGCCTGCTGACGATGATCCGGTATTCCTTCTTCGTCGAATCATCGTGGGCAGTCACTTGGATTCGCACGGTATCCACTCCGATTTTGACCTGGATGGAATCTCCCTGAGAGCCTGAAATCCTTGCAAATCCGTTCACGGATATCTTGGCGTTCAGCGGATCGGAAGCGGAAGGAGTGACCGTGATGGATTTTCGCCCGTTTTCCAATGTGACGAAATAATCCAACGTGTCCCGGGAAAACTTCGCGGAAACCAGCCCCGGGTCCACAACGAGGCCACTCAAGAAGGCATCGTTGTTTTTCTTTCGAACCATGTAAATGCTATAATCCTTAAAATCGATTCCATTTTGGGCTTTCACGTGTATGCCGATGAGATTTCCCCCAATTTGCAAGGGAACCCTTTTCAAAGAATCTTCAGCCATCAACCCAATATCATTGATGCTTAGGCTGGCCTGAGGATCCTCGGTCCGAACAAGAACCTTCGCTGAATCATAGGAATAGGGCACCTCGGCCGAGTAGGAAAACCGTCCCCGCTCAAATGCCGGCGCAAGCATAAGACCCCTGATTGACAGTGCCGAAAGATAGGCATCCGAACGAAAGGTGATTGAAACAACTACAGAATCCTCCGTTTGATTCCCATCATCATCGGTTACCCGGAAAAACCATTTCTGATCCATCGCAACCTTCGACGCCGCAAAAACCGTATCACCGCTTTTGGAAATCGAGTAAACCCCGTCTGAGGTTTTCCATTCATAAGAGGCGATTTTTCCCATGCTATCTTTGCCATATCCGTGCAAATGAACAGAATCCTGAACCATCACGGAAATGTCCTGGCCCGCGAAGGCGGTTGGCGCATCCTGAAGGACATGTACCTTCAAGGTATCGAAATAGGGTTTTCTGGATGCGTCCTTGATACGAACAACTAAAGAGAAAATCCCGGAATCGGGAAATGTTCGAGCGCCCCTTAGGGAATCGCTTTCCCTTTCAAAAGCGAATTCCGGTCCATATTTCCCATTTCCATCAAAGTCCCATGCGTATGAAAAAACGATTCTATCGCTATCAACGACTCCGGCAGCGAAATGCAAGGAATCCTTAATGGTCAGGACTGTGTCCTTATAGGCAAATCGGACATTGGGTATCCGCAGGCCGCGTTTGGACAAATCCAATGGTGTCGATGTGGACCGTAATTCACCTGTCGCCACGTCGAAATCCCGGACTTCTTCGTATATCTCCTTATTGGATCCGGATTGATAACCCTTGATAATGACGTGGATGACTCCACCGGGAGGGACGGTCACTAAAAGCTTTTTCAACTTTTCCAATGAGGATAGTGAATCGGTTTTCCATAAGGTGACCGTATCATTTCCGGAAGTATCGGTGTACCCTACCCATAGTTTTCCAAAGCGAAGATAGGTGGAATCCGCTTCAATGGTCAGCAGAACCTTATTTGAATTCTTTTCATCATTGACCTGACAATGCCAAATCGAAATGGCCAAAATGGAAAAGACAAACAACCAAATGAGTATCCGAGATGCATTCCGGTTCATTAATTTCCACCCTTGGGCACGAAAACTTCCCTGGGTTCGGATTCATTCCCGCTTAGGGCGAAATAAAGGTACGCCGCAGTTCCAACCGCCGCAGCCGTCAACCCGCCGATGATCCAATTTCTCGGCCGATTCCACCTAACCGCCCCGGTATCCGCCGACGATTTGGACGCTTCGTTTTCCTGCGATCCAGCTTTCGGTCTATCCGGAAGCTGGATTGTCAATCCGTCGAGCCCAAACCCATGTTGCCTGGCGATAAACTCTTCCCGCACCTTTTCAAATATTCGATCAATCTCATCACTTACGAACATATCGACCAACTTCGCCGAAGGAACCATCTCTAGCAGGCGCATCATATAGTATCTGCCCTTTTCCCGTGTTTCCGGACTTGCCGTGTAGATGACTGCAAGGTGCTTCGCGATGAAGACGCTATCGGAAAAGCTATAGCTGAAGTTGTTTTTTTGGAATCGTTCGAGGACTTCAATAACAGGTTCGAAATCGCCATTATTATAAAGGTTGTGGATCGCTTTTTGATTCAGCTCCTCGGCCAGAGTTCCCCGGGATTTTGAAGTTGAAACAACATTTTTGGCAGCCATTGCTTGACAAAAGGAAAAAACCAAAGCCGTCGATAGTGCCAATTTCAAAAGTTTCAACATCATGTTCCAATTCGATTTTACAAGATGCGGGATTGCGTTTGAGGCTATTCGGGCCATTACGACCTGGCTTGATAACCATCGGGTAAAAAATAGGTAAGGTCCGTGGTCCTGCGCGAAGTATGGTTGAGGGGAAATTCGCCTTCGGAATAGGCATGACTGATGGCTTCTTTGTCGAGGGTGCCGTCCTGTTTGAAGCCGAAGGCGGCGAAGGCGCGAGGGGCTATAGCGCGTACGCCGACAATCTGCAGGTAAAGGATTTTTTTTGACATTGGTTAAGACAAGTTAGGATTCAATAAATGGGTTGGAAAGGCGAGCATATCACGGGTTTACTTCTCCTTGGCGGATGGATTCAACTGGGTTTTTAGGAAAGTACGGTTCAGTTTACAAGTAGCGGACGTTGTGCCTTTTGTCTTTAAAAACCTGCACGATATTGGTACGCGTTCCCTAATAGGAAGCAGCAAGGTGATATTAAAATATCTTTTCTTTTTCGGATCGATACCGCCTGGATATGAACATTTCAGCATCCAATCGGTTTGAGTGGAGTCGAATTCGGTATTAGCGCTCGATCCCTCGGGGTCATCTTCCCATTCGACCATTTCTTCGTCCCAAACCCATTCATCCAGTTGTTCATCCAATCTTGAAGTGGATTTCTTAATCAGGCCCACGGTTCGAAGCTTTCTCTTAGATTCGGGGAGTTCGCCAATCAGGATGGCGCCGTCAGGAACATTGACGCCTTTGCTGATTTCCGGAGGACAACTAGTTGCATCCTTGCTTGTTGAAGAGGTGTCGGAGGCCCTACAGGAAAGAGTGAGTGTGCTGCAAATCACTAAAATGGGGAGTGAGTATTTCATAAATTGGTTTCTCGCTCGTCTGCCAGTTATTGTTCAGTCAAGACCACGAAGTATTCCTCGCCATCATCAACCCATTTGACCCGGTTTTCGTGAACAGTTCCTTTGGTATCGGTCCAAGGTTTCTTCGCCGGTTTGCCATCGTCCTCCGCATTCACAGAATACTTTTTCGATCGAAAATCAATGGCTGCTCTTTGGTACTGATCCATCATGAGCACCGCGCTGCCAGCCGCCTTCGATTCCAAATACGATTGGTAGTCATCGTGTTTGATGTAGATTCCGACATGCGACCTTCCGGATGAATCGCTATAGTAGGTGCCATCTCTAAGGGTCGCGATAACCGTGCCCTTGGGCAATTCGCCGGGTTTGAAGTCGCATACCCTTGGCCCTTTTTTCCAGCTTTTGGTCTGTGGCAGACCAAAATACCTGACAAAAGATACGCATTGATTATTGAAATCCTCCGGGATTTCCCCTGCGGGATCTCTGATATCTACAGGATCCAACTGGATTGCCGCGTCTTTGAATTTTTCAAAATCCTTAATGACGTAGCCTCTCCCCTCAAACCCATCAAAACTAATTCGCTCAAAACTGCCCGGCTTATCCTCCGCTTTCGGACTTTCTGACACGGGTTTTTGAATTTCTTCCCGCACCAACTCATCATAGAACAAGCACTTGCTCCCCGGCACAGACCGCTTCCCAGCCTTCTTGCATTGCGCCTGACAAGCTGCCTCGTTTCCATCCTGGCAGGGAAAATGCACCGGGAAATTCTTGTTCGGCACAATGAGGATAAACGCTACCCGACAATTTTCCGGAGCGGCCTCCTTGCTTTCCTTCGCCTGGTTGTTCGAAGCGCATCCCATCCAGGGATTCCCCGCCACCTTGCAAAAACGCGAGGCATCGATCTTGATGTCATGCTTGCCCTTCATATACGCGGCAAACAGCGCTTGGCGCGTCGCGGGATCTTCCTTACCGGATTCGAGCACCCCCGCGCTTTTCCGGAACGCTATGAACGCGGCTTGTGTCTTCGGGCCGTCGGTTCCATCCGCGGCCCCGTGGTAATGGCCCAGGTCCTTGAGTATGGATTGCAGGGCTTTCAATCCCCACTTTTCCACGTTGTACAACTTCTCCCAAGTTGCCGCCTCGTCGGTGATGAACGCGTGCGCGCTTTGCGCCCGCCGCTCGCTCAGAACCTTCGCGTCCTTCTCGCCCTTGTCCGTATGGC
>OBEQ011467582.1_pt1 | contig 42677 bp, 36 predicted proteins | sample 1670901 | NCBI WGS metagenome assembly OBEQ01 (sample SAMEA104232315, study PRJEB22302) | groundwater metagenome | biome: forest; feature: aquifer; material: groundwater | place: USA | collected 2011-08-07 | depth 5.4 m
GAGCCCGGCGTGCCCGGGCGCTGCGACAGACACGACAAGCCGATCGGGGCCGGCCACTTCGGCGACGGCGGCCCCGGCGCAGGCTTCACCTGCGAGGGCTGCCACGTGCTCTCGCCCGCGGCGGGCTTCTTCGGTACCGACGGGCAGTCCAGCTTCGAGGGCAAGATACCGGATCAGACGATGAAGATCCCGCACCTGCGCAATCTCTACACCAAGGTCGGCATGTTCAGCATGGTGGGGGAGCCGGAGGGGGGCGCGCAGGTTCGCGGCTTCGGGTTCATCAACGATGCGAGCGTCGACAGCCTGTCCCGCTTCCTCAAGCGGAACAAGAACTTCGACCCCAGCCCCGACGGCCTCGTCGGCTTCACCGGCGGCGATCCGCAGCGGCGCGACGTCGAGCAGTTCCTCCTCGCCTTCGACAGCGACCTCGCGCCCATCGTCGGACAGCAGATCACGCTCGACGCGAGCAATGCCGCCAAGGTCGGGCCGCGCATCGATCTGCTGCGAGCGCGGGCCCAGACCGCCTTCGCCTCCAAGGTCCTCGGGCCCAGCGTGACCGAATGCGACTTGGTGGTGCGCGGCGTGGTGGACGGGCGCATGGCGGCCTTCGCCCTTCGCCGCGATGGTGCCTACGACCCGGACGACGACGGCGCGTCCATCTCCGACTCGGCGCTGCGTGCGCTGGCGAAGGTCACTGGGCAGGCACTCACCTTCACCTGCCTGCCCCCAGGCTGGGGCCCGCGCGCCCTCCACCGCGATCGAACGCCGTAGCGACTGCTTAGCGGCCACAAACCCAGGTCATCATGACCGCTGGTTCCAGTCTTAGTCCGGATCCGGCGAATCTTGCAGCGCAGTACGCCATCCTTGATGACCGCGAGCGGCCGTACTGCCAGCCCCGACTTCGAGACTCGAGTCACGAGAGAGTCGTGGAGCACCTCCTTCGGGCGTACAGTGCGGCCCTTCGTCTAGCCGCGCGGTCGCGCCTACCGAGGTCACCAACGATGAAAATCCGCCTTCGCTGCTTGAGATTCCTGCTCGGTGCGTCTCTTGTCGCAGGGTCCATGGCGCACGCCCAAGGCCGCTTCCAGTTCGACACGGCGCCCGGCTACCTGTCCAAGCAGGTCGTGCCCTCGCGCTATGCGCTGACGCTGAATCTCGACCCGGCCCGAGACACCTTCACCGGCCAGGCCAGCATCGCCGTTCGTGTGCGTGAGCAGGCACCTTCCATTGAAGTGCATGCCTACGAGCTGTCGGCCGCCAGTGCGCGCCTCGTCACGTCCGGCGCCATTCGGCCGCTGCAGGTCACCGCGCAGCCCGGCTCGCAAAGCTGGCGCCTCGAACCCACCGACGGCCTGCCGATCGCGTCCGGCGATCACCGTCTCGAGATCGACTATGCCGGCAAGGTCAATGTCGCCGGCGAGGGCTTGTTCATGGCGCCTTACGAAGCTGGCGGGCGCAAGTTGCGCATGCTTGCCACCCAGCTCGAAGCCATCTACGCGCGCAGGCTCTTCCCGGCGTTCGACGAGCCCTCCTTCAGAGCAGTCTTCGAGATCACGGTGCGGGCACCAAAGGAATACGACGTGGTGTCCAACATGCCACGTGCGGGCCGCGTTCGGGCGGGTCCGTCCACTGAACATCGCTTCGCGCCCACGCCGCCGATGCCGACCTACCTCGTCAGCGTCGCGGTCGGTCAGTTCGACGTGATGAAGGGGCGGGCGGCAGGTGTGCCGCTGCAGATCTTCACAGCCCAAGGCAAGCACGAAACTCGCCCGCCATGCCATGCGCACCACCCGGCAGGTGCTTCCCTACTACAGCCAGTACTTCGGCGTGCCCTATGCACTGCCCAAGCTGGACCAGTTCGCGGTGCCCAGCGTGCGTTGGGTTGCGATGGAAGACTGGGGACTCATCTCCTACGCCGAGGATGACTTTCTCGTCGACTCGCAGCGCAGCAGTCCCGCAACCGTGCGCGGCGCTTACGCAACCATTGCTCACGAGATCGCACACCAGTGGTTCGGCAACCTCGTCACCGCAGCCTCGTGGGAAGAGATCTGGCTGAACGAGGCCTTTGCAACGTGGCTCGAGCGCAAGACAACAGACCGCTTCAATCCCGCATGGAAAATTCCCCTGCAGTCGCGGCTGCCGATCGATCGCGCGATGACGCTCGACGCTGGCACGGCCACCCGGGCCATCCGCTCCGGTCCAGTGCGAGAAACCGCCGTGTCCGACGTATTCGACCCCATCACCTATGCCAAGGGCGGTGCGGTGTTGACAATGGTTGAGCAGTGGGTCGGTCCGGACGGATTTCGCCGAGGTCTGGTCGCCTACATGAAAGGTCAACGCCTGTCGAACGCCACCGCCGCAGACCTGTGGCATTACATCGGCCAAGGCTCCGGCCAAGACGTGGGCAGCGTGGCTGCAAGCTGGACCGACCAGCAGGGATTTCCGCTGGTGCAGGTGAACTCCCGGTGCGATGCCGGTCGGCAACGCATCACGCTCGCGCAAAGCCGCTTCAGCAGCGCCGGCCCCGGCCACTCGGCGCAGGTCTGGAAGATCCCGGTTCGCTACGCGCGTGGCAAACAGGTGGCGACGGTGCTGCTCGACACGGCGCAGCGCACGCTCGATCTCGGCGCCTGCAGCGACGAGCCTGTCATCGTCAACGCCGGTGGGGTCGGCTTCTACCGGGTCGCCTACGAGGCTGCCACGCTCCAGGCGATGACCAAGCGTTTTGTCGACTTGCCGCAGGCCGATCGCGTGACGCTGCTCAGCGACTCCTTCGCCCTCATGCAATCGGGCAGCCTGGCGCTGCAGTCGTACCTGGACATTCTGGAAGCGCTGCCGCGCGTCACGGATGCTTCGCGGACCATGCTGTGGTCGGTGGCCCGTTCGGAACTCGACTTCCTCGACACCACGATGGCCGGCAGGCCGGCCCAGAAGATGGTGCGTGCCATCGGCCGCAAGCTGCTTGCGGCGCAACTCGAGCAGCTCACCTGGACGCCGGCACCGAGGGAAGATGCTCAGACCGCAGAGTTGCGCGGCACGCTGATCGCGCTGCTGGCGAAGTTCGATCACGCGCCCACCATTGCGCAGGCCATGCGCGCGTTCGATGAAGACGATGCCGGCACGCGAAAACTGCCTGCCGCCTTGCGCGAACCGGTGGCCCTCGCCGTCGGCATGCACGCGGATCGGCCGCACTTCGAGCGTTTGCTGGCACGGCTGAAGACGGCTTCGGGCGAGGAAGAGCGCTGGATGCTTGCGAAGGCCCTCGCCGCCGGCCGCGACCCGCAGCGTGCCGAAGAATTTCTCGCTGCATCCCTTGCGGGCGTGGCACCGGCCAATGTTTCCTCCGCCATCCCCGGGCTCGTGGCAAGGCTGTCGCCGTTTGGCGACCTGGCCTATCGATACACGCTGGATCACTGGAAGCCTCTGGCAGAGCTCGCCGGCACCTGGGGCCAGACGTTTCTGCTGCCCGGGGCCGCAGCCGGGTTCAGCGCTCCTGAGCAAGGTGCGCGCCTCGTGGAGGACCAGCGCCGCACCGCCGGCGCCAACGGAGATGCCATCGCGGCGCAGGAGGCCGAGAACATCCGCCTGCGCGCGGCCGTGAAGGCGCGCGAAGCGCCGGGTTTGGAAAGGGGCTTGGTGGATTGAGTGCCGATGCGCCGGCCAGGTCGATGGATCGCCGTCACCAGCAGTTCAATGCCTGCTATAGCTCGCTGGTAGCGCACATCTCGGCTCTTGCGGGCTTGTGGACGTATGCGACGCACCAAGGGCCCCGAACCCAAGTGATAGCGAGCCTATGGCCTGCGGATGACTCGTCTGGTCAGCGCGCGCAGCAAGAGGACGGACTGGCCTGTATCGGCGGGCACTTGTGCGTGCCGTACGAGCAGTACACGCAGCAGTCACCAGCCTTCGGGCGCAGAACAGCTTTGCAGCTTGCGCACTCGTAGAACCACTGGCAGGCGTCAGTGGGCATCGTCTCTTCCTTCACGTTCCCGCACTCGGGGCATGTGATGGTCGATTGCAGAACAGCTTCCGTCATGTCACTGAATCGTCTTCACGGACGAAGGGAAGCCGGCGTCAGCCGTGGCCTTCGTCAGCGCTTCGGGAGTTGCCTTTGCCGGGTCGAAGGCCACGACGGCACGCTTCGTCTTGAAGTCGACCTTGGCGGAGTCCACCCCGGGCACCTTTTCAAGGGCCTTGCGAACGGTAATGGGACAGACAGCGCAGTCCATGTTGGTGACGTCCAACGTCGCCGTTTTGTCTCCCGCAGCAAACACCGCGGAGGCAGCCACCGTGGTGGCCAGCAAGAGGGCAAGAGATTTGTTCATGGCAGATCCTCAGTAGAAGAGCGGTGCGTACAGGGGAAAGGCCATCAACGCCGCGGCGACGGCGGCAACGACACAGAAGATGATGCGCTGGCGCTGACGCACGACAGGCACTGCACAAACCTCGCCAGGGGCGCAGTCCTGCGGCTTGCGGTAGAGGCGATAGAACGCGAAGCCGAAAGAGGCAAGCGCGACTGCCATGAAATACGGCTGCAAGGGCTCCAGCGCCACCAGGCGCGAGCCCCATGCACCGCTCACGCCGAGCACGACCAGCAGCAGCGGTCCGGCGCAGCAAGCAGACGCGCCAATCGCGGCGGCGCCGCCGGCAAGGACGGAGCCGGTGGTAGCCCAGCGTATCGACACGGTCGGTTCCTATGCAGCTTGATTGGAGCTAGTCTAGGTACGTACCTGACTACGGAGTCAAGCCCCCATGAAGGAAATGACTATCGGCCGGCTCGCCGAAGCGGCAGGCGTCAACGTCGAGACGGTTCGGTACTACCACCGGCGAGGACTCCTCGCGCCTGCGCAGCGCCTTGCCGGCAGGATCGGGCGCTACCCGCCCGGCGCACTGACGCGCCTGCGCTTCATCAAGCGCTCCCAGTCGCTCGGCTTCTCGCTGGACGATGTCCAAGCCCTTTTGTCGCTCGACGACGGTCAGTCTTGCAGTGCCGCGAGAACCATCGGAGAGCACAAGCTGGCGGACGTGCGACAACGCATCCAGACGCTGCAGGCCCTCGAGGCTGCGCTTCAGGGGTTGGTCATCCAGTGCTCGACATCGAAGCGCAAAGTCAGCTGTCCACTCATCGAGGCGCTCATGCAGGCCGAGGAGCCGGTGAGCTGAACGGTCAGTGCGTGTGCCGGTGGTGGATGTCCGGGTAGTGCCGGTGCTCGTGGGTCAAAGCAGCGTGAGCATGCGGATGCACGTGCGGCTCCGTCCCGTCCCAAGGGAGGTCGTGCTGATGCTGATGATGCTCATCGTGCCGATGCCGGTGGGTGTGCTCCAGCGGCTCGTGGGTGTGGCCATGCTCGTGGCGCTCACGAAGGTGCAGCCACACGCCCAAGGCCATAAGGGCCGCGGCGACCCAGAACAGCACACCCGGCAGCGCCGGCCACAGCGCAATGGAAATCACCACGCCGAACAAGGGCGCGACCGAGAAGTAGGCCCCCGTGCGAGCCGTTCCAAGGGTCCGCAGCGCCACCACAAACAGAGCCAGGCTCACACCGTAGCCTGCGAAGCCCACCAGCATTGCAGAATCGAGCGGCCCCGCTGCCGGCAGAACCGCACCGTTGGCCAGCGCCAAGCCGGAGTTGCACGCACCGGCAATCAGCCCCTTCAGGCATGCGACGAGCATCGCATCGTTCGTGGACACCTTGCGCGTCAGGTTGTTGTCGACCGCCCAGCACAGGCACGCCGCAACAATGAGCAGCGCCCCCGGTGACAGCGAGGCACTGTTCGGCTCCCAGGACAGCAGCGAACCACCTGCGACGATGGCCACCATGCCGAGCACGATTTGGCGGTCCGCGTTCTCCTTGAACACGAGCCAGGCGATGAGTGCCGTGAGAACGCCTTCCATGTTCAGCAGCAGGGATGCAGAGGCCGCGGTGCTCTGGGCGAGGCCCGCCATCAACAACGCGGGACCGAGCATTCCGCCCGCGACGATGGCGCCGAGCAACCACGGTACTTCACGCCTCGGAATGCGAGGCACAGTCGCGTGGCCCCGGCTGCGCTGAACCAGGTGGCGACCAACCAGGAGCGTGGCGAGACCCAGCCCGCTCCCCAGGTACAGGAGTCCCGCAAGCAGCAGGGAAGGCATGTCGCCCACCAAGAGCTTGGCAAGTGGCGTGCTGGCTCCGAAGAGGAGCGCTGCGGCGAGGGCGGGAGTGGCGGAACGGATGGACATGACCGTGGGTGACTCTCAATCGTGGCCGGCTGCACTGGTGGACTTCGATGGTCGAATGAACGCTCGCACAAGAAGTTCAGCGAGGTGTGCGCAGCTTGTTCAGCGCCCACGGAACAACACCGATCGCGATGCCTCCCAGTCCGACGACGTTCGTGGTCAAGTCGAAGGTCGGAATGCTGTAGATGGCAATGAACGTCAGAAACGATGCGCTTGCCGCCGGCCACAGAAACAGGAACAAAAATCGACCAGCGGATTTGAACGCCGTCTTGCGAAAGTGCCACATGCAGGCAAAGCCTGCCAAGCTGTAGTAGCAGGCCACCTGGAATCCAATCGCATTGACCGAGTCCTTGATGACCAGGTTCACGGTCGGGAAATAGGACGACAGGAAGAGCAGGACGAGCCCAATGACCACAATCACGCTCGTCGCCACCCACGGCGTCTTCCAGCTCTTGTGCAAAATCGCGTAGCGCGGGTGCAGTGCGCCGTCGCGCCCCTTCGCGTACATCGTGCGCGTGAACTGCAGGATCGACGTCTCCAGCGTTCCGATCGTGCTCAGCATGACCGCCAGCACCGCGATGTAGCTCCATGGCCGCGGGAACAGTTTGTCGGCAACAGCGAACACGACGTTGGTGCTGGATTGCTCGATCTCGGCATCGCTCAGCACCAGCAGGCACGCTACGGCGAACGTCATGAACAGCAACAGCACGATCAACATGGCCACCACCGCGCCGCGCCCCGGAGCATGGGCTGCGTCGCGCGTCTCCTCGTTGAGATTGAGGGTGACGTCCCAGCCCCAGAAGAAGAACAGCGCGGTCAGCGCGCCGGTGGTGAACAGCGCCGGCGTGAACTCGGTGATCGAGAACCAGCGCCATGAAATCGCATGCGCCGGATGCAACGCGTAGTGGATCAATGCCGCGATGACGACGATGATGAGCACGCCGACCTCGATCACGGTCATCACCACCTGCGTGTAGCTGGTCGGCTTGATGCCCTTGACGATGACCATGCTCACCGCGATCAGCCAGCCGGCCGCCACCAACGAGACGGTGCCCGGATCGTTCGCGTGTGACGGGCTGATCAGGGTCAACGTGGCCGTTGCAGCCGGAATCGTGCCCGACACCATGAACACCGCCGAAGCCACGAGCAGGGACCACCCGGCAACGAAGCCGAGAAAGGGCCCAAAGACTTCGCCCACCCAGGCATAGGACGCGCCGGCGTTGGTGATGACCCGGTTCAGATGCATGAACGCGAAGGTCACGCCAAACATGATCAGCCCGCAGTACAGCAAGCTGCCGGCAGACAGAACGCCCACCGCAGCGACCAGTGTGGCAGTGGTGGCGGCGACGCTGAACGCCGGCGCGGTGCCGGCGACACCCATCACGACGGATTCGCCGAGGCCCAGCGCGCCTTCAGCAAGCTGCAGACCCTGATGAGGACGCTCGGCGATTTTGCTTTGAGACATCGCCGGATTTTGCGCTCGAGGCGCATTCGCTGCATCAGAAACGTGCGTGCCGACGCGCAGCAGTTGCATCGGCGGCACGTCGCCAGCTTCTTGACCATGAGAGAGCTGTGTGCGCCCGCACCGAAGAGTGGAGAATGCAGCCGTTGAGGGGGAATCTCATGTTCACTTTGAGCGTCACCTGGTGGGAGCTGGTTCTGCGCGCCTTGGCCACCTATCTGTTCATGATCGTGTTGCTGCGTATCACCGGCAAGCGGCAAGTCGGCCAATTGGCGCCTTTCGATCTGGTGCTGCTTCTGGTCCTCAGCAATGCGGTCCAGAACTCCATCAACGGCGGCGACAACTCCCTCATCGGGGGCTTCATTTCTGCGATCGCGCTGGTCGGGGCGAACTACACGCTGAGCTACTTCACCCACCGCAGCAAGCGAGTGGCCGCGTTGATCGAAGGACGCCCACAACTGCTCATCCACAACGGTCATCTCTACACCGAGGTCATGCGCAAGGAGAAGCTGACCCAGCACGAGCTCGACGCCGCGCTGCGCGCTGCGGGCGTCGCGTGCATCGAGCACGTGCACTTCGCCATTCTGGAGAACAACGGCCAGATCAGCGTTCGCGCCCACGCGTCGGTCGAGAGGCTGCCCAGTAGTGCTCGCGCGAGTCTTTCCGAGTGACTCTGCAGCGGACATTGATGTGTGGCGGCAACTGTTTGGGGTCGCGAGTGCCGGCGACGTCCGACTGCTCACGGCCTCATCAATTTCGATGACCGTTGTCGGCGTTTGAAATCGTTGAGTTCGCGTCCGCTGAGGAAGACTCGCTGCCTCAAAGCAGCTCATTCACGGGCTTCTTCGTCAAGCATTTACTATCCCAAAGCCAAGGGCGTTAACGGCCAGCGCTGAACTGGCAACAAGACCGTATGCGACAAGGGGTGCCCACAATGCGTCGACTCATCATCTTCATTGCGTCCTTCATCTGTGTCATCGGGTCGTGTGCGGCGACACCGCCGCAATCCGGCCCCGATGACAAGCCCACGGTACATGTCACTTCGCAAGACGCCGGCCCAGACATCGATCCAGAGAGCCTGGTCAAGCAGCGGTATTTGGCCAGGCCGTTGTTCCGCACGTTCCGCAGCTTCGTGGGCAGCGCATACGCGACGGCCAACGTCTGGGTCTACGCCGACGGCGACGACGAGTCGATTTACGCGACTGAGCTTGTCTATGCCTATCCGCGCTTCTACACCCCGACGTGGCGAGAGATGTTCGATTCGGCCGCCCGCCAGATTCGGGGCAAGTGGGAGTGGAATCCTCAGAACCGGCAGTTCAAATTCGAACGCATGAATGAAGAACCGGTGATGGGCGTGAAGCTCGCCAAGGACTGGCGCAAGCAGGACCGCGGGCTGTATGTGTGGCACGCGCCGAAGGGGCAGCCGATGGGAATGGACATCTACTTCCTCGGGCACTACACGGCTGATGCCAAGCAACCCGATCTCATGGACAGGGTGCGGGCGCACGCGGCGATGTTCATCCTGGGCCAGTTCCCGGTGGCTCCGAAAATCGAGACGATGCAGCGCATCGGAGTCGCGAGTGGCGAGGCCCTGTATGCAAGGGTGTTGCCGCGTCCGGGCGTCGTTTGGCGCCAATGGGCGCTGGTCAAAGACGGGAACGCGTTTCTCATTGTCAGCGCGATGCCCGAAGAGAAGGAAGCGGAGCTTGCGCCCGCGGTGGATGAAATGGTTCGCACGTTCGGGCCGACGCAGCCGTAGACCACACCTTCGGCTCGGCCTGGACCTTGGCTTCTCATGGGGAGGATCGGTATGGGAATTTCACGACAAGCAGTCGCAGCGTTGGTCTTCCTGGCCGTCGGTCGGTGTCGGATGTTCTCGAGATCGAGAGTCGGCGCACCGCCAACTTCACCATATCGCGTCAGGAAGCCCAGCTAGAACTTGGCAAGGCGTTCGATACAGTTGAAAAGATCAAGGGCCATGGGCAAATTGCGCACCTCGTTTCTCGCCATGCTGTGGGGCGCAGCCCTGTTGTCCGGCAGCACGACCGCCCAGGCCAAGAACCTGACGCTGTGCTGGGCGGCGTGGGATCCGGCTGCTGCGCTGGTCGAACTGTCCAAGGACTTCACCGCCAAGACCGGTATCCACGTCAATTTCGAGCTGCCCTCGTGGTGGGCGTATTTCCACCCCGAGCTTGTGTCGTCGCTGCAAACCCCCAAGTGCGATCTCGTGCTCGGCGCCAGCCAGTGGCTCGGCAGTGCCGCCCACGAAGGCCACTTCGTCAAGCTGAATGACTTCATGCGGCAGGAAGGCATCCGCATCGATGACTTCCTGGAACCGGCGGTGGAGGTCTTCTCCACGTGGCCGAAAGGCTCGAAGAACTACTACGCGCTGCCGGCGATGGCGAACCCGCTCGGTTGGGTCTACCGCAAGGACTGGTTCGCGCGCCCCGAACTGCAGGCGGAGTTCAAGCGCGAGCACCGTCGTGCACTCGATGTGCCCAAAACCTGGAAAGAGCTGAAGGAAGTGGCCGAGTTCTTCCAAGGGCGCAACATCGACGGCAAGACGGTCTACGGCGCGGCGATCTACACCGGGCGCGATTTCGAAGGCATCACCATGGGGGTGACGGCGGCGCTTTACGCGTGGGGCTTTCAGTACCAGGACCCCAAGACGCCCTATCGCATGAGCGGCTTCGTGAACAGCCGCCATGCGGTCGAGGCGCTGGAGTTCTACAAGAGCCTGTACACGTGCTGCACCCCGCCCGGCCACTCGAACGCCGACATGACCGAGAACCTGGACGCTTACAGGTCCGGGCAGGTGGCCATGCAGATGAACTGGTTCGTGTTCTTTCCCGGTATCGCCAGGGATCCGGACGTCGGCGGCGCCAAGTCGGGCTTCTTCGCCAATCCGTCGCAGAGGGTGGCCGCTTCGCCACTCGGTGGCCAGGGCATCTCGGTCATTTCGTACAGCGATCAGAAGGACAACGCGCTCAAGTACATCAAGTGGTTCTCCCAGGCCGACGTGCAAAAGCGCTGGTGGGCGATGGGCGGCTACTCCAGCCACAAGGCCGTGCTGCTCGACCCGAACTTCGCCAACAGCACGCCCTTCGCCGGCGAGTACCTGAAGGCCCTGCGCGGCGGGAAAGACTTCTGGCAGGAGCCGACGTATCGCCAGCTGTTTCTGGCCATGCAGCAGCGCGTGCACAACTACGTCGTCGTCGACAAAGGCACGGCCCAACAAGCTCTCGATCTCGTGGTCCAAGACTGGACGCAAGTCTTCAAGGAAGACGAGATCCAGGTGCCGCGCTGACTCGGGACAACGTCGTCAGTACAACTTCGCCGAGCCATTGCGCACCGCATTTGGCACATTGTGGGTTTATGGGCTCTACTCCTTGGCAATCTTGAGAAGACGCTTGAGCGCTCTATCCAGCGCCGGGGCTCGCTCCGCCGAGCGGAAAGGAGAACGCAGCGGAGCAGGAAAAAAGGGCCAACTCGCAAGACGGCTGGTCGGCGCCGACATCCTCTCGTTGATGTACAACGGCGAGGGTGCGCAGGGGTATCCTGCCGGGTGCTTGTTCTAGCGTATCGCACCAGAACTCGGAGGAGGCGCGATGACCGTCGTTCGTTCTCCCGCCGCGGCGTCCCCTGGATGTCACGATCAAAGCGGCCGGTGGACGGAGTCCACCGGCAATTGCTGCGGCTACCGTTGCGTTGAAAGCTGCGTGCCCGAGGGTCGTGCCGCGCTCACGCGTCGTTGCTGCTCCCACGTGCCACGGCGTTTCGGATAATCGCGTCGCCATTGACTCTGTTGCCCTTGTATCGGAAGAACCTTCGACATGAGTGGCACGCTGTCGCAGTTTCCAAGTCCTGAAGACCCCACACGTCATCGGCCTCAGGCGCACCCGCGCACGCTGATGCTGTGCGATCTGGCGGACTCCACGGCGCTGTTCGACCGGCTCGGTGACCAGACGGCCACCGATCTCATTCGCCGCCACGACCAATTGGCGCGCTCGGCGATGCAACGTCATGGCGGCCACGAGATCGACAAGACCGACGGCTTCCTGATGTTGTTCGAACGCCCGATTCAGGCCGTCGCGTTCGCGCTCGAATACCAGCGCAGCCTGCGCGCACTCGCCGGGGAGACGAAGCAATCGCTGAACGCGCGTGTCGGCATCCACTTCGGCGAAGTCGTTGTGTGGGAGAACAGCCCCGCCAGCATCGCGCAAGGCGCGAAGCCGCTCGAGGTCGAGGGTGTCGCGAAACCCGTCACCGCAAGGTTGATGGCGCTAGCGTGTCCGGGGCAGATCCTGCTGTCCGAAGCGGCCGAGGTGATGGCGCAGCGCGCCGAGCGCGAGTCGGGCTTTGCCTCCGACAAGGTGCGCTGGCTCGCGCACGGGCGCTATCACTTCAAGGGGCTGTCCGAGCCGATAGTTGTCTATGAAGTCGGCGAATCGGGCATCGCGCCGCTGCGCGCACCGCCGGCCTCGACCAAGGCCTGGCCGGCAGCGCCGTGGCCGCGTCGGCGCACGACGCTCGCTGTCTTGGGCTTGGTGCTGCTCGCGATCGCATCGACGTCGTTCTATGTGTCGATGCGCGGCGCATCGGCACTCTCGTTCGGCGAACGAGACTGGGTCGTGATAGGTGACTTCGTCAACGTGAACGGGGACAAGAAGATTGACCCGACGCTCGGCACCGCGTTTCGCATCGGTATCGAGGAATCGCGCTTCGTCAATGTCGTCCCCGACGTCTCGATCCGGCAGGCGCTGTTGCGCATGCAGCGCGACAGCACGACACAGATCGATCGCGACGTGGGTGCGGAGATCGCGCTGCGCGAACGGGCGCGCGCGGTGATCGTGCCGTCGGTCGCACGGTACGGCCCGAAGCTGCGCCTGGTCGTCGAACTGATCGACCCGAACGACGCGCGCACGGTTTCGACGCAGACGGCCGATGCCGACGGGCCGAACGACATCCTGCCCGCGATGGACCGCCTGCTGCGCGCCACCCGCATGCGGCTCGGCGAATCGCTCCAGCAGATTCAGACGACATCGCAGCCGCTCGACAAGGTGGCGACCCCGAATCTCGACGCGTTGCGGGCGTTGACCCGCGCGCTCGAGACGGAGCGCGATGGCGACTTCGATCAGGCTGAACGGCTGCTGCGGCATGCCATCGAACTGGATCCGAATTTTGCGACCGCGCACCGCACGTTGGGTTCCGTTCTGGTCTCTCAAGAGCGATACGTCGAAGGGCGCGCCGCGTTGGAGAGGGCACTCGCGATCAACGGGCGCCTGACCGAACGTGAACGCTTGTTCACGCGCGCCTTTCTCGCCGAATTCGACAACCCGGGATCGGCCTTGAGCCAGTGGCGCGCGTTCGCCAGTCTATATCCCGATAACGGCACCGGGCAGAACAATGCCGGGAACCTGTACTACATGGTCCTGCATGAATACGCCGCGGCGGAGGCCGCGTTCACCAAGGCAGTGCTGCCTCGCAATCCATTTCGGAACTTCACGCAGCAGTTGCTGGGTCACACGCTGCTGGCCGAGGAAAAGTTCAAAGAGGCCGAGCAGCAGTTTCGCGCTGGCCTCAAGATTTCGCCCGCGCCGATGCTGTTTGGGTTGTCCGATGCGTTGGTGGCGCGTGGCCGGTTCGACGAAGCCGCTCACTATCTCGATGAACCGAGTTCGAACCCGCCCGGCGTCGATGTCGAGCGCGCGATGCGGCGTGCCACGCTGCTGATTGCGCAACAGAAACTCCCGGCTGCTGCGGCGGCGATCGAATCGGCGTTGTCCACCGCAAACCAGTTGCCGTCTCCCAACGCACGCTGGCGCGCTCAGGCCGCGATGATTGCGGTGCGGGTGGCTCAGAACGACCCGGGAGCGGCGCGTACGCTGGCCGCCGCGCAACTGGGCGAGCTGTCTGTCGACGCGCGCGTCGGCGCGAACCAGTTGGCCATCGAGGAGCTCCTATATGTCGCCGGCTGGGCCGCCAGGCTCGGTTCGATCGACGAAGCCAGCGCGGCGTTGGAACTTGCGAAGCGCCAGGGCGCGCTCGATCGATTCCCCGTGCGCGCGAGTCTGGCTGCGATCGCGCAGGCCGAAATCGATCTGCGCGCGGGCCACGCCGATGCAGTGCTCGCGCGACTGCACCCGAGCGATGGCGATGAATTGTGGGAACTCCACGAGCTGCGCGCCCGCGCGCTGCGTGCAACCGGCGACAGCGCCGCAGAGCGCGCCGAATTGACATGGCTCACCAGCCATCGCGGCCGCGCCTACGCACAGTGGACCGACCAGTTGCTGGGGCAGCAGGCCCGCGCCTGGGCGCTGAACGAAGCAAAGGCGCGCCTGGCGCAGTCCGCCCCACCACGCTGATGCGTGGATTCAGCACATCAACGACACCGCGCGACGCCCCGCGACGCCGCGCACTGCCGACGCTCGACATCAGACGCCGAGCTGCAGCATTACGTGGATGTGTGTTGCGCAACCAGCCACGACCTTTTCGGAGAGCGTAACGAGGTGAGCCAGGATCTCGGCATCGGGCGGCAAGCAAACTCCGCCGGACGGCACTTCACTCGGATCGATCGTGATGCCCCGCGAAGCCAGTGCGGGCACGGGGGCGGCAATCACCCAAGCTCGAAAGTCAGGGTCGTGCGCGATTTGATCCAGCAACGCGGCAACTTCATCAATATCCATACAAGCTCCGTTCCAGGTGGTACAGCGAAGAGGCAGCGCAAGCGTTCGCCCACGTGCTTCACGTCAGGCCCGTCGGCCAGTACGGTTCGGCCATGAAATGCAGGTCGTCCCGGCCCGTCTTGGCGATCCCGAGGCCATTGATCGCGATCGCCGCTTCGCGCATCGGGTCGAGGCGCAGGCGTGCGCCGATGTCGGCGTCGTTGATCGCGGCGGTGTAGAACGCGCCCAGCCCGAGGTGCGCGGCGGTCAGGTAAAACGTCTGACTTAGGTGGGCGCTGTCCATCAGCACCAACTTGTAGGCCTTGCGGTGCTTCGCGTACTTCCAGTAGCTGCGGTCGAAGCGGGCGACGTGGATCACCACTGCATGGGCGTCGCCGAAGAACGTCTGGCCGGCGGTGAAGTCGCAGACGCACTGGCGCGCCGCTGCGCTGTCGAGCGGCTCCAGCAGCGCCAGCACGTGCGCGCCGGTTTCGTAGTGATAGAGCCCTGGTTCCAGCCCATCGACGTTGAGCGCGATCACGTAGGCCTCGACAGGATGCAGTGCGCCGCCCGACGGGCTGGTGCGCCGGATGGCCGAGATGCCGGGTGCAAACTCCTTCAGGCCGTGCGCGCCGAACACCGCGTACAGCATGACTTCAAGCTGCGCCAACGGCAGCGGCTCGTGTGAGCGGAATGCGCGTGTCGTGCGGCGCGCAAGCAGCGCATCGAAGAACGCGCCCTTCAGCGCCGGAACCCCGAGCGCGCGACGCTCGAGCGCATCAGCGCGCCGCACGAAATGCGGCGGCGGATCACCGCGCCGCTTGCGGACTCGTTCGAGCCGACCCATGTGAGCCTCGTCGCTGCGGTCTTCGGCGAGCGGGCCGGTCATGCCTTGCCAGCGCGTGTGCGCATGAAAGACTGCGGCCACGTCGTGCCAATGGATGCGTTCGAGGGTCTGCTCGGCCGCCGCGAGGTCGCTCCACGCGTCAACCGCGGGATCGGCCAGCACAAGCCCGCGCTTCGCCAGGCCGACCAACTCGGTCCACACGGCTTCCAGGTCGGGGATCTCGGCCTGCCCGACCCAGCGGTCGGCCGGCACCTGCACAAGTAGCGCAATTTCCGCCGGGGTCAACGCCAGCGCTTCACCCCGCACCGGGCACAGCAGCGTGCAACGGGTCTCGGCGCGAAACACGATCTCGCCGCGCAAGAACTCGCGCAGGTCGAAGGTTTCATCGTCGGCGACGCGCAGCACGAAGAATCGCCGCCGCCTGAGGCGCACCGAGGACTCATTCGTCGCTGACATCGAATTCTTCTGGCCCCCTCGGCCACCTCCCTCGCGGAAACTCTAACAGCTCCGATGGCGGTGGCAAGACTGACTGCGGTTCCAACCCGCTCAGCGCAGCGATTGGCTCGACTCGGTTCAACAGAGCGCGCTCGTGGCGGTGGCGCTGGTAGCGGACCGGCGCTGGCGCAGCGCGGCGCCATCGCGGACTGGGGCCTACCTTGTGATGCCTGCCGCAGGGCGCGTGCATATGAGCGATGCAAAGCCGATGCAGCCCATCGGCAGTGGGGACAATGGCGGCGCGCGGAGGGCCGCAAAGCTGTCCGTGAATGACGGCAGAGGGTGCCAGACGTCTTTCGGCGCTCAGAACCCCACCGACAGCAACCCGACCGCCGCCACCACCGTGATCAGCAGCGCAGCCCCGTAACACGCCAGTTTGGCCGGCGCCCCTGCGTGCACACCCAGGTCGTGCAGGCTGTGGAAGATGCGGTGCGCCGCATGCCAGGCGAAGAGGGCGATCACGACGAACAGGAAACCCTTGCCGGCCCAGTTCTGCGCCAGGGCGAGCATGCCCGGGTAGCTCATCAACTCGTGCGACAGCGGCCAGCCCAGCGGCACCGCGATGCCGGTGACGAAGACCAGCATCGTGCCGAGCAGCGCCGACAGCATGCCGCCGGCGCCGAACAGCAGCCAGAAGATAGGCGCGTTCGAGCGCTTCATGGCTGCCACCACCAGGCGAGCGCGTAGAGCACGATCGACGCGAACACGCTGGCGGCCCAGCCGCTGCGTGTGATCGTCGACGCGGCCAGCCGCTTGCCGCCGACGAAGATCATCGGCATCGTCTTCGGCATGATCTCGAACCAGCTCTTGGCGTGCACGAACATCGCGGCGAGCAGCACGCCGTGCAGCAACAGCGACCACGGCGATTGCAGCGCGGCGAGCCAGCCGTTCCATGCGGCCTCGCCGCGGGCCAGGCAAACGACGCCGCTCGCCAGCACGATCGCGTAGACGGCGACGGCGACGGCGGTGGCCTCGCGCACCATGTAACGCACGAAGAACGGATCGCGCCGCCACCAGCCCGGCATGGGCCGCACGTAGGGACGCCCGACTGCCGCTCGGCGGTTCATTTCGACGCCCCTTTCGGCGACAGGAAGCGCAGGAAATAGTCCTTTGCGCTGTTGACCTTGTTCTGGTTCACCGCGTTCGCCGGGTCCACATGCTTGGGACAGACCTCGGAGCAGTAGCCCACTGCCGTGCAGCTCCACACGCCTTCTTCGGCATTGACGAGCTGCATGCGCTCGGCGCGAGCGCCGTCGCGCGAGTCGGCGTTGTAGCGGTGCAGCAGCGCGAGCACACCTGGCCCGACGAAGCTCGGGTCCAGCCCGTACTGCGGGCAGGCCGCGTAACACAGCATGCAGTTGATGCACGAGCTGTACTGTTCGAACTGCTCGAGCTGATGCGGCGTCTGCAGGTATTCGCCTTCGGCCAGCGTGCGCACCTCTTTCGGGATGATGTAGGGCTTGATGCTCTCGAGCTTCTTGACGAAGTCGTCGACGCTGACGACCAGGTCGCGTTCGATCGGGAAGTGCGCCAGCGCCTCGATGCGCACCGGCCCCGGCAGCAGGTCGCGCAGGAAGGTCTGGCACGACAGCTTGGGCTTGCCGTTGACCATCATCCCGCAACTGCCGCAGATCGCCATGCGGCATGACCAGCGAAAGCTCAGCGTTCCGTCGAGATCGTCCTTGATGTGCTGCAGGCCCTGCAGCACCGACATGTCGTCGCTGAAGGGCACGCTGTAGCTTTGCCAGACCGGCTTGTCTTCCTGCTCGGGCCGGTAGCGCAGCACGTCGATCCGGATCGTCTTCGGAAGCTCAGACATGCACCGCCTCCGTGACTTTGCGCTCGGAGTCGGCCTTGTCGCCGGCGGCGCCGTAGGCCCGTGTGCCCGGCGGCGAGCTGGTGATCTTCACCGGCCCGTAGCCGATGCGCGGCGCATCGTCGCCGCTGTGGTAGGCCAGGCTGTGCTTGAGGAAGTTCAGATCGTCGCGTGTCTCGAAGCCGTCGAGCCGCTGGTGCGAGCCGCGCGACTCCCTGCGGTTCAGCGCCGAATGCGCCATCGCCTGCGCCACGTCGAGCTGGTAGCCGAGCTCGACCGCGAGCAGCCATTCGGTGTTCCAGGCCTTTGAGTGGTCGTCGAGCTGGACCTTCTTGTAGCGTTGCTTCAGCTCGGCGAGCTTGTCGCAGGTGGCCTGCATCGTCGCGGCCGTGCGGTAGATGCCGCAGCCGTCTTCCATGCTTTGCGCCATCTCGCGGCGCAGCGTGGCGATGCGCTCGGCGCGCTGGGCAGGGTCGCGGCGCGCGACGATGAACAGGGCCCGCCCGCGTGCGTCTTCGGCCAGCGCGCCAAGCAGAGCCGCGTTGCCGTGCGTCACCGTCTTGGCGTACGACGCCGCTTCGACGCCGGCGAGCTTGCCGAAGACGAGCAGCTCGGTCAGCGAGTTCGAGCCCAGCCGGTTTGCACCGTGGATGCCGACGCTCGAGCATTCGCCCGCCGAATACAGGCCGCGCAGCGGCGAGGCGGTCTTGGCGTCGGCCGCGATGCCGCCCATCGTGTAGTGCACGGCGGGTAGCACGGGAATCGGTTGTTTCGCCGGATCGACCTTCAGGTACTCCACCGCCAGCTCGTAGATCTGCGGCAGCCGCTCGCGCAGTTTTTTCTCGCCGAGGTGGCGCAGGTCGAGCTGCACCACCGCGCCATGCGGCCCGGCGACGGTGCGGCCCTTGCGCTTCTCGTGCCAATAGGCCTGGCTCAGGCGGTCGCGCGGGCCCAGCTCCATCGCCTTGTTGCGTGGCGTCGGCTCGGCCGGCCCGAGGCCGTAGTCCTGCAGGTAGCGGTAACCGTCCTTGTTGAGCAGGAAGCCGCCTTCGCCGCGGCAGGCCTCGGTGAACAACAGGCCGGTGCCCGGCATGCAGGTCGGGTGGTATTGCACGAACTCCATGTCGCGCAGCGGCACGCCATGGCGGTACGCGAGCGCCATGCCGTCGCCGGTGACGATGCCGCCGTTGGTGTTCTCGCGGAACACCCGCCCCGCGCCACCGGTGGCGATGATCACCGCCTTGGCCTGGATCAGCATGAACTCGCCGCTTGCGATGTCGATCGCCACCACGCCCTGCATACGCCCGTCGTCGACCACCAGGTCGACGCAGAAGTGTTCGTCGAAGCGCTTGATGCTCGGGTACTTGATCGAAGTCTGGAACAGCGTGTGCAGCATGTGGAAGCCGGTCTTGTCGGCGGCGAACCAGGTGCGCTCGATCTTCATGCCGCCGAAGGCGCGCACGTTGGCGTGGCCGTCGCTCGTGCGGCTCCAGGGGCAGCCCCAGTGCTCCATCTGCACCATCTCTTCGTGGGCCTGGCCGACGAAGTACTCGACCACGTCCTGCTCGCACAACCAGTCGCCGCCGGACACGGTGTCGTGGAAGTGCGCCTCCAGGCTGTCGTGCGCCTGGGTCACCGCGGCGGCGCCGCCTTCGGCCGCCACGGTGTGGCTGCGCATCGGGTAGACCTTGGAGATCAGCGCGATGCTGAGCTTGGGGTCGGCCTCGGCGACCGCGATCGCGGCGCGCAGGCCGGCACCGCCGGCCCCGACGATGGCGACATCTGCCTTGAAGATTTCGAGCATGGTGCTGCTTACCGCGTCAGGACCAGCTTCTGGTACAGGCCGCCGAAGAAGGTGCTCTTGTCGAAGACGGCCGGCATCGGCCCGGCCGGCATGAAATGCGCCACCTCATGTGCCCACAGGTCGAAGGCGTAGGGTTCGAGGTGCTTGAACACCTGGTGCATCAAGGGCCGCAGCGGGTGAAAGCGCGCCGGCCGGTGGTAGTCGACGATCACCAGCTTGCCACCCGGCTTGAGCACGCGCATCGCTTCGCTGAGGGTGGCGCGGCGAACGCTCTCCGGCATCTCGTGGAGCAGGAAAAACAGCAGCACCTGGTCGTAGTGGGCATCGGCGCTCGGCAGCGACGATGCGTCGCTCTGCTTGAGTGCGACCCGTTTGTCGCTCGGCAGCTTTTTGGCGAGGTTGTCGAGCTGCACCGGCAGGATGTCGACCACGTCGACCTGCGCGTCGTCGGCCAGGCGCTCGCGCAGGCGCGGCGTGAGGTTGCCGTACACGCAGGCAACCTGCAGGGTTTTGCCGTGGATCGTTTCGCCGAGCTCGGCCAATGCCGCGTCGCGCAGCCGGCCGTAGTTGCCGAACAGGATCGCGTTGACCAGCCATTCACGCTCGAACAGGCTCACCGCGTTGGGGTGCACGTAGGCCCACCAGTACAACTGCTCGAGGTAGCGTGGAATGGGCAGTGCGCGCAGGGCGATCAGGTCGCGCCCGTCCAGGGTCGCGTCGATGAGTGGGGGTGCCATCCGTTCGTCCTCGACTCAGTGGTTGATGGATCGATCATGGGGGCTGCAAGGCGGCGCGATCTGATGCAGATCAAATCGCCGATGCAGGCCCGGTCAATAGAACCGATAACGCACAGCCATCCTGACGACATGCACGCTGTAGCGCGGCGCCTGCTCGCCGAAAGCCAGCAGGTTCGGCACTGTCGCCGGCAGCACACCGTCGAGGTGCCAGTCGCGGGTGTCGGAGCGCTCGTAGGCGTAGTTGCCGATGAGCGAAAGTTTGTCGTTCAGGCGATAGGTGGCGGCGAGCGTGACGCTGTCGAGCGAATGGGTGGCGCTCGGGAAGGGCGGGCTCGACACGCCGGCATCCACCGTCACGTTGCTGCGCGAGCGCGACACGGCGAGGTTGCCGCTGAGCTCGAGCCTGCCCTTGAGGGCGCTGTGCGTCAGGCCCGCGCCGACCATCCGGACGCCGTCGCGAACCCGGCCCGACCAATCGGCCTGGGCCCCCTGCTGGCTGCCCGACTGCAGCGAGCGGATCGACTCGCCCTGCGCGTAGGCATGAAGCTGGGTGTCGTCCGACACCGCGACCGACAGGTCGGCCGAGACATCGGCGCTGCGGCTGCGCGTGAGGCCGATGGCCGAGTGCCGGTAGTCGTCGTTCGCGATGTCGACGCCGACGCCGAGGTTCACCGTTTCGCTCAGGCTCAGGTCGGCGCGCAGCGCGGCGCCGTCGCGCCGGCGATCGGCCTGGTTGTACTTGCGCAGCAGCGGATTTTCCGCCGGGTCGATGGCCGCGACCGGGCTGTAGTCCGATGCCTTGCGTTCGGCGTGGGTCAGCTTCAACGAGAGCGAGAGCTTGTCGAGCGGCTTGGCGCTGACGCGGGTCCACAGCGTCGCCTCGCGGGTGGCGCCGGTTTCCTGCAGCGTGCGATGCACGCTGTCGTGTTCGGCGCCGGCGGCGAGCTTCCAGTGGCCCGGGCCGCGGTAGTCCGCGCCGAGCTTGAGCCGGTCCTGCGTGAAGCTGTACGGGACGTTGCTGCGTGGGTTGACGCCGAGGAACATGTCGGTCGACACCGCGGGGTAGGCGGCAACCGGTGTGTGGTTGTTGCGTTCGTCGCGCGTCAGGCTGGCGTTCAGGCGCAGGCGTTCGGTGGGCGTGGCGCTGAGCCTCAGGCTCGCGTCCAGCGTGGCGACGCTGCCGTGCAGCGAGCTTGCGGGCAAGGCCGGCACGCCGAGGCTGGGGTTGAGGGTGGCGGCGAGGTAGGCGCTGTCTTGTGTCATGCGGCCGAGCGCGACCTCGGCGCTCGCACGCACGCTCGGGCTGATGGCGACGCCGGCATTCGCGACGACGCGGTGGAACTGGTTGTCCGGTGCCGGCGCCAGCTGGCCGCTGGCCGCGCCGACGCTGCCGGCGGTGAAGGGGTTGGCCCAGGTCAGCGAGTCGGCACGGTTGCGAAACATCGATGCATGGTAGGCCAGCGAGGCCTGCCATTGGCGGGTCGCGTACGACGCCGACACCTCGAGCTGGTCGGTCACCTGGTCGACCGGTGCCACCAGTTGCGAGGTGCTGGAAAAGAACGAGCCGCCGACGCGCCGGGTGCCGTCGCGCACCTCGTGGCGCGCGCTGACGCGGTAGGTCCAGTGCTCGGCCGCGTTCATCGACGCGCCGATGTCGAGCAGCCTGCGCTTGAAGCCGAGCTCGACCGGCTGCAGCGTGGTGGCCAGCGGCATGGCGTCGGTGCTGGCCGCGGGGAAGCCGGCCGGCAGCGTCTGCACCGCGCTGCCGGCGCCGATGAAGGGTGTCATCGCGCCGGTCGACAGGTGGCGCGGCAGTTCGGAGTAGCCGAGGCGCAGTGCGTAGCGGCCTTCGCGCCCGCCTTCGGCCGCGAGGCTGCGGCTGTCGAGTCCGAGGTCCGAAGCCGCGAGCCTGGCGTACAGGCCGTCGTCGCCGCGATAACGTGCGGCGCCGCCGGCGATGAGGAAGCCGCCTTGGCGGTTCAGCCCGGTGTAGTCGCCGTAGGGGGCCGACGTGTCCGAGACCGCGCCGGCTCCGACATCGACCACGCCGCTGGTCCCGCTCTCGAACGGGCAGGACTCGCATTTCCATAACGAAGTGTCGGTGGCGCCTGCGCTGGCTGACAGGGCACCGAGCGTGCCGATCAGCAACAAGGGGCGAGAGCTTTTCATGGTCGCATCCGTTCTCGCTCAGAGGCGGTGAGGCAACAGCTGCTCCGCCATTCGCTGGCCTCTGAGTGAGGCGACTGCGCTGCACAATTTCATAGGTGCTTCGCTTCGTCGCCTCAACGCAGCAGCTTGGCGCCGGCGGGGTGGTTGGATCCGTGCACCTGCGAGTGGCAGTTGACGCAACTGCCGGCCACCAGGAACACCGAGCCGCCGGCCGGGCCGCCGGGCAAGGCCGCACCGGTTCGCGCGACCGCCGGATGGCCGGCCGTGGTGTGGCACTGCTGGCACAGCAGCGGCGGGCTCTTGGTCAGCAGGGCAGGGCGCACCGAGCCGTGGCTCGAGTGGCACAGCGTGCAGTCTTCGGCCGCCGGTGCGTGCTCCCACAGGAACGGTCCGCGCTTGTCGGCGTGGCAGGTGAAGCAGGTCTGGTTGACGGTCGGCTGGTTCAGCATCGCCACGCGGGTCGAGCCGTGCACGTTGTGGCAGTCAGAGCAGCCCATCGCGCCGGAGCGCAACGGGTGCGAGGAGGCCTTGTGGATGTCGGCGCGCTGCTGCTTGTGGCAGCCGACGCAGACCTCGGGCTGGGTGCTCTTCGCGAGCACCGCGTCGCGCTCGGCATGCAGCTTGTGGCAGTCGGTGCAGGCCAGCTGGTTGCGGTCGTGGGCACCGACGTGCCAGGCCGTGCGCGCCTGGCCCTGGTGGCAGTCCAGGCAAGGCTGGTTGCGCTGCTGGACGGTGAGGAACGAGTTCGGCTTGAAGCTGTTGATCGTCGTGGTCTTCTTGCTGCCTTTGGCGGCGTGGCGTGCGCCCGGGCCGTGGCAGGCCTCGCACTGCAGTCCACCGGGGCCGAAGGGCGCGTGGGCGTCGCCGCGCTGCGCATGGCGTGTCTTGAAGACGGCCGCGGTGCTGAAGCCGGGGCTGTCGCTCTCGGCGTCGTGGCAGCCGAGGCAGGTGTCTGCCCCCTTTGGGCTGTACTCGGTGCCCTGGCCCGGGGCGGCGGCTGGCGCCGAAGCCGCGTTGGCCGGCGCACTCGCCGCACTTGCCGCACTCTGCGCCAGCGTCGCCGTGTGGCATGCCAGGCCAGCCAGCACCAGCAGCGTCCAACGGATCGGTTTGAAGATGTTCATCGGCGCCTACTTCACGCGGTGGACCGTCTTGACATCGAACAGGCGGCCGTCGCCGTGGCAGAACGAGCAGCTCTCGACGACCGAGCTGCTGAGCGTGGCCTGTGTCGCCGAGAAGTTGCCGCCGCTGCTCGGGTCCTGCATGTGCAGCTTGGCCACCGCGCCGTCATGGCACGACGAGCAGACCGCTGCGGTCGGCGAGATGCGCAGGTTGTCCGAGTCATCGGCGGCCGACGCGCCGCTGCGGCTCGGCGCCCCACCGATGCCGTTGGCGGTCGGTGCGAGCCAGGCCCCCGTCACCTGGTACGAGTTGCCGATGTGGCAGGTGGCGCAGTCGCCGAGCCGGCCGGGGAAGACCACATCGCTGAAGTCGTTCACGCTGTTGCCGAAACCGTAGACCGTGATCCCCTTCGTGCGAAACCCACCCTTGTCGGCCTGGCCGGCATGGATGCCGTGGACCATGGTCTTGAAGTCGATCGCCTCTTCGAGCTTGCCGTCGACACCGCCCGTCAGAACGCCATTGGCGGACGGCCGGCGGCCCGCATCGGTGGCGCTCGGGTTGTGGCACATCGTGCAGGCGCCGATCTCGTTCGTGCGGTTGTTGCCGTGCAGGCTCAGCACGTCGTGGCAGACATTGCACTTGGCGACCTCGACGACGGCGCGTCGCGCCAGCAGCGTGCCCGTGACTGCGGCGTCCTTGAAGACGGTCTTCACAGGGAGCCGGTCGGTGAAGCTGCCGGCGGTGCTCACGTCGCCTGCCGGGTGCCCTTCGAGCGTGACCCGCAAGGTGCCGGTGAGCGTGCTCGGCAGGGCGACCGGCGAGGTGACGTTGTAGGTGCCCGCTGCAGTACCCGCCACTGCGGCAGTCAACGCGTTGATGCTGATGGGTTGCCCGAACGACTGGCCGCTGCCGGAGTTCGAGAAATCGGCCGTGGTCCAGCCCATCTTCAGGCTCAGCGCACTCGCGCCACCGGCGGCGGTGAAGGGCGCGTCGGCCTTGATGTCGTAGGGCGCGTCGCTGTTGGTCGGATCGGTGACCGAGAAGGTGACTACCGGCTTGCCACCCTGCGCGACCGAACTGATGGCCAGGATATTGAATCTGAAGCGTGCCGCCGCCGCTTTCAGGCGGGCCGGGAAGTCGTGCGCGATGGCGATGTCTTTCGCGTCGCCGAACTTGCCCACCGCGTGGCACAGAACGCAGGCGCTGTTGTCGTTCATCACGCCGCCCGGATGGGGCTGTGTCTGGTACGGCCGGGTCGGGTCGGGCGCGGCGCCGAAGTAGACGTCGTCGTGGCAACTGCCGCAGGCCTGCATGCTGGGCTGGGTCTTCCAGTGGTCGCCTTGCGCGGTGGCGTTGGGTGCGCTCGGCGTGCCGTCGTGGCAGCGTGCGCAGCTGCGCACGTCCTGCGGGAAGGTGACCGCCGAGAAGTCGGTGTTGCCGACCTTGTAGGGCACACCCGCCTGCACACTCGGCAATGCCGCACCCGCGTTGTTGTAGTGGATGCGGTGGACCATGACCTTGAAGTCCACCGGCGTGGCAGGCGTGCCCGCGACCCACGAGCCGGGGTTGTGGCAGGTGACGCAGAGCTGGGTGTCGACGCGATTGCCGTGGGCCTTGATCTCGGCGTGGCAGGTGTTGCAGGTGGCGGTGGCGACGATGTCGCGGCGCGTGACCACCGGCGTGCCGGCCGGCACGAAGTCGAGCACGCCGGTGGCCGACGGATAGCTGCGGTTGGCCTGCTGGATCGTGACGCGGTGCGTGAGGCCCGGGTCGTAGTGAAGGTCGAGTGCCTTGCCGGCCGCATCGGTGCAGGGCGCGGGGCAAGGGCTGGCCACCGGGTCGGTGATGTCGGTCGCGAAGGTGTAGCTGTAGCGGCCGCTGCCGAGGCCCACCAGGGTTCCGAAGAGATAGCCCGCGGCGAGGCGTTCCTGGCTGCCCTGCACGGCGCCGGCCTGCGCCTTGTTGATGTAGTTCTGCCACTGCGCCGGCTCGCCGTTCGTGCCCGGCATCAGCTTCGCGATGTTGAAGCGCAGGTCGGCCGCCGTGAGGCCTGTCATGCCCGATCCGGTCTGGTTGGTCACGGTGAATTCCACGGCTGGCCGGCCGCCCACCGTCGCGGTGTCGACGCGGATCGTGAGCGTGATGGATGCGGCCAGCCCCGCGGGACCGGTGTCGATCACCGGCGGCAGAACCACCGGCTCGCTCGGTCCCGCCCCGCCCGAGCCACCGCCGCACGCGGCGAGCACGCAGGCGAGCACGACGGCGGCTCGCCCGAGCCACGCCGGCAAGGTGCGATCAGGCCTTGCCATTCGGCTTGCTCTTGGGCCTGGCCGGCGGGGGCTTGGCAACGATCAGGCGCTTGATCGACAGATAGGTCCCGGCGGGAATCGCCTTCGCGCTGACGAGCTCGGCCTTGCTGAGGTAGGGCCGCCCCGCGACGATCTTCCCGGCGGCGGCATCGTCGATGCCGGGAAGTGTCTTCAGCTGCGCCCGGCTCGCGCTGTTGATATCGACCGGCGGGCCGGGCGGCGCCGCGACGCTCAGGCCCGCCCACGCGGCGAGCATCCACGCGATCGCTGCCGCGCTTCGAAGGTGGGGCTTATTTCGCATGCATCGCCTTGATGTCTGCGACCTTGTCGGCGCCGTGGCACAGGATGCACTGCTCGCCGATGGCCAGCGCGCCGCCGCGTGCGACATACAGCGAGCCGCCGTTGGTCCGCATGTGCGCCATCGCCAGGCTGCTGTCGTGACACGAGAAGCAGGCGGTCGCGATCGGCGAGTTCACCAGGGAGGTTGGTGAGGCTTCGACGCTGGTCCCCGCGGCCAGCGTGTAGAAGGTGCCGTCCGGCGTGCAGGCATTCGTCGCCGTCGAACCGAGGTTGACGCTGAACCCGATGCCGTAGCTGTTGGTCACTGTGGAGGTCGACTGGAGCACGTACGGCGACAGGCTGAAGGCCGACACGGGGGTGCCGACTGCCGGAGTGCCGATGACACAGCTCGTGCCGCTGACCTTCCAGGTCGGCACCGACTGCCCGGATGCCGGGAAGATGCCCGTGGCGGCAGTCCGGTACAGGCGATTGGGCAAGGCGCTCGCCGATTCCGCGGCCCTGAAGTCGTAGGTGCCCGGCAGGTGACAGGCCTCGCAGGCTCCCAGGATGCCAGGGTACTTGATGTCGGCGAACGATTCGGTCGTGCTCGAAGCATGCCAGGTGAACGGCACCTCGCGATGCGCCGACCCGTGGATCGCGTGGATGTAGCTGGTCGAATCCGCCGACCAGCCGCTGCTGGTCTGGTTGGGCCGGTGGCACCACGCACAGGTCGAGCCGTCATTGCGCTGACCGGCATGGAAGGCGTCTTCGGTGAAGGTGCCCAGTTCCTGGTGGCACTTGTTGCAGCGGGCATCCTCGACCACCGGGCGGCGCGGGCTGAAACCGGTGGCCACCTTCTGCGCATTCGGCGCGATGACGATCAGGCCGCCCGTCATGTTGGGCATGCCGGCGACGAGGTTCGACGTCGCCGTGGCCGGCGCGATCGGATAGTCGTCGAGGTTGGTCTGCGTCAGCGGCAAGGTGCTCAGCACGCTGTAGGAATAGCCGAGCCCGCCGGTGAGCATCTTGGCGCTCGCCGGGATGCTCACCCCGGTCAGCGTGGCGGTGTAGTAGCCGTCGGCGTCGGGCCCGCTCAGCGTTCCCTTGCCGGTGCCGCTCGACTTGCCGTTCCAGATGCTTCTCAGGTAGCCGTTGGCGGTGGCGTTGAAGTCGGCCGGTGCGGCAATGCCGTCCTGCGGGACCGAGAACACGAAGTACACGCTCGGGGCGCCCATGAAGCCGTCCCAGATCTCGGTCTTGGTCGCCGGGTCGTTGAAGTCCGTGCGGGCGCCGTTCTGCAGGATGCGGAACGTCATCACGGGCTGGTTGCTCGCGTTCAGCGAAGCGCTCTTGATGTCGTAGGTGACCTTGATCGCGCCGGCCGGCAGGCGGCTCGTGTTCGATGCGATCCAGGCCGCGTTGGTGTTGCTGTTGGTGCCGCCGAGCAGCAGCGAATTGCTCGGGTTCGGCGGTGTCACCGGCAGGTGGACCAGGTCGATCGCGGCCGGCTTGTGGCACAGCGCGCACAGCGAGTCGTCGGACTGCGCGCCGCCGACGTGGCCGAACTGGCTCGTCGTCATGCCCTTGGCCGCATCGGCGATCGTCACGCCCTTGCCGGTCGCGAAGTTGATGCCGTCATGGCAGCCGCCGCAGGCGAGCCGGTTCGGCACATTCTTCCAGTTGTCGCCCTGCGCCGTCTTGGCGGTCGACGTGTCGGCGCCGTCATGGCACTTGGTGCAGTTGCGGATGTCCTGCGGGAACAGGGTTTCGTTGTACTTGACGCCGCCGTAGTTGTAGTTCTTCTTGGCCAGCAGCTTGCCCATGTGGATGTGGTGGATGTGGTTCGGCAGGTTGCCGATCGCGCGCCCGTCGACCACTTCGGTGTTGCTGGTGAATGCCATCGTTGCGGGGTCGAACTTGGCCTCGGCGCGGCCGTACTTGCGCTGCTCGGTGTGGCAAACCACGCAGTACCTGGTTTCGTTGCGGCTGCCGCCGTGGAAACCGGCGGCGGAGCTGTCCGGGTCGTCGCCCGGGATGCCGCCGAGCTGGCGGTGGCATTCGTTGCACTTCGAGGTGGCGACGATGTCGCGGCTCGGGTCGGCGTCCGTCACCGGCTTGCCGGTCGCGGGGATGAAGTCGTAGATGACGTCCACCGGCTTCACCATCGGCACGCCGGGTGTCGTCTGCACGGCGTTCGCGGTGTTGGTGCCGGTGCCCGGGGCGTTGCCTGAGACCTGGATCGTCAGGCGGTGCACCAGGTTCGGGTCGTAGCTCAGGTCGCCGAGGTCATCCTTGTTGTTGGGCGCGGCCACGTTCATGGCCGCAACGTCGTCCTTGATCTTGGTGATATCGCGGTAGAAGGTGTACGAGTAGGTGCCGTTCTTGTTGTCGACCAGCGTGCCGGTGTTGTCGGTGCTCGGGCGGGTCGGCGCGGCGGAGGCGGCAGTGGTCGTCGGCACCGTCGTCACGATGTAGCTGACCCACTTGCTCGGGCTGCCGTTGGTGCCGGGCACCAGCTTGGCAAGCGAGAACGCGAGGTTGGGGTAGCCGGCGACCGTCGCGGTCGCGCTCTTGGCGGTGCTGCCGAATCCGATGATCGCGTTGCCGTCGATGTCGGTGATCGAAAAATGGACGACCGGCGGGCTGGCGATCGTGACGCGGCCGACGTTGACCTTCGGTGCCAGCGCCGCGAAGGTCGCCGGCGGCGTGTTGGCGGTCAGCGTGATCGGCGAGGTGCCGGTGGGCACCGGCACCGGCGGCACGTCGGCAGGCGCCGGAGCGGGGGCCGGCGTGGCGGGCGCGTCGCCGCCGCCGCCGCCGCAGCCTGCCAGCGTCATGAGCGCCAGCGCCAGCGCTGCCAGGCCCGATCGAAGCGTCGCCGTGTTCATACGTTTCTCCTTTGTTCGCTCGCAACGGTGTCCGAACCCTCGACTACTTGGAGGCCGCCACCGACAACTCCTGCGGGCCGGGACCGTCAGGTTCCTTGTGCGCGATGCCGAAGTGGCAGTCGACGCAGGTCTTGCCTTCGGCCACGCCCTTGGCGTGGCGCGACTGCGCCTTGGCCGACTGCAGCTCTTTGCTCATGCCTTCGCGGCTGTGGCAGTTGCGGCACTCGCGCGAGTCGGTCTCTTTCATGCTTTCCCACACCCGCTTGGCCATCTCGTAGCGGTGTTTCTCGAACTTTTCCTTGGTGTCGATCTTTCCGGTGATCGCGCCGTACAGCTCCCAGGTTGCGTGCACCTTGCGGACCAGCTTGGGGCCGAGCTCGTGCGGCACGTGGCAGTCGGGGCAGGTGGCGCGCACGCCGCTGCGGTTGCTGTCGTGGATCGTGCCCTTGTACTCGGCGTACACGTTGTCCTTCATCTCGTGGCAGCCGGTGCAGAACTTCTCGGTGTTGGTCCAGGCGAGGCCGGCGGTCGTGCCCGCCAGACCGCCGAACCCGACGAAGAAGCCAAGCAGCGTCGCGACGATCGCCAGCTTCAGCGGCGCACGCCTGCCCAGCGATGCCCGCAGCCTGTTCATCCGTGTCGCACCCATGACGGCCTCTCTGGTGCTGTTGTTCAGCCGCTCACTGCGACAGGATCCACTGCACGACGTTGAGGACCTCGGCGTCGTTCTTCGTCTTCAGGCTGTCGTGCTCTTCGTCCTTGCCGTCGACCTTGATCTTCGGGTTGGTGGTCAGGTGCGTGATCAGCTTCTTCTCTGCATCCGACTTGCCCTTGTACTTGGCGGCGGTTTCCTTGAACGACGGGCCTTCCTTCTTGGCTGCGACGGAATGGCACTTCATGCAGTTGCTCTTCTTCGCCAGGGCCAGGGCGGCGTCGGCGTCGACGGCATGGGCGGGCAGCGCGGCCGCGAGCGCGACGAGGGCGGCAGCGAATGACGCAAGGAGCGAGAAGGGTTTCGAGTTCATGGCGGTTTCCTTCGTGTTGATGACTGTGTGCTTCAGAGAGAGAACGGTGTTGACGTAGATCACGCGCGCCGCAAGTCGTGGCTGGCGTTGTGCCTGCCCTGCACCGATCAGCGCAGCCGTTTGGCGCGAATGTCGGCCGGCACCCCGAGGCCGAGCGTGCGCACGAACGACACGTGGTGGCCCCGCGTGGTGATGTTGTCGTCGTGCACCGCGAAGCCGACGTTGTAGATCCCGCCGTCCTTGAGCGCCTTGTCATCGGCGTTGTCGAGGTTCAGCGGGCGCACCATCACGACGGTCCACATGCCGTCCTTCCAGCTCGCGATCGCATTGTTGTCGGCGGCCGAGCCTTTGGCGTCGTCGCGGCTGAGCACGTAGTCGGGGATCAGGTCACCTTCCTTCCATGCGGCCTTGGGATCGAAGGGCACCGCGTTGCGCTCGCGCACCAGGAAGTGATCGCCGTGCCGCAACTTGTCGGCAGTGATCGACTTGTAGCCGACCTTCTTTTCGTCCCACATGAACTTGGGCTGATGCGTGCTCGGGTCGGCGTTGCTGCCGAACGGGTCCTTGCCCGCGTCGCCGAGGCGCCACTCGAGCACATAGCCGTCGTCGGCCATGCCCACCGCATGGCTGCGATGCGCGCGCCACTGGATCAGGTCGACAAAACCACCGGCCGCCTTGATCTTCGCGATGTCGTCGACCGACTTGCCGGTCTTCCAGTCCGACGGGTTGCTGCGCGTCTCGGGCAGGTACTTGCGCACGTCGCTCTTCTTGATCGCGGTGAGCAGTGCGTTCGCCTCGACCTCTTCCTTGGTGAACTGCTTGGGCATGTCGCGCTCGCCGTCGTGGCAGGTCAGCCAGCAGCCCTGCTGCGCGAAGCCGGGCACCTTTCCGTCGTCGATCATCACCGTCATGCGGTCTTCGTAGATGCCGGGCTGCTTGCCTTCCTGCACGACCTTGTCGAGCTTCGGAAAGCCGTAGACCTTCCACTCGTGGCCGTCGTAGCGCAGGTACTGGTGCTCGGTGCCGGGGAACGCGTTTGCGGTCTTCCACTGGAAGCGCAGGTAGGCGTTTTTGTCGTCGTAGGCCGCCTGCACTGCGAGGTCCACATGGCCGGGTTTGCCTGCCACCCGCGTGGGCTCGAGCGGGCCGGCCTTGACCAGTTTGTCGCCGAGTTCGTGTTCGGCGTCCTTTTCGTCGTGGCAGGAAACGCAGGCCTTGCCGGCCGCGACGCGGCTCGCGCCGCTCTTGTGCCCCGGGCCGCGCAGCCACTCGTAGGACGACTGTCCTGGATAGAACAGTGGCACGGCGGTCGTCGCGATCTTGGACCAGTCGATGGTCGCCGGGTCGGCCGCCGAAGCGCTGTCGATGCCCATTGCAGCGAGGGCGAACGCGAGTGCTGCTGATGTCATGTTCATGTGTGACTCCTTAGCGAATGACCAGCGAGGTGAACGGATAGACGTAGGCCTGCAACGTGACGAACATCCCCACCAGGCAGGCAAGCGCCAGCGAGTGGAAGAACACGTAGCGCAGGATGTCGCCTTCGTGGTTGAACCAGCCGGTGGCGGTGGAGGCGACGACGATCGATTGGGCGTCGATCATCTTGCCCATCACGCCGCCCGAGCTGTTGGCTGCGCCCATCAGGTTCGGGCTCAGGCCGAGCCGGTCGGCGGCGACGCGTTGCATGTTGAGCACGATCCAGCCGATCGGCAGCAGGCTGGTGAAGCCGCCCAGCATCGCGGCCTTGCCGGCCATTTCGGCCGGCATGCCATAGGCGAGGATCGCGATCCCGATGGCGGCCAGCAGGCCGGCCCCGGCCGCGACGTGTGCCTTCAGATGCAGGAAGCCCAGCCCCACCAGCATCACCACGACCGGCACGGCGGCCAGTGCGGTCGAGACGACCATGCTCCCGAAGGGATCGTAGATTTGCTGCCAGATCATGCTGGACTCCTGGTGTCGACGGCTCGGGTTGCGGGAGCGGCGAGGGGCGCCGCAATGACGGTGAGCGTGCGCATGCCTTGCGCGCCGCGGACCAGTACGCCTTCGATGTCGGCGGTGGCAGAGGGGCCGGTCATCAGCACCGCGTAGCGCGCCTCGAAGAAGCCTCGCTCGCGGTACGCGTGGTGCAGGTCGGGGACGATGGTCCGCGGGTCGAGCAGCACGACGAGGTGTTGCGACAGGAAGCCCAGCGCGTTGACCACGAGCTCGCACTCGCTCAACCCCACCGAGCCGGTTTCGGCGACGCCGAATGCGGCCCGCACGACGCCGACGTCGACGTCTTCGAGCTCGGCCGGATCGCGCACCGTTTCGATGGCGCGGGTGCCTGCCACTTCGGGCGTGGCAGAGCAGATCACGCGGGCCTGCGGGAAGCGCGCGCGGATGAACTGGTCCAGCGAGCCCGTCGAGGGCGCCTCGACGATCGTGCCGCCCATGCGAGTGAGCGCAGCGGTGAATGCGGCGAGCGGCGATGCGAGCGGACGATCGAAGCCCGGCACCTCGGGCAGTGGAAGCGGCGCCGGCTGGTTGGCGCGTACGCGGCCGAGAATGACTTCGCGGCTGCTCATTGGAGCCCCTCGTCCGACGGGTACGTCGGCCGGTCCCCCGAGGGGAGGGAGTGCCGCGGCTTGGGAGCGGCCCGGCGCTCGGCCCTCATTTCTGTGCCCCGCGATTCTTCAGGTACCACTGCCGGAAGGTCGACGCCGGGGAGGCCGGTACTTCGCGCTGGCGGCCCCAGGCGTTGAAGGGGTTGTAGATCATGAAACGCGGCAGCTTGTCGATGCCGGCGGCCGCCGCCTCGACCGCGGCGCGGTACAGGCGCGGGCTCGCGAGGATCTTGCCGGTGATGCGCATCGCCTCGCGCTTGACCATCGGCAGCTGATGCCGCTCGGCGATGATCTGGCGCCACTTGTAGATCTGCTCGTGGATGTTGATCTTGACCGGGCAGACGCTGGTGCAGCTGCCGTTCAAGGTCGACGCGAACGGCAGCGCGCTGTATTTGCGCAGGTTGAAGGTCGGGTCGATGATCACGCCGATCGGCCCCGAGTAGGTGGCGCCGTAGCTCAGGCCGCCGCTGCGCCGGTACACCGGGCAGGTGTTCATGCAGGCGCCGCAGCGTATGCACTTGAGCGAGTACCAGAAGTCGGCCATCCCGAGCCGCTCGGAGCGGCCGTTGTCGACCAGCACGACATGCATCTCGGTGCCCGGCCGCGGCGCGCGGAAGTGCGAGGTGATCTGGGTGATCGGCGAGCCGAGCGCGCTGCGCGACAGCATGCGGACGAACACACCCAGGTGCTCGATCTTCGGGATCACCTTCTCGATGCCGATCGACGCGATGTGCAGCTTTGGAATGTTGGCGCCCAGGTCGGCGTTGCCTTCGTTGGTGCAGACGACGAAGCTGCCGGTCTCTGCGATCGCGAAGTTGGCGCCGGTCATGCCGGCCTGCGCCTTCAGGTAGTAGGGCCGCGTGTGCATGCGCTGGCTCTCTGCCAGGTAGGGCACGTCGTCGTTCTTCGGGTCGGTGCCGATGGTGCGCGAGAACACCTCGGCCACGTCGCTGCGCAGCTTGTGCACAGCCGGCACGACGATGTGGCTGGGCGGCTCGCCATCGAGTTGTTGGATACGTTCCCCGAGGTCGGTCTCGATGATCTCGATGCCGCGGTTCTCGAGGAAGGGCCGCATCTCGCATTCGTCGGTCAGCATCGACTTGCTCTTGACCAGGATGGTGGCCTCGTGCGCGGCCAGGATGTCGAGCACGATCTGGTTGTGCTCGGCCGCGTCGCGTGCCCAGTGCACGACCATGCCGTTGGCGGTGGCGTTGCGCTCGAACTGCTCGAGGTAGTTGCCGAGGTGGGTCAGCGCATGTTCCTTGATCCCCGAGGCCAGCACCCGAAGCTCTTGCCATTCGGGCAGCTCTTCGCTTTCGGCATCGCGCTTCTTGCGCAGGTCCCACAGCCGCTTGTCGTGGAATTCGGCATGGTCTTTCGCGTCGATGAAATGCGACGACGCCTCGGCGTGGTCCACCCGCTTGATCGACATGACGCTCCGCGGCGTCATGCCCGCGCCCCGTTCAACACCTGCGCGATGTGGATGAACTTGAGCGGCAGCCCGATGCGCTTGGCGCAGCCCTGCTGGTGCATCACGCACGACATGTCGGGCGAAACGATGTACTCGGCCCCGGCGTCGTGGTGATCGTTAACCTTGTCGTAGCCCATCTTGGCCGAGACGGGCTCCTCGAACACCGAGAAGGTGCCACCGAACCCGCAGCATTCGTCGACACGCTGGGGCTTGACGAACTCGAGCCCCTTGACGGCCGACAGCAGCTGCGCCGGCTTGTTGAACGGCGGCTCGGCGATCTCCGAAGCGCTGGCTTCGCGCAGCCCGCGCAAGGTCGCGCAGCCGATGTGCAGCCCCACTTTGTGCTGGAACTCGGCCCACGGGAACTCGCGCACCTGCAGCACGTCGTGCAGGAACTCGACCAGCTCGCAGGTGTTGCGCCGCACCTGCTGCACCTCGGGTGTCTGCGCTATCGCCGTCATGTGGTCGCGCACATGGTGGGCGCAGCTACCCGACGGCGTGACGATGTGGTCGTAGCCGGCGAAGTTCTTCGCGTACAGCGCCTCGGTGGCGCGTGCATCCTGGTGGCAGCCGCTGTTGGCCATCGGCTGGCCGCAGCAGGTCTGGTCGAGCGGAAAGTCGACCTGGCAACCCAGGCGCTCCAGCAGTTCCAGCGTGGCGATGCCGACCTCCGGGAAGAAGGCATCGACATAACAAGGCACGAACAGAGCAACTTTCACCGAAACCCGATCCATCGCAGCTTCACGTGTCAAGCCCCAAGGCGAGGCAAGCCCGTCGTCGATGCGCCAGCGCACATACAAGACCACAACGCGCCGCCGTGGCACGACTGTCGGCGCCGCGGTCCTTTCGGCGCTTGACGCAAATCAAACCCTGCGGCTGACGGCCCTCATGGAAAACCCGTTCACGCGTAGGCCTCGTAGTGCGGGTCGTACATCTGCGCGCGCACGTGGGCCAGCACTCCAGGTCCTCGGCAGTCACCTGGTCCGCGAGCGAGCGCGCGGCGGCAAGGAACATCAGATCGTTTCCGGCACCATCTCGATCGCGCCGCAGGGGCACTCCGAGACGCAGATGCCGCAACCCTTGCAGTAGTCGTAGTTGAACTCGTAGCCCTTGCCGGGCCCGAGCTTGATGACGGCGTTGTCGGGGCACACGCCATAGCAGTTGTCGCACTCGAAGCAGTTGCCGCACGACAGGCAGCGTCGCGCCTCGAACAGCGCCGTGCCCTCGTCGAGGCCGCCTTGCACCTCGTCGAAGGTCGACTGGCGGCGCACCATGTCGAGCATCGGCCGCACCGTCTTCGGCGCGTCGGCGTAGTACCACGGGTTGAGCTTCTCGAAGCTCGCGACGCCGGGTTGGGGCGCGGCCACGTGTTCGCCGCCGTTCAGCCAGGCGTCGATGTGGCGCGCCGCCTTCTTGCCGTGGCCGATGGCGATGGTCACGTTGCGCTCGGCGGGCACCATGTCACCGCCGGCGAAGATGCCGGCATGGCCGGTCATCATGCGATGGTCGACCTTGACGACGCCGTCTGCGATCTGCAGGCCCGGCACCTTGTCGAGCAGCGAGAGGTCCACGTCCTGGCCGAGCGCCAGGACCAGCGAATCGGCTTCCAGCGTTTCGAACTGGCCGGTAGGCTGCGGCAAGCCCTTGTCGTCGAGTGCCATCTTCTCGACGGTGATCGCGCCGTCGCCGGCCTGCTTGATGGTCGACAGCCACTTGATCATCACGCCTTCCTCGAGCGCCTCTTCGACCTCGAAGTCGTGCGCCGGCATGCGTTCGCGCGTGCGGCGGTAGACGATGATGGCTTCGGTGGCGCCGAGCCGCTTGGCGGTGCGGGCGACGTCGATCGCGGTGTTGCCGCCGCCGTAGACCACGACGCGGCGGCCGAGCAGCGGCGGCTCGGCGCCTTCCATCGAACGCAGCACCGAGATCGCATCCAGCACCTTGGCCGAATCGCCGGCGGGGATGAAAGCGCGCTTGGCGATGTGGGCGCCGACGGCGAGGAAGGCGGCGTCGAAGCCACCGGCCTGCATCGTTTCGAGGATGTCGTCGACCTTGGTGCCGTACTCGATGTGCACGCCCAGGTCGACGATGCGCTGCACCTCGGCGTCGAGCACGTCGCGCGGCAGGCGGTACTTCGGAATGCCGAAGCGCATCATGCCGCCCGGCATGGGGCTGGCTTCATGGATCGTCACCCGGTGCCCGAGGCGGGCCAGGTGGTAGGCGGCCGACAAGCCGGAGGGCCCGGCGCCGACGACCAGCACATGCTTGCCCGAGCTCGCGGCGGGCGCATCGAAGGTCCAGCCTTGCCTGATCGCCTCGTCACCGAGAAAACGCTCGACCGAATTGATGCCGACCGGCGAATCGATCTTGCCGCGATTGCACTGGCTCTCGCAGCTGTGGTAGCAGACTCGCCCCATGATCGCCGGGAAGGGATTGTCCCGAACCAGGTGGCGCCACGCGGCGTGATAGTCGCCCGATTCGGCATGGAAGAGCCAGCCCTGGATGTCTTCGCCGGCCGGGCATTCCTTGTTGCATGGCGGCAGGCTGTGCAGGTACACCGGCCGCTCGGTGCGCCAGGAGCCGGTGTGGTTGGCGAGCGAGGATCCGACGTCCAGCGTGATCGCGAAGGGCTTGTGCATGGTCATGTGGGTCACTCCGCCTGGTGAGGCACCGTCATCCTGGCGCACGCCGGGATCCACTGCATGGGGCCATGGACTCTGAAAGAGTGGATACCGGCGTGCGCCGGTATGACGGGCTTCTTGACATGGCGGGCTACTCCATGGGTTCCAGCAGCCCGTAGCGCAAGATGTTGCGATCGGCCCCGGCCTGCAGCCGCGCGATGGTCGCGAGATCGGGTTCCTTGCCGAACAGATGGGCGAAGCGACGCTGCGGCTTGAGGTATTCCTCGACCGGCACGCGGCGGCGGATCTTCGATACCTGCGAGACCTCGCCGAACATCGCCTCGAACACCGGGAACAGGCCGCTCTCCTGCGCCAGCCGCGCGAGCCGGATCGTGTCGTTTGAAGCGGAGCCCCAGCCGAGCGGGCAGGGCACCAGGATGTGGATGTAGCGCGCGCCACGAATCGCCATCGCCGTGCGCACCTTGCGTTCGAGGTCGTGCAGGTCGGCCACGGTGGCGGTGGCCACGTAGGGGATCTCGTGCGCCATCGCGATCCGCGGCAGGTTCTTGCCCTGGCCGAAGGTGTTGCCCGGATGTGGGCCCAATGCCGGCGTCGTGGCGGTGCGTGCCGCAGCCGGCGTGGCGGAGGAGCGCTGCACGCCGGTGTTCATGTAGGCCTCGTTGTCGTAGCAGATGTAGAGCACGTCGTCGTTGCGCTCGAACATGCCCGACAGGCAGCCGAAGCCGATGTCGGTGGTGCCGCCGTCGCCGCCCTGCGCAACCACGCGCACGTTCTCGCGGCCCTTGACGCGCATCGCCGCGGCGATGCCGGTGGCCACCGCGGCGACGTTGCCGAACAGCGAATGGATCCACGGGATCTGCCACGAGGTCTCGGGGTAGGGCGTGGAGAACACCTCCAGGCAGCCGGTCGCGTTGGCCGCGATCATCTGGCCCTGGGTCGCGTTCATCGCCGCGTCGATCGCGTAGCGTGCGCCCAGCGCCTCGCCGCAGCCCTGGCACGCGCGGTGCCCGGAGTTCAGCGAGTTGGTGCGCTCCGTGTTGGCCTGCACCGTGCGCTGCCTGGGCGCGAGGAGGCGGTTGCCGACGGTGAAGGTGCCGGTCTGGTAGAACTTGACCAGGGCGTCCATGGTTTCATCCGATCCGTGAAGCGACGCTGCCGACGTCGCGCAAGACGCCCTCGGCCACCGGGCCGGAGCGCCGCTGGTTCTTCTCGCGCTCGAGCACGCGGTTGACGATGGACCAGTCGAGGTCGAGGAAGGTCAGCGACTCGAGCTTGTCGGCCATCGCATCGAGGAACAGGCGCTGCAGGGACCTCTTGGTGATGGCGCGGCCGCCCAGGCCCGCCACCACCGCCAGCACCGGCTGCGGCCGGTCGCGCAGGGCCATTCGCACGTCGCGCGAGACGATGCCGCCGATGCCGACCGCGAAACACTTCTCGACGACGACGACACGCTGGGCCTGGCTCAGCGCCGATCGCAGTGCCGCGATCGGGAACGGGCGGAACGAGGTGATGCCGATGGCGCCGATGCGATGGCCCGCGTCGCGCAGGTCGTCGACCGTGTCCTTGATCGTGCCGAGCACCGAGCCGAGCGCGATGACGATCGTGTCGGCGTCGTCGCTGCGGTAGCTGCTGATCAGCCCGCCCGCGTCGCGCCCGAACACCTGCCTGAATTCCTGCGCCACCAGCGGCATCAGCTCGAGCGCCTGCAACTGCTTGGCATGCGCGAGGTAGCGCACCTCGGTGAAGGCCTCGGGGCCGACCATCGCGCCGATGCTCACCGGCTCGTTCGGGTCCAGCACCTGGCGCGGTGCGTAGGGTGGCAGGAAGCGGTCGACCTGTGCCTGCTCGGGCAGGTCGACACGCTCGAAGGCGTGCGTGAGGATGAAGCCGTCCATGCACACCATCACCGGCAGGGACAGCTCCTCGGCGATGCGAAAGGCCTGGATGTGCAGGTCGAGCGCGGCCTGGTTCGACTCGGCGAAGAGCTGTATCCAGCCGGCATCGCGCATCGTCATGCTGTCGGTGTGGTCGTTCCAGATGTTGATCGGCGCGCCGATCGCGCGGTTGGCCACCGTCATCACGATCGGCAGGCCGAGCCCGGATGCGTTGTAGACCGCCTCGGCCATGAAGAGCAGGCCCTGGCTGGCGGTCGCGGTGTAGGCGCGCGCCCCGGCGGCCGAGGCGCCGATCGCCACGCTCATCGCGGCGAACTCCGACTCGACGTTGATGAACTCGCAGGGTTCGAGCGATCCGTCCTTCACCATCTCGCCCAAGCCCTCGACGATGTGGGTCTGGGGCGAGATCGGGTAGGCGCAGATCACCTCGGGGCGGCACATCGCCACCGCGACGGCGACCGCGTGAGAGCCTTCGCACTGTTCAAGCATGGTGGATCTCCGCCAGGTGTTCCTGCTCCAGCACGATGCGGTAGGCCTCGGCCGCGGCGGCAACGTTGCCCCGTGCGACGACGCCGTCGAAACGGCTTTCGATCGCCGAACACACCGCATCGATGGTGATGAGCCCGCCCAGCGCCGCGAAGGCGCCCAGCAGCGCCGCGTTGGGCAGCGGCCGCCCGACATGCTTGAGGGCCAGCTCGGTGGCCGGCACCGTCAACAGCCGCTCCGGCCGGAAGCCCTTGACGAAGTCCGAGAGGCCCAGCGCCTCGAAGGTCTTCGCGGTGTTGATGAGGATGTAGCCGTCGGGCTTCAAGCCGCTGAACACGTCGACCTGGTGCAGCAGCGTCGGGTCCTGGATGATCAGCGCGTCGGGCGCCATGATCGGCTCGCGCAGCCGGATCGGCGAGTCGGCGATGCGGCAGAAGGCCACCACCGGCGCGCCGGTGCGCTCGGAGCCGAAGCTCGGGAAGGCCTGCGCGTGCTTGCCGCCCAGGAAGGCCGCGACCGACAGCATCTCCGCGCCGGTGACCACGCCCTGGCCGCCACGGCCGTGAATGCGCACCTCGAACATGGTCTGAAGCCTCTCGTGCGGGCCAGTCGCGCAAGATGGCGGCTGGTCTGCACACATGCTGGGCGACGCACGGCGCAGCGCGCTTGATGCCCATCAATTCAGCCAGTGGCCGACCTTGACGTGGATCAACTGGCCCGGCGCCAGCCAGAGGAACATCCCGACGATCGACGCCGCGTTGGCGCCGCACACCTTGAAGCCTGGAGTTCCCCATGGATGCGAAAGACCTGGACCGCAGAGAATGGCTGAGCGTGATCGGCGCGGGTCTCGTCGTCGCCGCGAGCCTGGCCCTGGCCTGGCCGCCGGCCTTCGCCGCCGGGCCGATCGACATCAAGTTCAGCCACGTCGTTGCCGCCGACACGCCCAAGGGCAAGGGCGCCGCGTTCTTCAAGAAGCGCGCCGAAGAGCTGACCGGCGGCAAGGTCAAGGTCGAGGTCTACGCCAACTCGGTGCTCTACAAGGACAAGGAAGAAATGGAGGCGCTGCAACTGGGCGCCGTGCAGATGCTGGCGCCGTCGCTGGCCAAGTTCGGCCCGCTCGGTGTCAAGGAATTCGAAGTCTTCGACCTGCCCTATCTGTTCGACAACTACGCCGAGCTGCACAAGGTCACGCAGGGCCCCGTCGGCAAGCAGCTGCTGGACAAGCTCGAATCCAGGGGCATCAAGGGCCTGGCGTATTGGGACAACGGCTTCAAGGGGATGAGCTCGAACAAGCCGATCAGGACGGTGGCCGACTACAAGGGACAGAAGATGCGCATCCAGTCATCCAAGGTGCTCGAGGCGCAGATGCGCGCACTCGGCGTGCTGCCGCAGGTGATTGCCTTCTCCGAGGTCTACCAGGCGCTGCAGACCGGCGTTGTTGACGGCACCGAAAACCCGCCGTCCAACCTGTTCACGCAAAAGATGCACGAGGTGCAAAAGCACGTCAGCGTGACGGAGCACGGCTACCTCGGTTATGCGGTGATCGTGAACAAGAAGTTCTGGGACGGCCTGCCGGCGGACATTCGTACCCAGCTCGAGAAGGCCATGCACGAGGCCACCGACTATGCGAACAAGATCGCCAAGGAGGAAAACGACCTCGCGCTCGACGCGGTGAGAAAGACCGGCAAGACCGAGGTCTCGGTGCCGACGCCGCAGGAAAAGGCGGCCCTCAGGAAGCTGCTGGTCAAGACGCACGAAGAGCTCGGCGCGCGGGTCGGCAAGGACCTGATGCAGTCGATCTACAAGGAGACCGGCTTCGACGCAGGCAAGCTGTAGACGCCACCTGCCATGGCCAAGGTTCTCGACCATCTGGAAGAGTGGATCATCACCTTCCTGATGGGGGCGGCCACGGTCGTCATCTTTCTCGCGGTGCTGCATCGGCATGGCGCCGGCTACCCGATTCCCTACGTGCAGGACTGGCTGATCGCGCTCAACTTCAGCTGGGCGCAGGAGCTGTGCATCTACATGTTCGTGTGGATGTGCAAGTTCGGCGCCGCCTACGGCGTGCGCACCGGCATTCACGTCGGCGTCGACGTGCTGGTCAACCGCCTGCCCGACGAATGGCGCCGCAAGGCAGTCCTGACCGCGCTCACTGCCGGCGCCATCTTCACCGGGATCATCGGCACGCTCGGCCTGACCTTCGTGTGGGAAAACGGCATGCACTACGGCGTGTTCCATGCGCTCGGCATCGGCACCGGCGACCTGCCGGAAGGGCCGACCACGCCCGACCTCGGCTGGCCGACCTGGGCCGTGTATTCGGCGGTGCCGCTCGGTTCCTTCCTGATGTGCGTTCGGTTCCTGCAGGTGATGCGAAGTTTCGTGCGCACCGGCGACCTGCCGCAGCACAACCCCGCGCAGGTCGAAGGCCTGGACGCTGACGAACCGGCCTTCGCCAACACCACGTTGGTGGCGGTCAAAGGAGCTGCGGCGTGAGCACCGAAGCGGTAGCGGTTCAATTCCCGCCGATGTCCAAGAAGCGTGCCGGCTTCTGGCTGCTCGGCATCGCCGCGGTGCTGCTCTCGGTCGCCGCGTTCGGCAATGTCGGCATCGTCTTCGCGCTCTTGTTCGCCTTGATGCTGACCGGCATCCCGGTGTCCATCGCGCTCGGGCTGACGGTGCTGGCGTTCCTGTTCCTGCTGACGAACGTGCCAATCGAAGCGGTCGCGCTCAAGCTCTTCACCGGCATCGAGAAGTGGGAAATCATGGCGATTCCCTTCTTCATCCTGGCCGGCAACTTCCTGACCCACGGCGGCGTTGCCAAGCGGATGATCGCCTTCGCCACCAGCGCGGTCGGGCACTGGCACGGCGGGCTGGCGCTGGCGGGGATCATCGCCTGCGCCATGTTCGCGCTGGTCTGCGGCTCGAGCGTGGCCACGGTCGTGGCCATCGGCTCGATCCTGCTGCCGGCAATGGTGGAAGCGGGCTACCCCAGACGCTTCGGTGCCGGCGTGATCGTCACTGCCGGCTCGCTCGGCATCCTGATGCTGCCGTCGATTCCGAAGGTGATCTACGCCGTCTCGACCAACACCTCGATCGGTGCGTTGTTCGTTGCCGGATTGCTGCCCGGGAGCCTGCTCACCGTGATGCTGTGCGTCGTCACCTGGTACATCGCGCGCAAGAACAAGTCCCCGCGCCTGCCGAGGGCGAGCTGGGGCCAGCGCTGGACGGCGTTTCGCAAGAGCGCCTGGGGGCTGATGCTGGTGGTGATCATCATCGGAGGCATCTACAGCGGCGTATTCACCGCGACCGAAGCGGCCGCGATGGCCGCGGTGTATGCGTTCTTCATCTCGGTGTACGTCTACAAGGACCTGACGCTCAATGACGTGCCGCGCGTGCTGCTGGCATCGGCGAACCTGAGCGCGATGCTGCTCTACATCATCACCAACGCGGTGCTGTTCTCGTTCCTGATGACCAGCGAGCAAATTCCGCAGGCGATGACAGCCTGGATCGCCGGCAGCGGCGTCACCTGGATCGAGTTTTTGCTGTTTGTGAACATTCTGCTCTTGGTCGCCGGCAATGTGATGGAGCCGACCTCTATCGTGCTGATCACGGCGCCGATTCTGTTCCCAATCGCGATCCGTCTTGGCATTCACCCGGTGCATCTCGGTATTCTGATGACCGTTAACATGGAGATCGGCTTTGTCCCCCCCCCCGTCGGGCGCAAACTGTTCGTCCCTTGCCGCGC
>OBEQ010375828.1_pt1 | contig 42638 bp, 36 predicted proteins | sample 1670901 | NCBI WGS metagenome assembly OBEQ01 (sample SAMEA104232315, study PRJEB22302) | groundwater metagenome | biome: forest; feature: aquifer; material: groundwater | place: USA | collected 2011-08-07 | depth 5.4 m
CATGGGGAAGACGACGATCGTTTTCAACCAGCCTTCAAAACCACTCCCGCGGCGCTACTCCGTATTACCGCCAAAGCTTTTTTGGCACAGCAATCTGGCAACTATAAAAATATTTGTTTAGTGGGCCATAGCCTGGGCGGCGCCGTGTTTGCAACCATGCATGATTATATTGAAGCAAACCCTAAAGTTCGGCATGTCTCATTATTAGCCCCCGCCATTTCTAAAACCGTGGTGAGCTTAGCCGATGTGACACGCCTATCGCGCCCTAGTATGTATAGCGCAGCACGTTATCGCTATTTTCGCCACAGTAAACCCATTGAACCCTCCTCTTCTGATCACACCACGAAGACCGCCTCTAAAGTACGTATTGAACGCCGTATGGGGGCAAAAACTTTTTCGATATGGTCACTGCTCCCCTTCATGCCTAGAGCCTTCAAAGCCCTGGAAAGACTCATCACCGGCGAAAAACCCTCTAAAGTATGGGATATTTGGGTAGGCAGTCGTGATCGTTACCACATTGATAAAGAAGCTAAAACGCTTGATGCGCTCAATACAGAAAAAAAAGTGAATATCATGCTTTTACAAAACCAATCACACTGCATGCTTTGGGATCGTGATCGCAATCTTGTCTTAAAAGAATGTGTTATTGATCGTTTTCAAAACGTGCTAGACGAAGCCCCTCTCCCACCGCTTACCCCTACTCGCTTGATCAGGCCTATTTCAAGCGCAGCATTATCGCCTTCCCCTTCAAGCGCAACATTGTCAATGTCAAGCTCAAGATCATCCACTCAGAGCATGTAATAACTTTTCATGCACTTGCCCAAATGCCCCATTGCTCATAGCAAGCACGTGATCTTGTTCACGTAATTGCGGCGCCAGTGATGCAACCAATTCATCTACCGTATTAAATATCGCATGGGGCACGTTCAAGTGACTTGCCATGGCATCAACATCCCAACTCGCTTGGGGAGGGCGCAAAAAATAAACGGCATCTGCTTGCGTTAACGCGGGCACCAGGCTCGCTTGGTGCACGCCCGTACGCATGGTGTAAGACCCTAACTCTAACAACGCAATTAAGCGCTGCGCGCCAATCTTGGCACGCAACCCCTTCACCGTGGTTTCAATCGCCGTGGGGTGATGTGCAAAATCATCATAGACCGTCACCCCCTTCACTTTGCCTTTTATTTCTAAACGACGTTTTACATTGCGAAACGTGGCCAGCGCAGCCACTGCACGCTCAGGCGCAACCCCCACTTGATGGGCCGCGGCAATGGCCGCCAAGGCATTTTTTACATTATGCAACCCCAGCAATGACCCATTGACGTCCCCAACAAAATGGCCTTCGTGATAGACCTGGTATTGATTGCCTGCCGGCGAAATAGCGCGCGCTTGCCAAGCACCTTGCTGCAAACCAAATGTAGTCACCGGTGTCCAACAACCTTGCGCCAAGACAGACGCAATGGCTTCCTCTTGATCGGGCACAATAATCAATCCCTTGCTCGGCACAGTACGCACTAAATAATGAAACTGTGTTTGAATCGCCTTTAGATCTGAAAAAATATCGGCATGATCAAATTCTAAATTATTAATAACCAACACCTCAGGGTGGTAGTGAATAAACTTAGATCGTTTATCAAAAAACGCACTATCATATTCATCCGCTTCGATCACAAAAAAGGGACTGTCTGTGAGTCGCGCTGATACCCCAAAATTTTCAGGTACGCCCCCAATTAAAAAACCCGGATTCAAGCCTGCAAACTCTAATATAAAAGCCAGTAAACTGCTGGTGGTGGTTTTACCATGCGTGCCCGAAACCGCCAGTACACGCTTGTTTTTTAAAATAGTCTCTGCCAACCACTGCGGACCTGACGTAAAATTTAATTTATTATCTAACACATATTCCATGGCAGGATTACCACGACGAATCACATTTCCCACTATCACTTGATGTGGCGCAGGCTGCAAATGCACAGCTTGATAAGTTTCTTTTAACGTAATGCCCTGGGCTTGCAATTGGGTACTCATCGGTGGATACACTTTTTCATCTGACCCTTCCACCGCAAATCCCATTTGCTTAGCAAGCACCGCTAAGCCTGCCATGAAGGTGCCACACACCCCTAAAATATGAATTCGTTTCATGCTCACTCCATTGGAAAAAAGTCTACTCATCCTGCACGCGACACAGTGCCTGCAGATCACACTGCAAGCAAGTTTTCCACCCTTCTTTCGGGTTTAACACCGCCACGCCTGCTTTAATTTCTACAGCCAACTTATTTAATGCAGTCTGCCAATCGCACAACTGCTGCTGCCAAGCTGCTTCCTCTTTCATGATCGTCACACCAGGTATGCCTGGCGCGATCGCAAGCCCTTTAAAACCCATCTTGTCAGCGCGCACTTGCGCAAAGAGCAAACCCGCCACAGGCATATCACTTACCAAAGCATACAGCGGCAATTGCGGTGCGATAGGACGATCTGCTGACCAATCTTGTAAACTAGGTTGACTCGTTTTGTAATCGATAATGTAATAAGACTGCGCTGCAACTTGATCCACTCTGTCAACACGTAAAGTAAAACTTAACCCCTCAAATGCCACTTCTTTTGTTTGCTCTACCGCATACACCGTAAAAGCATCTCGTTGTTTTTCTAAGGCAAGCCAGCGCCATAATAATTTTTCTAAGCGTGTTTGCTCTAACGTTATTAAGGTGCTGCGCGACAGTTGAGGGCGGTATTTTAAAATCTGCAATAACGCTTGCTCACTTTTATCCTGAATGAGTTGTGTTAAATCCACCTCAGACAAAGCCAGCAAGGCCTGTTGTGTTTGAAGCGATCGCCAAATCAATTCCAATGCGCGATGCAACACAATGCCTTTTTCTCTCGGCGTTAATCCATATTGCACACAAGGCAGCGTAGTAGTTTTTAAGCGATGTTTTGCATAGCCACGAAAAGCACATAAGGCTTGCTCACTTAACACCGCACTGCCCCCTTGAATAGGGTTTTGCGAAAACGGCGCACCTTGTTCGTCCGTGTAATATTCAAAAAAAACAGGCTTCGTCGTTGTGTGAGTTTGCGCAAGCACTGCCAGCGCAAAATCGGCTATCAATGCACTGGGATGTAATTCCCCCAGTTCATCTTGTTGCGAAAAACTCGCTATTAACTGCCCACTGGCACAGCGCAGATGCTGCATCAGCGCCACACTATAGTCTAATGTCCACTCATGACTTGCATAAGGCAACTTGTGTTGACGCTGCCACGACAAAGGTAAAATGGCATTGGGCTTAGGCGCCATAGGCAAGGTGGTGTCTTGCATCCCCCACAACCACACTGCCTCAAATTGCAAGCCATAGGCCTGCGATAAAGACAACACTTGAATGGGCGCAGCTTGATTTTCTGTTGACTGAAAATGCCACGCGCTGGCTAGCTGCTGCAAATAAGCCAAGGCTTGAGAGAAAGATACTTTTTCTTTCACTACATCAAGACGCGAAAACTCTACCAATAAATCTTGCCACGATTGATATACCGCTTCTTCATACGCACTTAACGCAGCATCACCTGGCCAACCCATAACTTCGAGCACTTCTGAAAAAAAAGACAACCACGCTGAAGCAGTTTGATATTTTTCAAATGAAGGCAATTGTTTTAATCGCGTCACCCAGTCAACACACGCTTGACTGGCCACCAACGTCGCGCGCCTTGAAAAATGAAATTCATTCATTTCATATAATTTTTCTACTGCTTGTGCACGCGCACCCATCTCTTCAAAATATCCGCCTACCCAAGGCGATCGCAACAAATAACTCCACTGCGTTAAGGGCAAAGTATTGTTAGGGATTTTTAAAATCATCAGTGCCGCATAAATTAAAGGGATGTTGGCAAAATGATCTTGCTCGTGAAAATAAACCGCTTCACTCGCGAAAGCGCGACGCAACGAAAATTGTATTTCACTTAAATGAGGCACCAAACAAGTTACTTTTTTTACCCCTTTTTCAATCGCCTGTTTTGCCCATTGCACCATTTTTTTTATTTCATCTTGATGATCAAGACAGGGCACTTGTGTGGGGGACGTTAAAAAAGCTGCGTCTAGCGCCACTAAAGGTAGGCTTTCTACACGCACGCCTTGTTTTTTTAATGCGGCAATCCATTGTGTTTCTAATACATTAAATTGATAAAACCCATACAACAAAATTGTTTTAGATAAGTGAAGCCGTTCAATTTCATTTTTTTTCAGGGTGCTCAGCAGTGTAATCACTTGCTTAAACCACGCCACATCGTCACACACTTTTTTTTGCTGACAAAGCGTCAAGTAAGCCGCTCGCCAGGTCAACCATGCTTGATGAGATAACGCTAAAGTCTGTTCCTCTGCCGAAAAATGCCATTTTTCAGCTGCCTGATGCGCAGACTTCGCCAAAGACACCAGCGATGAAATATCAACACCCTCTTCGCTTTTAGCCGCAATACATTGTTGCCATAACTGCGTTTGTTGATGCGCTGACAACATCAACGGCACTTTGATGCCTGCATCTAAAAAATGATGCCATTGTTTTTGTAACCAAGAAGACAACGACATGATGTTGGGGTTCACCCAACCGCTTTTGTGTTGTTGCATCTGATGATCAACATAGGCATCCAATAAAAATTGGGCCTGCGTCGCTGTGCTGGTTAAAAGATAAGTGTCTGTATTGAGTTGAGAAAACAACGCGTGAAGCATCATTTACACTGTAGATCTTCAATGAGCGCTTGCAAAAAGCGCGCTGCTTCACCCCCGGTTGCAGCACGGTGATCAAAGGTGAGTGACAAGGGCATCATGCGATGACTGACAAAGCCGCCTTCTTCCGCCACTACCACTTGATGTAACTTACCCACCGCCAAGATAGCCACCATAGGGGGCACAATAATAGGGCTGGCATACCGCCCTGCAAACACCCCAAAATTAGATAAGGTAAACGTCGCGCCTTGCAATTCTTCGGGGGGTAAGGTGCGATCTAAAGCTTGTTGTTTAAATGTATTGATTTTGGCGCGCAACGCTACTGCATCATAGCGCGCAACATCTTTAATCACGGGCACAAAGAGCCCGTCTTTTGCATCTAACGCAATGCCTAAGTTCACTTCTTTCCAGCGCTTGCATGAAAAACTATATCCATCAAACCATGCGTTCAATGCAGGCTCTTTATTGCAAGCCTGTATAATCGCGCGAATGATCCGCAAGGTAATATCTTCTTCTTTTTGCCATGCGTGAATATCCGCATCATCTACTAACGTCACAGGTACCACCGCTTGGTGTGATTGCACCATCGCTTGCGCCATGGCTTTGCGCACGCCTTTCAGCGGCACCAACCCTTCTACCTGTAAGCGCTTTGAAAATTGTTCAACATCCTGCACCGTAACTTGACCTTGTAGACCAGAACCTGTTACTTGCGCTAAATCTACATGAAGCTTGTTAGCTAATATTCTTGCGGCCGGCAAAGCGCGCACGCCTACAACAGCCGCTACACGTTGGATAGCAACACCCGTTGGATTTTCTGTTAAGACCGTATCGCCCGCCTGTAAACGCCCTGCCACCGTGCTGGTATCAGGCTGCTTTAAGGCATCCCCCGCTACAAATTCCACCAACGGAGATCCCGTTGCAATCACATCACCCGGCTTACCATACAACTTTAAAATTTTGCCCGCACAAGGCGCAGGCACATCCACCACGGCTTTGGCAGTTTCCATAGAGACAATGGTTTGATCTAACTTAACCTCATCACCTTCTTTCACATGCCATTCGTGAATTTCTGCCTCGGCTAAGCCTTCGCCCAAATCAGGCAAATTAAATACTTTCATGCAACTCTTACTCCATCACTTGGTAAACTGCTTGCTTGATACGCGCTTCACTGGGTAAATAAGCTTTTTCTAATTTGGCATAGGGCACAATCGTGTCATAGCCTGTGACACGAAGCACAGGCGCCTGCAAAAAAAGCAAACCCTGCTCTGCAATCGTCGCAGCAATTTCAGCCCCCATCCCTGCGGTGAGTGGCGCTTCATGCACAATCACACAACGCCCTGTTTTTTCTACAGATTGTAAAATCGTCAATCGATCTAAAGGCTTGAGCGTAGCCACATCAATCACTTCGCATTCAATGCCTTCTGCTGATAACTGTTTGGCAACATCCAGTGTTTCATATAACATCGCCCCCCAGCTCACCAACGTGACATCCCCTCCTTCACGTAATACAAAACAGTGATCAAGCGGCAACGCTTGGCCATCATCTGGCACGGATTGCTTCATCAGGCGATATAAACGCGTAGGCTCTAAAAAAACAACCGGATCAGGATCCCGTATTGCTGCCAACAACAAACCATAAGCACGTGCAGGCGAAGAAGGGATCACCACACGCAAACCCGGCGTGTGCGCATATATCGCTTCTGTACTTTCAGAATGATGTTCAGGCGCATGAATGCCTGCACCATAAGGCGTGCGATACACAATCGGACAAGATAAACGCCCCCGCGTGCGATTACGCATACGCGCAGCATGATTGATGATTTGATCCAACCCCGGATAACTAAACCCCATAAATTGAAATTCAGCCACCGGCTTTAAACCTTGCGTTGCCATCCCAATAGACAAGCCTGCTATCATCGACTCTGCCAGCGGCGTATCTAACACGCGTGCAGCACCAAACTTTTCTAGCAACCCTTGCGTTGCACGAAACACGCCGCCATTCACCGCCACATCTTCGCCCAACACAATTACATTGGGATCTTGTTGCATTTCATACGCCAAGGCTTGATTAACCGCTTCTAATAACGTGATCTCAGCCATGGGCGACTCCTACAGGAAATTGCGCCGCCAGCGCTTTTTGTTCTTGTAAATCAAGAGGCAAATTTGCAAAGTGATAATCAAACATCATGTCGCAAGTCACCGGCGTTGCCGCTTGATAAGCCGCTACAGCGGCTTCTACCTCTTGCGCACAAGTGGATAATAAGGTTTTTTCTTCTGCCTCTGACCACCAACCTTTATCCATCAAATAACGACGAAAACGCACTAAAGGTTCTTTTGCTTGCGCTGCTTCTACGGCTGATTTTTGACGATAACGGCTCGCATCATCGGCGGTGGTATGATCACTTAAACGATAGGTTATCGCTTCAATTAAAGTAGGCCCGCCCCCTTTTCTGGCTTTTTCTATGGCTTCTGCCATTTTTTCTTGCACCGCAATAATATCATTGCCATCAATTTGCCAGCCTTCAAAGCCCCCCGCAATCGCTTTTTGTGCCAAGGTTTGACACGCCGTTTGTTTTTCACGTGACACTGAAATGGCCCACTGATTATTTGCCACAATAAAAACAACGGGTAAGCGCCACGCACCTGCCACATTTAATGCCTCATAAAAATCACCTTGAGAAGTGGCACCATCTCCACAAACTGATACCGCCACACGCGCTTGTTGACGATATTTAAAAGCATACGCCACCCCCGCTGCATGCAAGGTTTGCGAACCAATGGGCACCGACATAGGGAAGTCTCCTGGGTGTTGAAAAGCATTTCCACGCTCATCTCCTCCCCAATAAAGCAGAATGTCAGACAATGTCACGCCACGCTGGATTTGTGCGCCATATTCACGATAAGCAGGACACAAGACATCGTCTGCTTGCATCACATGACCCAAGCCAACAGAAATCGCTTCTTGCCCCAACACAGAAGGGTAAGTGCCTAATTTACCTGTTCGTTGTAGCGCAATGGCTTTGGCATCAAAGGTACGCAACAACGTCATTAAGCGATATAACTTTAATAAAGTTAATTTATCTTGCGCAAAAGCAGGCAAGGCGCCTAGCGCCTGCCCTGCTTCATCTAGATATTGAAAATAAGGAATAGAAAAACGAGCAACTTCAAGCATGCACTTCCCTTCTGAATAGCCTATTGGAGACGTTCTTTTGCGATTTTTTCAGCGATCACTTCAGTAGAACATTGACTGGCTTTAGCTTCTGCAAAAACAGACAACATTGTGTCATAAATTTGATTTATTTTTTCATCGGCTTTTTCTAAAGGCGCATTTTCATAGACATTCACTGCAAAAATAAGCCCCCCTGCATTCGCCACAAAGTCTGGCGCATATAAGATGCCGCGCGTACGCATGTATTCTGCATCACCCGGCTCCCCTAATTGATTATTGGCGCCGCCCACCACGACGGGCGCTTCCAATAAAGGGATGGTTTTTTTATTTAACACATTGCCCAACGCACAAGGTGACACTACATCACAAGCCACTTGTAAAATCTCATCAGGCGAGACCACTTGCGCATCAAACGCTTTTGCACAATCTTGCGCGCGCGCAGCATTCACATCCGCAATGGTTAAGCGAGCACCTTCTGCATGCAACCAAGCAGCCACACCTTGCCCCACATGCCCCAACCCTTGCACAGCCACATGCAAGTTTTTTACAGTCTCTTTGCCTAATTGAAATTTCACAGCCGCCTGCAAAGCACGACAAACCCCTTGCACGGTGTGCGGAGAAGGATCGGCATTATTGCGTGAAGTGCCTGCAACATAGTTTGTTTCTTGCGCCACGACATCCATATCAGCAAGCTCAGAGCCGCTATCAATGGCAGTGATGTAACGCCCACCCAAGTCATTTACAAAACGACCAAACGCGTGAAATAACGCCGCGCGATCTGGCAATGCAGTAGGCCGCATCAATACCGCCTTGCCCCCACCATAATGCAAACCCGCCATGGCGGCTTTGTAACTCATACCTTGCCCTAAGCGTAACGCATCTACCACTGCATCAACGCTGGATGCATATTCAATAAAACGACAACCGCCCAATGCAGGCCCACGCTGAGTACTGTGAATCACAACAAACGCTTGCAAACCAACTTCCGGCTTTAAACAAACATGAATTTCGCCATACCCCATGGATTTACTTTTTTCAATTAGCTGATCTAAACTCATTCTCACCTTCTATCTATTGACTCTTTTTTAAATACTCTTCTCATGCTCTAAAATCTGAGCATGCGTAAACACTTGCTCTTGCAAATATTTTTTAACGGTAGGATCCATCGTTGCCCACTGCTCTAATAAATCATTACCAACCTCACGTTCTTGAATCACCCGCGCATGCGTATCCCAAGGCCATTCACCATTAATGTATTGACCAAAAAAAGCAACCACGAATAATGTCACCACACCCACAGAAAAAAGAATTTTTAAGAAAAACCCACGGAAAGTTTTAGTAACCCGCTTTACCACTTCTGTGCCCATTTCTTCTAATAAAAAATAAGATTTTTCAGCATTTTCTTTCAATATTTCAGGGTGTAACTCTTTTAACGTTTCTTGAAAATGACGCCCTGCATTTTTAGCAACTTCACTTAATGCGGCGCTTTCTGTTTTTATATTTTCGATAATGGCTGTAGAAACTTGCTTAATTTGTTCAAGGTGCGCTTCCCCTTCTTTTAAAATAGTTTCTGCATTCACACGAAATCGCGCCGCGCCCGTTTCTGACATCACACTTTCATATTGATCCAACATTTCACGAATACGAGCGAGATAAGATTGAATATCGCTTTCATTTTTGAGTAGCAGCGCTTGCAACGCTTCTTCTCGCCCTTCTAGCTGCTGCTCGATCGTTTCATAACGCGCGATAAAATCGGTTAACTGTTGTAATACGCTTGTTAACTTCGCGCTATCTTGTGGATTTAAAAACCCAGATGGTGTATCCATAAACGTTTCCTTCGATTAAAATCACTTTCGCATCACAAAGCACAAAACGGATATTTTTAACGTATTGTCAAGGATAAACTATGCTGCATACCCCTTTATATCCACAACACTTGGCACTACAAGCCAAGCTCATTCCTTTTGGCGACTGGGAAATGCCTTTGCATTACGGCTCGCAGTTAGAAGAACATCATGCTGTGCGCAAACAAGCAGGCCTGTTTGATGTGTCGCATATGATGATAACAGACCTCTTTGGAAAAGACAGTGACTCCTTCTTGCGTTATTTACTGGCCAATGACATTGGTAAACTCCAAACAAATCAAGCACTTTACGGCTGCTTATTAAAAGAAGACGGCGGCATCTTAGACGATGTAATTGTTTATTTCATAAACAAAAATCATTATCGCATGGTGAGCAATGCCACCACACGCCCTAAAATTCGCGCATGGTTGCAATCCCAACAAGCAGCTTTTCCAGATTTAACACTCCAGTTTCGTGATGACTTAGCCATGATTGCCCTACAAGGCCCCACCGCCTTTAAAGTCTTGCATGCACTGGGGTTCACTTCACTCGCACCCAACACGCTCAAACCTTTTTACATCACCCCCTTTCAATCAGGCTGGCTATCACGCACAGGTTACACCGGCGAATGGGGTGTAGAAGTCATGCTGCCGCTGCCAGAGGCGCTCGCTTTTTGGCAGGCTTGCTTGGCGCTGGGCGTCAAACCCTGTGGTTTAGGCGCACGCGACACGCTACGGCTAGAAATGGGTTACAACTTATATGGGGTAGACATGGATGAAACCACCACCCCACTAGAATCTAATTTAGCGTGGACCGTGTCTTTCACACCCGACCGTCACTTCATTGGCAAACAAGCGCTTGAAACACAACGTCAGCAAGGTATTTTGCGCCACCTTGTGGGGCTCACATTGCAAGATAAAGGCGTGCCTCGCAGCCACTATGAAGTATGCAATAGCGCCCAACAAAAAATAGGCGAAATCACCAGCGGTACGTTTTCACCCACACTCCATCAAGGCATTGCGCTGGCGCGTATCACCCAGCCTGAGCCCTCTTGCTTAATTAAAATTCGCGACCATTTTTTTGGTGCTCACATCACCAAGCCCCCCTTTGTTAAACTAAAAAAGGAAATATTAGTATGAGCGCTGTTTTAGAAAATAGACGTTACACCGCAACACATGAATGGATTAAACCAGAAGGCGAGGATGCCTTTTTGGTGGGCATTACTGATCATGCGCAATGTTTGCTAGGCGATGTGGTGTTTGTAGAGTTGCCTGCCGCACAAAAAACACTGACCGCAGGTCAAGAAGCCGCTGTGATTGAATCAGTCAAAGCCGCCGCAGATGTTTACAGCCCGCTAGAAGGCGAAGTGATTGCGGTAAATGAACAGCTGGCTACCCGTCCTGAATTGATTAATACCGCGCCTTTTGAAGACGGCTGGATTTTTAAAATTCGCGCAAAAAATCCGAAGGCTTATGCCGCATTATTAGATGCCGCGAATTATCAAGCACAAATCACAGCGTAAGGATCGCCCATGCCGTTTATTCCTCACACCCTTGAAGAAAAGCAATCGATGCTGAAGCAAATGGGGGCACCTAACACGGATGCTTTATTTGATGAAATCCCCACCTCCCTTTTTTGCCAACCTTTAACGCTGCCTGGTGCGCCACTCACAGAAATGCAAGCCACCCGTTTAATGCAAACACGCGCTGAAAAAGATGGCCCTTTGTTAAACTTTATTGGCGCAGGTGCCTATGAACACCATATTCCTGCTGCCGTATGGGAGATTACCAGTCGAGGGGAATTTTTAACGGCCTACACCCCTTACCAACCCGAAGCCAGCCAAGGCACCTTGCAGTTGTTATATGAATACCAAACCATGATGGCCAGTTTAACGGGCATGGCCGTTTCTAACGCTTCTTTATATGACGGCGCATCAAGCTTAGCTGAAGCCATTTTAATGGCGGTGCGCTTACACAAAGGCAACACCGTTTTATTACCCCAAACACTGTCTCCTTTTTATCGCGAAACGGTTCGCACGATTGTCAGCCAGCAAAACATCACTTTGGTTGAGGTGCCCTATACAGCAAACGGGATAACCGATATCCACTTTTTAAAAAATATCGACACCGCATCACTGGCGGCCCTGGTCATACCACACCCCAACTTTTTTGGGTGCTTAGAAGAAGTCGATACCTTAGTCAATTGGGCCCATGCACAAGGGCTTTTAAGCATTGCCGTCGTCAACCCTACTTCGCTTGCCCTTTTAAAAGAGCCAGGTCAATGGGGAGAAACAGGGGCAGATTTAGTCTGCGGTGAAGGGCAACCTTTAGGCATCCCCTTAGCCTCTGGCGGCCCTTATTTCGGTTTTTTATGCAGTAAAAAAGAGTATGTACGGCAAATGCCTGGGCGCATCATCGGCAAAACGCAAGACAGCGAAGGCAAACAAGGGTTTGTATTAACACTGCAAGCTCGCGAACAACATATTCGTCGCGCCAAAGCCACTTCTAATATTTGCACCAATCAAAGCTTGTTAGTGACCGCGGCGACCATTTACATGAGCTTATTGGGTCCAACGGGTTTGCAACGCGTTGCCAGCCACTGTCACCACAACACGCAACAACTGCTAAACACCTTGCTCACCGTGCCTGGCGTCACGCGCCGTTTTTCAACACCGTTTTTTCATGAAACAGTATTGCATTTTCCTTGTGACAGCCAAGCCTTATTAGCCCACTTGGCCAAACAAAACATCCAAGCAGGGTTTGATCTCTCCCCCCATTATCCTGACTTAAAAAACGGTATTTTGATGTGTGCAACTGAAACAAAAACACCTGAAGAGATACACACCTTGGCAACAGCCATTTCCGATTTCCTAAACACCTAGAAAAACCATGCTTAATTTTAAAAAAACAACTTTTATTAAAAGCGCCGAACGAGTCGATCAATGTGTGCCTGATCAAGGCTGTGAAGTGGCTTTTGTGGGGCGATCTAACGCCGGCAAATCAAGCGCGCTCAATACCTTGGTTGGACGCCCCATTGCCCGCGTCAGCAAGCTCCCTGGGCGCACCCAATTAATTAATTTCTTTGAAGTCAACGACGAATGTCGCTTAGTCGATCTGCCAGGCTATGGCTTTGCACGCGTCACTGAAGAAATGAAAAAACGCTGGAAAAAAAATCTCACGGCTTATTTTCAAACTCGAAAAAGTTTGGCGGGTGTGGTGTTATTATGTGATGCACGCCACCCCCTTAAAACGCAAGACTTACAATTAATTGATTTTGTATTGAGCTTAACGATCCCCGTTCACCTGCTCCTCACCAAAGCGGATAAACTTTCTAAAAATGAAGCCGCAAAGCAATTGAAGGCCATTCAACACACTGTAGAAAAATCAGATTTATTAAGCATCCAACTTTTTTCTTCGCTCACCCACTTAGGGTTTGAAACATTCGAAAAAAAATTAGCGGGCTGGTTTTTACAACGCAAGTGACAAACCGCCTATTCCTGTCTATACTCTCGGACTTGAAGATACTGGATTTTTTCGCTTGATGTTAGGTTAGATAGAAACGTTCTGATTGAAAAAAACAGTATCTTCAGGTCTGAGGAGTATAAGCTAAGGTTTTTATCCTTATTTATCATGATGGACTTTTGATGCAATTTTCAGATTGGATCACATCATTTCATTTTTTCAAAAAACTAAAAAAACTTCCTTTCGTCGATGAAATTTGGGGATATGGCTCTAGAGCCAGGGGCGATCACCAAACACGCTCCGACATTGATCTTGCCATTGTCTGCCCACGCGCAACAGACGCCGAATGGCGTATGATTCAAGATATCCTCGACGATGCAGATACACTGCTTAAAATAGATTGCATTCGCTTTGACACCCTCCCACCGGACAGCACACTTCGACAACACATTTTGCGCGACAAAAAAATACTTTTTAAGGAATCCCCTTCTATGCCAAAAAATATACTTCACGAAAAATTGAATTTCCTTAATCAGGCACTAAACAAACTAGAAGAAATGATTGTTGAACCTGTCGACGCCAAAAGAGCGCAAATAGACTCTTCTATTCAACGATTTGAATTCACCTTCGAACTTTTTTGGAAAACGCTAAAAGCCATTTTAGCAGAAGGTGGACAGCAGGCTTATTTTCCCAAAGAAGTACTCAAACTCGCGTATCAAGGCAAACTCATCCATCATCAAGAAATGTGGCTTGATATGCTAAAAGACCGCAACGAAACATCACACGTCTACAATGAAGCCATCGCTGATCAAATTTATCACCGCATCAAAACCCACTACGCTAAACTCTTACGCGACACTTACACACATCTCATAAAAAATCACTAACCTATTGGCACCGCAACTTAAGCACCGTCACTGGGTGACAAACCGCCTATTCCCGTCTAAGCTAACGCCTTTCGTTAACTGGAGAAAAGTATGCGTAAATTGTGGCTGATTCCCCTGCTATGCCTTCCCCTGCTTGCCTTGGCCGCCGACTTTGAACTTAACAAAGATTATAAATTAGTCGCCACACCGCAACCCCCCACAACCGTGGGTAAAGTAGAAGTAGTCGAGTTTTTCAGCTATGGCTGCCCTGCTTGCAGCATGGTAGAGCCTACTTTACAAACCTGGCTCATCACCAAACCTAAAAATGTTGTTTTTGATCGAGTGCCCGCTATTTTTCACCCAGAGTGGTATCCCCTGGCAAAAGCTTTTTTTGTCGCAAAAAATTTAAATATTGCCAACCGCATTACGCCCAGCTTGTTTAACGCGGTTCACAAAAACCACCAAGATATTTCAAGCAAAGAAGCGCTGGCGGTTTTCTTTCAAAAACAAGGCGTTTCGCTGGATAAATTTGCAGGCAATTATGATTTTTCACCCAGCATCGAAGGCCAAATTGCGCGGGGCGATGCGCTCATGCGCCAATATGGCATTGTGCAAATCCCAACATTTGTCGTGAATGGCCTCTACCAAACCAGCTTGAGTCTCACCAAGGGCGATCCCCATCGCTTGATGCAAGTCATCAATTTTCTGATTAAACAAGCGCAAACGCCTGTCGCCAAAACAAGCGCCCCTACACCACCGACTGCGACAAAAAAATAAGACATGGAAAATACCTTATTAACCGCGCTCAATGCAGCGCAACAAGAAGCCGTCAGCGCTCCCCCTGGCCATTTACTCGTTTTAGCAGGCGCTGGCAGCGGAAAAACACGGGTATTAGTGCACCGCATTGCCTGGTTATTACAAACGGATGCGCTACACCCCCACCATATTTTAGCCGTTACTTTCACCAACAAAGCGGCCAATGAAATGCGCGGCCGCATCGAAAAATTGCTGGGCTTCCCTGTGCAATCCATGTGGGTGGGCACTTTTCACAGCTTAGCCCACCGCCTCTTACGCACGCACTGGCAAGAAGCAGGCTTACCGCAAGATTTTCAAATTTTAGATGCAGATGATCAACAACGTTTAGTCAAACGCACCCTTCACTTGTTGCAATTAGATGAAGATCGCTGGACACCCCGTCAAGCAACCAGCTTTATCAACAGCAAAAAAGAAACGGGGCAACGCCCTGACAAGCTACAGGCCTTTGATCCCCACACCAAAGTATTGATTCGCATTTATGAAACCTATGAAGCGTTGTGCAAGCAAAGTGGCTTGGTCGATTTTTCAGAATTATTATTGCGTGCTTTAGAGTTATGGCTAAAAAATCCAGATCTATTAACACATTACCAAGAACGTTTTCGCCACATTTTAGTGGATGAGTTTCAAGATACCAATGCGATTCAATATGCCTGGATTCGTCAGCTTGTCGGACAAAAAAATTATTTGATGATGGTGGGGGATGATGATCAATCCATTTACGGCTGGCGCGGCGCAAAAATTGAAAACATCCAACGATTTAGCCAAGACTTTCCACACTCTCGCACAATACGATTAGAACAAAACTATCGCTCCACGGGCACCATCTTAGCCGCAGCCAATGCGCTCATCTCACACAATGATAAACGTTTGGGTAAAAATTTATGGACGGCGGGCGCAGACGGCAGTCCCATTTCTGTTTATGCCGCATTTAATGAAATAGATGAAGCGCGTTTTATCGTGACGCAAATTAAAAATAGTGTGCAGCAAGGTCACAGCAAAAAAGAAATTGCGATTTTATATCGCTCCAACGCACAATCGCGCGTATTAGAAGAAACTTTAATTCAAGCGAATATGCCTTACCGCATTTATGGGGGTTTACGTTTCTTTGAGCGCGCTGAAATTAAAGATGCGTTAGCTTATTTGCGTTTGCTCATTAACCGAAATCATGACGCAGCATTTGAACGCGTTATTAATGTGCCCACGCGCGGCATTGGCGAACAAACCTTATCGCTGTTGCGCGATCAAGCCAAAACACAGCAGTGCGCGCTCTGGCAAGCGATGATTAACGTCATCAACACACAACAATTACCTGCGCGCGCAACCCAAGCGCTCAATCGCTTTTATTCACTGATAGAAGAATTAGCGCTATTGCTAGAGACCTTGAGCTTGCATGATGTGGTTTCACAGCTGTTACGCCAAACAGGCTTGATAGATCACCATCAAAAAGAAAAAGGCGAAAAGGGCCAAGCACGCCTAGAAAACCTAGAAGAGTTAGTCAACGCCACTCGCTTATTTTCATCTCAAGCTGATAGCGTCACGCAAGCTTTACGTGCGTTTTTAGACAATGCCGCTTTAGAAGCCGGCGAATATCAAGCAGATAAATTTGATGACTGTGTTCAACTGATGACGCTGCATGCCGCCAAAGGCCTGGAATTTCCGTTGGTTTTTATCTGCGGCGTAGAAGAAGGATTATTTCCACACCCCATGAGTATGAATGAACCGGGGCGTTTAGAAGAAGAGCGTCGTCTGTGTTATGTAGGCATGACGCGCGCCATGAAAAAATTATTTTTGACTTATGCTGAAATTCGACGCTTGCATGGCCAAGAACATTATCATACTGCCTCACGTTTTATTCGGGAAATTCCACGCCATTTACTCAATGAAGTGCGCTTAAGTAAATTCACAGCGCCCACCCCACACGCTTCAAAACCACTGAACACACAAACACCACGAAACACCGCACCACAACCGCCTATCAATGGCTTAGCCATCGGCCAACAAGTCAAACATGCCAAATTTGGCGAAGGCACTATTGTAAGTTATGAAGGGCAAGGGGCACAGACACGCATTCAAATTCGCTTTAAAGACGCAGGCACGAAATGGCTTGCCATGGCTTACGCCAAGCTAGAGATCGCATAAAAAACACTTTATATCAGGAGAAAACCCATGAAACCAAGAGTCAAAATTGCTATCACTGGCGCCGCAGGGCAAATTGGTTATGCGCTTGCATTCCGCATTGCTTCAGGCCAAATGTTAGGCCCTGACATTAACATTGAATTACAACTTTTAGAATTAGAACCTGCCTTGCCCAGCTTACGTGGCGTTGCCATGGAATTAGAAGATTGCGCCTTCCCCTTATTAAAAAATATTGTCTGCACCAGTGACACCCATATCGCTTTTCGTGACATCAACTGGGCATTATTGGTGGGTGCAAGCCCTCGCAAAGCGGGCATGGAACGCGCCGACTTATTAAAAATTAATGGCGGTATTTTCAGCACGCAAGGTCAGGCCATTAATCACCATGCAGCAAATGACGTACGTGTTTTTGTGGTAGGCAACCCCTGCAATACGAATTGTTTGATTGCCATGCACCATGCGCCCGATATTTCTCGCGATCGTTTTTACGCCATGACGTTGTTAGATGAAAACCGCGCACGCGCACAACTCGCCAAAAAAGCACACACCGATGTCACCGCAATCACCGATATGGCAATTTGGGGCAACCACTCTAGCACGCAATATCCTGATTTTTATCACGCTAAAATTCATGGCCAACCTACAACCGAAGTCATCACCGATTTAAATTGGCTGCAAACCACGTTCATCAGCGACGTGCAGCAACGCGGTGCAGAAGTGATTAAAGCCCGCGGCGCTTCTTCTGCGGCTTCAGCTGCAAACGCCGCACTTAATAGCGTGTATCACTTAACACATAACACCGCAAAACAAGATTGTTTTTCTGTGGGGCTTGCCAGCCAAGGTGACTATGGCATTGACGAAGACTTGATTTTTTCTTTTCCATGCAAACAAGAAAACGGGGAGTTACAAGTTATCAAAGGCATTGAACACACGGCCTTTGCTAAAGAAAAAATTCAAATTACCTTGGATGAATTGCGCCATGAGCGCGATGCTGTAAAAATGTTGGGATTAATTGATTGAGGTCTCCATAGCAAGCGCAAACGAAGGCAATCTTCTCCCTTGCGGGCCGTCATTGCGAGCGCAGCGAAGACAACCCCACCATTGTCATCCCGCGCAGCTTTTAGCGCTGTCATCCCGCGGCTTGACCGCGGGACCCAGCGTCTTTGTTTAGGGCCTGTTGGCAAAAGCCTTACTAAAAGACACTGGGTCCCGCGGTCAAGCCGCGGGATGACAATAAGGTAGGAAGCACTTCATTTTTTCTTCATCTTTTTACTCTATGATTCTTAAACAATAAAGAACCCAAAAAGAACGATGCCACCCATTTTTCAAGAGGATACTGTTATGCCTAAAAATACGCCTAAAAAGACTGGCCGTAATGATGATAACGTTCATGATCGCTCACACCCTGCTTCCCCAGCATCTGAAGTAGCAGAAGCGGGCGCAGTAGCCGATGCCCCCCCCCCTCCACCCCCAGCGGCTACATCAGAAGAAAGGGCAGAAACACCACCCCCCCCTCCTCCAGCTCCACACGATGACGACTCTGATGAATCTACCCGTGTACGCGCATCAGCAGAACCATCTAATCCGATAGCTTCAGCACTAGCAGCAGCACCCTCTATAGCCGATGAGGCAACAACGCTTGCAGCATACCTTAATGTGTTAGAAGATAACGACTTTCCTGATTTTCTTAAAAGAAATAAAGGCGCGCTGATTGCTGGCATTCAAAGTTCAACAAATTTTTTTATTCTCATGCAGCAGTTAACAGAAAACAAAAAATCCGCTGCTTATGAAACGATAAAAGATCATTTGCCCACACTCATTCAAACTGCACAAGATTTTTATAATATTATTTCTCACCTAACACCTGAACAATCTACTGAAGTTTATACTACACTTGGATCGGAAAAATTACTTAATTTTATTCATGACACAAACGACTTCTATCTCGTCCTCTCCCTTTTACCCTATCAAGGGCATTGTGAATTGTATGAAGCGTTAAAACTGAAATATCAAAATCTTGAGTTCATACAGAACAAAGAAGATCTTATTCAGGCCCTCCGTGTTTTGCTACCGAGACAATGCGGTGAAGTTTTTGACATTTTAAAAAGTGCTGGGAAATTAGATACCTTCATTGCAAACAAAAATGACTTTATTACGCTTCTTAAAAATTTATCACCAGAAAAATACAGCGCCATCTGTGACGTAATAGGGTCAGAACTCATTCAAAACAAAGAAGATCTCATAGCGCTTAATGATTCACTCTCTGACGTGCAATTTGAGGCTATTGTTAAAGCGATTAAAAATCATGTCAATCTAAATAAAATCATTCCAGATGTGGCTGCTTTTAAAAATGTGCTTATCAACTTACGCGGAAAAGAAAAATTCTCTAGTCTCTGCAAAACGTTAAAAGGTGAAATACCGCGCCTCATTCCAGATGCAAAACACTTTGCTACGCTTCTTTCCATTTTATATTCAGACGGACGCGTCACCGCCTTCAATATATTTAAAGAAAACCTAAACCATATTATCCATTCAAAACAAGAAGTTGAAACAATACTTCATACGATGGCCATGCGGAGCCCTCTTCGAGCAAAAATGGAAGCACACTTTAATGCCCTCCTTCAGAAGAAGCAGACAGAACAGGCACAACAATTTACTGCACTCAAAGATAACATCACGCAAAACCCTGAAGCTATCAACACCTTATCTGATTCAGAAAAAAATAATACTATTCTCTATTTAACCTACAACCATGCCACTGATGACGACTATGCCCTGCTCGCTAAAAAAGATCGCCACGGAAAAACATTAAAAGAAATTTTATTTCAACACGCCAACGCGCATCAGGATAATCCCGAATTGGCAAAAGCCTTTGTCATCCTTTCGTTAAAACGCTATTGCGACAGAGTAGCGCAGATAGAAAAAACAGGCACCGGCGACTACAAAGACTTTCAACTGTTTGCTACTTCTCGCAGCAGAAGCCGTAACATTAACCGTGACTTGGCTGAAAAATTGATTGCATCGCTTGAGTCAGGGGACTCATTAGAAACTGTTTTTACTGAACAAGCGATACACGAAAAGCGAGACGCTATCAGAAAAGAGAAACACAAAAACCAGCAAGGCCCCTTTGAAAGAAAAGGCGTGTGGAGTGCAGAGTTAAACAAAATCTTTCAAACCGCCAGACAGTGGGGCAAGCCTGAATCAAAAGCAAAACAACTGCGGCCTTAACTGAACCCATTTTCTTAAGGAGATATGACAGTGGCAATAGACACGTTAAATGCACTTGCAGAACACCTTAACACTTTATCCGTTGAAGAATGCGCCCGTTTTTGCGAAGAAAACAAAGATCATTTATGTAACCTCATTAAACGTGCTTATGATTTCGCGACTCTTTCAGGTGATTTTTATATGCTTTCACCTGCCAGAAGCACACCTCCACTCAATCTCCCTCAAGAAAAAATTGCATTTATTTACAAAGTAACAAAAGAACACTTAATCAAGCTCATTCAAAATTATAATGATTTTTGCGACGTTTTACTTCCCCTATCTAACGAAGACCGCGCTGATTTCTACGAAACAATGCAAGATAGCCTGCCCTTGCTCATTCGAGATAGCAGTCATTTTTTTCAGATTATTATTGAGTTACCCGACTCAAAAAAACCTCTGTTTTATGAAAAGGTAGCAGAAAAACGACCTCAATTTGATTTCATTCACACGTCAATGGATATAGACATAGTTCTTTCCCCATTTCCTCGTTCTACTCTCCCATCAGAAACACAATGCAGGAAAATCTGTCAAGCATTAAAGGACTCAGGTCGTTTAAATGCAATCCTCCAAGATGAAAAATCGATTGAGTATCTCTTCTCCAGTAATTTTTCCCCGAAAAAACTCGCTATTGTTATTGATGTATTCAAAGATCGCTTAATTGAGATCGCACAACAAAACAAAGATGAATTTTTAAAACTTACTCAATCACTACGTTTTTCAAAGCGCGTTATCATTTATTTAGCGATGGGGGCTCGCTTCCCTGAACTTGCCCTCCCCCCTAACGAATTTAATTTTAATGATCTTGCTACTTACCTCAACGCATTGACCACTCAAGAACTCACGCGCTTTCTATATTCAAAATTTTTCACGCCATTAGACGCTGAAAACAAAAGTAATATTTTTCATAGCATAAAAGATCAGCTCATCCAAAAAATTACAACCCCCCAAGATCTCCTTATTTTTTTTCTTTGCCTACCCGAAGCGCCATGCAAGGAAATCTGTCAAGCATTAGACGCTGAGCGCTTACAAACACTCATACCCAATGGCCAACGCCTCATCACCTTCCTCAATTCCGCAGAGGAAGACAAAATTAAAATTATCTTAGGAAAATTACAAGAAACAAAGCAGCTACAAAAAATTGCGAGCAACGAAAACTTCCTGATGGATTTACTTAAATCACTGCCACTTGAGAAGTTTAAAATCGCTTTCAACATACTAAAAGAAGCCACCATTCTAGATACTTTAAATAAAAAGAAAATTTTTGAACTTTTTGCCATTCACCTAGTGGATCATGATAAAAGTGATTTTATTTATGCGTCACTAAAAGAAGACTTCCCTCGCATTATCAATAATTTGCATAAATTTTCACAAATCCTCCTCCACTTAACAGAAGAGCAACGCACCAAAACCTATGAAATAATGAAAAAACATTCACCTCAATTCACGTTTATAGATTCAATAGATTACTTTAACAGGATTCATTTGCTTAGAGTCCTCTCCGATCTATCACTTGAACAAGGCCGCGCACTCTTGGCAACGCTAGATCACAACCAGCGATTAAAAAATCTGATTAACCCTGGCGAAGACGGCCTGGAGGGTTTTTTCCGTGACTTATCTGAACATATTGATCGCAAAAGCTCGTCACGAGATGAAAAAATCGCGCTGCTTATTAATCAAATTGAGGAAGCTAAATTAGCAGAGATCATTCATAACGACCAGGACAGAAATAAAATCTTACGCGCACTCCCAAACAGTAAAATAATCAGAGACACGCTCAGTCAACGTATTGATTCCATCTTATTGAAAAAACGGCTCGCTATGAAGAAAGTGACTCAAGACTTAAGTGATGAAGATAAAAGAAGATTGATTATCTTTTTAGGATCACCCAATGCCAAACCTTGCCACTATGCACTGTTAACGCAATCTGATAAAGACGGAAAAACATTAAAAGAAATTTTATTTGACTATGCGTATAGCATAAAAAATTTCGCACCGCCTTCTTATTCAATAACCAATGAGAACGATCGATTAGCAAAAGCCTTTATCATTTTTTCTTTAAAATGCTATTGCGACAGGGTAGACAAGGCAGCAAAAACAGCCAGTGGCGACTACAAAGACTTTCAACTGTTTACTACTTCTCGCAGCAGAAGCCGCAACATCAACCGTGCCTTGGCTGAAAAATTGATTGCATCGCTTGAGTCAGGGGACTCATTAGAAACTGTTTTTGCTGAACAAGCGATACTTCAAGAAAGAAATAAGATCAAAGCTAAACATCCTGAATCGCAAGGCCCCTTTGAAAGAAAAGGCGTGTGGAGTGCAGAGTTAAATAAAATCTTTCAAACTGCCAGGCAGTGGGGTAGTAAATCTGCATTCAGCAGCACGCTCCGTCGATAGTCACTAAAAGGGGGTAGAGTAATGGCAACCACGGTGCATACGCTTGTAACACAACTCAACGCATTATCACCTTCTGAAGTCTCTTCTTTTCTAGAAAAAAACCATTCTTTATTGGTAGAGACTATCCAAGACAAAGCTTATTTTTCAGCGCTGCTCAGAACATTAGACGAAACAAAATGCGCCCCTGTTTGTGAAGCAATGAAAGCGCACCTAAGCAGCCTTATAAAAACCACGGAAGATCTTGCTAATACACTACTCACCGTAGTATCACAGAGAACAAAACTTGCCGTTTACAACCTCATCGGACGCGACTTACCTATTCTTACCGCACAAGATTTTTTTCACCTTACTTTTCTTCTACCTAAAGCGCAAATAATCGCACTCTATGAAAGTAACGATCGCCCATCAGAGAAGTTTATTCAAACTGCAAACGACGCCAGCATCTTCCTTAACATTTTCCATGGAACACCAAAAAGCATCGAGCTCTACAACCAACTCACACCTCGCCTCCCTACCCTTATTCAAAATGGCGAGGATTTTAATGATATTTTTTATTGCTTACCACCAAGACAACAAAAAGCACTCTTTGAAGAAAACAGATCGCGTTTTCATACCCTTGCGAATACCCCAAAAAATTTCATTTCTCTGCTAGCAAGTCTATCTAATCAACAACGCACTCACGTTTTAAGCGAAATAGAAAAACAACCCAACGCTTTTAATTTTATTCAATTCACAGACGATTTACGTCTATTATCAATGAATTTGAAGCAAACAGAATTTAATAGGGTGATCAGCACACTCAAAAAAAATGGCGGCTTAAAAAAAATTATTCAAAGTTCAGCTGATTTTAAAGCGGTTTTCAATCTAATAGAACCTAACAATATGGATTTTTTGTTTGACGCCATCCAAGAAACAGATGATTTTGCACTAATTATTCGTTCTCTACCCCGAAAACAACGTTCCGATTTTTTTTCAAACCTAAAAGGAAATGCTTTAGACTTCATTAAAAATAAAAATGATTTAATGGCTACACTCCATCATCTAACGCGTCCAAGAGAATGTCAGATTTTTCTTTCCGCATTGAAAGACCATGGTATTTTAAATAAGATCATTCCTGCCGCAAGAGATTTTGAAGAAGTGCATGATGGAATTTCCACACCCGCGCATCAAGCTATTTTCCGCGACACAATGGAAGAATATTTCGACAAGCTCATTCAATCAGCCGAAGATTTTTATAAAATACTCTCAACACTCCCCGCATCTAATCGCACGGCCGTTTATGAAAAAGTAAAAACACGCTTGCCCACCCTGATTCATACTGCAAAAGACTTCTACCATGTCACCTGCTGGCTAACCCATAGCGAAGTCATAGCCGTTTTTGATACCGTAAAAAACAAATTTCCAGAGATTAATACCCCGGATGATTTTTCTTGGATTATCTTACGACTACGAAGCAAGCAACTCGATGAGGCATTTGAAAAAATACGCTCTGATAAATTTAATTTTATTAACAGTACCCAAGACCTCATTGATTCTTTTTCTTGTTTACCCGAAGAAAAATGCAAAATTATCACTGCAACCTTAAAAGAAGGCGGACGCTTAGCAACCCTCATCCCAGATGAAAAAGCACTTATGTTGCTGCTCACCTCGCTCACAAACGAAAAGCTCATTGCTACTTTTGATGAAGTGAAAGATCGCCTTCTTGCAATCGCCACAGAAAAAACAGCTTCTTTTATAAAAAAAATAGTTGCATTGCCCACTGTAAAACAAGCATTTCTTCATAAAAACCTAAAAGATCATTTACCTGCACTCATTCACACAGCAGAAGATTTTTCTATTGCTAATCAATGGCTATTTTCTACTGAAAAACCTGATTTATATCGCAAGATGGAGGCTACCCTCCCCACATTCGTCCATAACGCGAATAATTTTTGTTTTATCATCAACGCGTTACCCTTTGCAGAACAGAATCAATTTCTCCTAAAAATAAAAGAGGCTTTTCCTGATTTTAATTTTATTCAAAATAAAATGGATTTTATGACTGTCATTGAAAGTCTCTCAAAATCACAATGGAGAATAATCTGTGACGCGCTGAAAGAAACGGATCGCCTAAAAGAAATTTTTAAAAATTTAAGCGATTTTGCCACGCTCTTCAACCGCCTAAACGCAGGTGGATATCTTATTCTTGAAGATCTCCAGGATCACTTTATTAAAATCGCCAAAGAAAATCGCGGCGATCTAAAAAGCTTTATGGCATCTATAACTCACCCTGGTACCTTAAGGGAAATAAATCGCAGATGTCTTTCTCAGATAGAGGAATTACCTGCTGCTAGCAAGGTTGTAGCGCCTGAATCAACGCCATCAGACACCACCCCAACACTTTTCAAACCTCAAAGTGAGGATGACAAAAGAAAAAAACAGTTCGAATCCCTCTTAAGAAAATATTGCGAGAGAATAGAGAAAACACACAAAATACACGGCGAATATATCGACTTTCGCCTATTTGCCGCTTCTCGCAGCAGGAGCCGTGATATCAACTATCGCTTGGCGCTAAAACTCATTGGATTATTGCTTGAAGGAAATTCTGTAGAAAATGTTTTTTCTGAAAGCTCGATACTCCACGAAAGAAATAAGATCAAAGAGAGAAACCCTGAATCTCACGGCCCTTTTGAAAGGAAAACAGTGTGGAGCACAGAGTTAAATAAAATCTTTCATCTTGCTAGAGAAGGCCATAGCAAGCCTTCAAAAACCCATAAACCATAAAAACGCCTGGATTGATTCAGCACTACGTGCTTCGTAACGCTCCCTTTCCCTCCGGGTCGTCATTCCCCCATTTTGTCATCCCGCGCGGCTTTTAGCGAAGTAGAAACAAAACCTACCTTGTCACCCCGTGCGGCTTTTAGCACGGGGCCCAGCGTCTTAAAAAATAAAAAGAGTTTCACATCAAAATGTTGTGCAGATAAATTAGTTTATAAAGACACTGGGTCCCGCGCTAAAAACCGCGCGGGATGACAGAATGGGAGGCCAAGTTTCTTTAAAGCCCCCCCCACAGAGATAATAATAACTACGCCAACACAAATTAATAACCTCTAAATCTTACAAAAAATTTCCGCCAGAAAAATTCATACCTTCTTAATCTCTTTGCCGTAAACTCTTACGATAACAAAGAAAATTATCTTATCTTAATATTTATTTTCAGCGGGGAAATTGTTGTGACCGGTCATAGCACCGACCAAAAATTAGATACCTTTGACGATCTTATTCAGTCTCTCAAAGCAACACCAGCGAGCTCATTAAATGATTTTTTCACTCGTCATCAAGATTGCTTAACCCGCGTTTTAAGCGATCCATCACATTTTTCACATACCCTCCAGGCAATGCCAAACAACTCAATTGAAAAATGCAACGCCATTTATGAAGCCGTAAAAAACTATTTATCTCTAAACGTTCAAGATGAAAATGACTTAAATTTAATTTTTATTGTATTACCTCGTAAAAATAAAATACCTTTTTGTCTTTTATTATATAAAAATAGACCAGAAATATTTAGCAACATCACCTGTTTTAAAACACTCTTTAAAACCTTACCTCATGACAATCAAGATCGTAAAAAAATTTACGATTCAACTAAAAATAGGCTGGTTAGCGCCATTTTTTCCGCAGAAGACTTAGGGAATATCCTCTGCGCACTATCACCTGAAGAATGCACTGATTTTTGTAACATATTTAAAGAAAAACTGATGGATATCATTTTTAACGCAAGTTTTTTTGCAAATTTTTTCAGAATTTTATCGGATGAGCAACGCGCCCTTGCCTATGAAGCCATAAAAGACTCTTTACCTGATCTCATTGAGACTGCAGAAGATTTTTACCATGTATCTTACTTCTTATCGACTGAACAACGACTCTACATTTATGAATCAATAAAAAAAGATTTAAATGAAATTATAATCAACAAAAAACATTTGATTAACATTTTCACTGCACTACCCCCAGAAAAATATCAAGAGGTTTGCAACATTCTCAACACACCGACTAACCTAGAAAAATTCATTAAAAACGAAAAAGATCTTAATGATCTTATCGTCCCGCTATTACCAGAACAATGCGCCACTGTTTTTTATTTATTAAAAGATCGCTTAGGTGAACTGATTAAAACAGAAGAAGAGATCGTTGGTCTCCTCACAGAATTACCCTTAAAAATCTGCATCATCGTTTTAGAAAAAATAGAAAATAACTTAAAAAATATCGCATTAAAAAAATTTTCAAACAACCCTATCAACAAAGAAAATGATGATAAATTTTATAAATTATTTGTTATTTTTTCTCTGAAAGCCTATTGCGACAGAATCAAAAAAACAAAACAAACAACCAGTGGCGAATATATCGACTTTCGCCTGTTTGCCGCTTCCCGTAGCAGGAGCCGTGATATCAACCATGACTTAGCTGAAAAGTTAATTGCATCGCTTGAGTCAGGAGAAAAATTAGAAACTGTTTTTTCTGAAAAATCGATACACGAAAAACGAGATGCTATTCGAAAAGAAAAATTTAAAAATCACCAAGGCCCTTTTGAAAGAAAAGCGGTGTGGAGTGCAGAATTAAATAAAATCTTCCAAACCACTAGAGCGTACAGCGGCAAACCTGCTTCCACAGATTGGATTGCTTCGCCGCTGCGCGGCTCGCAATGACGGGCCGCAAGGGAGAGAGAAGATTGCTTCGCTGACGGAGCAATGACGAACCGCAAGGGGGTGTCTTCACTGTGCTTACAATGTTCTCTCCTTCCTTTCGGCCAATCAATTGCGCAAGCAGCGCTCCCCTTCCCTCCGGGCCGTCATTCTCCTACCTTGTCACCCCGTGCGGCTTTTAGCGAAGTAGGAACAAAACCTACCTTGTCACCCCGTGCGGCTTTTAGCACGGGGCCCAGCGTCTTAAAAAATAAAAAGAGTTTCACATCAAAATGTTGTGTAAATAAATTAGTTTATAAAGACACTGGGTCCCGCGCTAAAAACCGCGCGGGATGACAAAACGGGAGGCAGTTGAGTTTCTTTAAGATTATCCCCTACAGATATTTTCACGAAATTTATAACAAAAAATCATGATTTATTAATATTTTCGTACTATAGTTTCCATAACCAGAAAAGATAACTTGCCTTAATTTAAAAAAGGAAGGAACGCTGATGCCGCAACTACCTAATGATGCGCCTAAGCCTCAAACAGCAGAGGAATATCATCGCTATTTCCGTTCCATTACCTTCTTTTCTGATATTGAAACCTTTTTTAAAAACGAAGAAAACAAAACCCATTTAAACGAAGCAATTAAAAATTCAAAAGATTTTTACAAGATTGTTTCCCCTTACCACAACGAGCCGATACAGCAGAGCATTGCGAGAGGTATTGTAAATGAAACTTACCAGGCAATACGACCCCGCCTTGCTGATCTTGTTAAAACACCCGATGATTTCTACAATATTTTTTCCAACCAATATCTAGACGAAAAACACTGCGTTGCGTTTTACAACGAATCAAAGGAAAAACTCCATGGCTCCGTGGAAACATTAGACGATTTTATTTCTGTTTTTAGGCTGCTACCCGCCGATCAAAAAATTGAATGTTATCACGCGCTCAAACAAAAACTCCATGAGCTTGTTGATACATCAAATGACGTCTATCATATTTTATGGCTATTACCAAAAGAACAAAGAAATGAGTTTTATGAAACATTAAAAGAAAAATTTCCTCACCTTGAATTCATTAAAACACAAGAAGATATTGACAGAATTCTCCGGGTGTCAACACCAGAACAAATTGAAGACGTTTTTTCTATACTGGCTCGAGAAAATCGCTTAACAACCATTATTGAAAACATGGAAGGCTTTATCTGGGTGCTTAAAAATATAGACTCATCACGCATCCTACAAGCTATCCAATTAGAAGTGCGAGACGAAACCAGCACTAAACCGATATCTACCTATTTAAAAACGCTCACAGATAAAATACAAACAATAGAAGATCTTAAAAATATTTTCACTCACACCCCACCCACCGATCAAAGTTCCACCTCCGACGATAATAACCATAAAGAAATCGCTAAAAACATCTCTATATATTTAAAATTATTTCCAAGTGAGACTTCAACACTTATTTCTGATGTTGCGAGCCTTGAAACATTTCTCTTTTTCTTAAAACAACAACTTCCTCATTATAACGATGATTTCCTCACCATCCTCGAAGTTTTATTTACTAAAGTACTTCAAGTAGAAAAACTAGAAAAAATTATCAACACAGATTCTGACGCTCAAAGAATCCTTACCGCCATAGACACACAATGCAACTTGTATAAAGATGAGCCCGATCGAGAAGAAATAAAAAATTGCTTAGATAACGCTTTATCTCAAAAATTTAAAAAACTGGATGAAAAACTCCAACAAAAATCAGAAAGCTTATTCTCTCCATCACTCACCGACCAAGAAAAAAACAGAATCATCTTCTCGTTATCAAAAGATACTCGACCTCTTGACTTACTCACCCAACACGGTGAAAAGAGCCATAAACTAAGAGAAGATCTCTCTAAATATGCCAGTGAACACAAAGATGATCCTGCGCTTGCAAAAGCGTTCGTCATGCTTTCTTTAAAACTCTACTGCGACAGAATATCGAAAATAGAAAAAAAAGACGGCGCCTACAAAGATTTTCAACTCTTTGCTGATTCTCGCACCAGAAGCCGTGACATCAACCTTGAATTAGCCAAAAAATTGATTGAGTCCCTTGAAAAAGGGGACACACTAGAAAATTTCAAGGAATATAAAATACAAACTTCTAGAAACGAGATTAAAAATGAAAAACCAGAATCTCGCGGCCCTCTTGAAAGAAAAGGCGTATGGAGTGCAGAGTTAAATAAAATTTTTAAATTTGCCCGGGAATCAACGCAGCTGCAAGAACAACAGCTGCTACAAGCGCATACCTCACAACCACCAAGAAAAAACAATTAAAATAGTCTAAAAAATTTTGTTTGAAACTCGCCGGCATGATGCACCGCATAAGCACCTTGATAAGAAGACCCTAACGACAACAAGGCCAACTTCTGCCTATTATCTTGCACACAAGGCAACTCTGAAGCGATATCAACAGCAAACTCACCAAACGCACTCACGCCTTCACCACGCGCTTTGACATAAGCCTCTTTACACGTCCACAACGTAAAAAATAATTTCGGTAAATCTGCCTTTTTTTGCGAGGCTAAAAACTGAAATTCACTGGGTGAAAAAAATCGCTTAGCAATTTTTAAATAGTTGACCACGCGTTGCGTATATTCAATATCCACTCCCACCGCGCTCTCTTTTGAAAAAATAAAAATAATTTTTTCATGCGCATGGCTCACATTAAAATGTAAATCATAATTTTTTAAAATAGGCTTACCTTTTTCCGTATATTCAAAACATAGCGCCTGCGGCGCACATTGCAGATAGTGTCCCAACAACGCGCGCAATGCCCCTCGCGCAACAATAAAATGAGGATGCGTTTGACGACAACATTCTGCTTCACTTAAAAGCGATTGATAATGCGCGAGCACACTTTTAGAATGAGACACACTCATCAAAACGATGTGCACCTCACCCACATTCAATGCCACCGCTTCGTGGAATGGCTGCCAAGGATTTTTCATTAAAAGGACACCACCATGCTGAAACAGCCCATTTTATCGACTCTTTATCTTGCGCGCCAAATTATCTTGGCTGGCATCGTGCTCACTATCGTGCTGGCTTTTTATAATAAAGTGTCTTCCCACCCTATTTTTAACGCCATCGGCTTAACTTCTGTGGCGGCAAGCCTCTTTATTATCTTTACCGCACCCCACACCCTCGCAGGCCAAAATAAGGCGATTATTGGCGGCTATGCCATTGGCATTGCCGTCGGCATCGGCTGCCACGCCCTCTTGCATTATATGCCCGCCCTCTCTCAGCTACCCCTCTCACTGCAGCCCTATTACCCCTTATTATGCGGCGGCTTAAGCCTCACACTCTGTTTGCTCTTGATGGTCATCCTGCAAATGCCACACCCCCCTGCCGCAGGCCTGGCATTGGGGATTGTCATTGATGCCTGGGAAGCACAATCCATCATCATTATCGCGGGTCTTATTGTGGCTTTAACCCTCTTTAAACACTTATTGGGCTTTAAACCGCTGATTAAATAAGGGGGCAAGGGAAGCGCTCGCCATGCCCACTATCGAAAGTCTTACAAAAGAAACAGGGATTTCCCATAGTCATTAATGTGTTTTAGCTAACTTTCTTCCATTGCGCGAAACCCCTATAATGAACACGACGCAGCAACCTTTGGATTCGTCTTTGTTCTTGAACCGATACGCATTACATTTAGGAGTGAGAGTCCCTATCGCCGGTGAGCAAGCTCATTTAGTTGAGAAGCCTAATGGCGAAACATCACGCTCCACCTTGAACGCCGGGTTCAAGGGAACAAGACAAGAATCCATTTTGTGGCTGCGTCTTTTTATCCTCCGCTTTAATCTCTTGCGATGAATCGACATGCCCTTCGAAAGCAATTGCGCGCGCAGCGACAACACCTCACCACAACACAGCAACGCCAAGCTGCCACACTGATTACACAACAACTCACCCACTTAGCTATTTTCAAACACAGCCAATCTATTGCAGGCTACTGTGCACAAGGGCCCGAAGTGAATCCGCAATCTTTGCTAGAAAAAGCCTGGACAGACCATAAAACCTGTTACTTACCGCTATTACAAACCGAAGAAGCTGCCTTAAGCTTTGCACGCTATCGCCTAGGCGACCCCCTACAACGCAACCTCTACGGCATCAATGAACCACTGCCCTACCAAACCATCGCACCGGAAGCATTAGACCTCGTGCTCCTGCCCCTCGTCGGCTTTGATTTACAAGGCAATCGCCTGGGGTCAGGCAAAGGGTATTATGATCGTACTTTCTCGTTTTTAACGTCGATGACGGGCAAAAAGCCCTATCTGATTGGCTTGGCTTATGCATGCCAAAAAACAAAAACGTGCTTACCTGAAAAATGGGATATCCCTCTGAATGCCGTGGTAACAGAAGAAGACGTGTATATTTTTTCATAAGCCATTTTATAGATTATTCCGCTTCACGGTTCTTGCACAACACCACACATCCACACGCTGCACACCTGCTTTGCGCAAAGCATCGCTTAAAGCATGCGCCGTTGCCCCCGTCGTTATCACATCATCCACAATCGCAACATGTGCTGGCAAAGACGCTCGCACCACAAACGCATTTTTCACATTCTTTAGCCTCTTTTTTGAAGAAGTACTTTGGCTTTGCGGTAACGTTGCTTTGATGCGCTGGCACGCTGTTTTATAAAGGGGTAATTGCAGATAACGCGCAATTGGCAAAGACAATTCCAGGGCTTGATTATAACCGCGCGTCTTTAATCGGTCAGGGTGAAGCGGCATCGGTAAAATACAGCGTGGCAAGCTATCCGCTTGATAAACACGTGCAATGGCACGGCTCATTAAAATCCCCCACAGCTTGCCATAAGCTAAACGACCATGAAATTTAAACGCGCTCACACAGTGGGCTATCAATTCATCATAAGCAAACAACGCCAGCGTTCGATGAAAAGCGGGGCGCAAATTTAAGCAAGCACCACATTGTGGCATTGCAACCGGCAAAGGCTGCGCGCATTGGAAACAAGTCGTTGTCAACCAAGGCAAATCAGCAAGACAAGCCGCACAAAGCGCAACGGGGTGTTCCCCTCGCGCATCACATAGCATACACTCCGTGTAAAACCAATTATTTATTATTCTTATTATTTTATTTTTCAATTATTGGGTGATCCTTCATGTCAAACACACCTAAAAAGATGCGCGAACTCTATTTTGCTGCCTTTACGTTTAGCTCAGAAATTTATGCCAAATTACGCTATCTACTCGGCGGGTTTTTTTTGATCGCCTGCACTTTTTACGCGGTTACTTCACATAGTTCATTAAACCTTGCCACGGCCTATCCTAAAACAACTTTTTCTATTTTTTTCATTTTGGCTTTTTTCTTTTACGGCATTTTATCCAATCTTACATTTAATCTGTTTTATCAAAAAAATCCTTCCGTGCCACATTTTGTTCGTCACTTTTTATATTCACAAGTTAAATGGTTCACAGGCATCATTGTGCTCTCCACGCCCGCCATCGCTGCCGTTCTTATTAGCCACCTAGCACGCATGCTCTCGCCACACGCACCTTATGTTGCGCTGGCACTTTTTTTCATTGCAGTCGTGGTAATTTTTTTTAGTGTTTTCTATTCGCCTATTTATTTTATTTATTTTAATACCTTACTCTTGGCGCCTGGGCTTTCTTTAAAAGATTCTTTACGCTACGCCAATCACTTATGTTTTTATAATTGGTGGCGCGTCATCATCTCGATGACGTTTTTTTATAGTGGTTTTCTCTTGACGTATGATGCGCTCTCACGCTTTTATCTACATTACCTTAGCAAAGGCCCCTACTTTCTCACTAACCTGCTCTTCTTAGCTTTTTTACTTTGTATGCTGCTGCCTTTGGCGGCTGCGTTTAATATTCATTTGATCAATGATTTGCGTTTGCGTAATACGATCACCAAAAACTATGCTTGTTATAAGCCATGTAATACGCCCCGCCTAAAAAAATAAGATTTTTCTCTTTCATTAATACCAATGGAAAACGTTTTCTTTCTCCTAAATAAGCAGGGCTTGCCTGCATGCCTTGCTTTAAATTGGGATGTTTAACCACATCAGCATGTTTAAGTAAGACACCCCCCGTCATCCAAATCCCGCCGGAGGGCATAAACATCAGTTGCAATGTGCCAATTAACAAACCCAAATACCAAGCCAAGAGCGCCATCGTTTCTTGCGCTTCCCCCGCACGTAGCAAATCACCCACTTCATGGGGCAACAAATGTTGTTTGGCGGCGGTAACAAACTGATGAATACGCGACGTGCCTTGACCTGAAAGAATTTTTTCAAAAGTAATCGGTTGGTTTTTTGAAAAATCTGTGTGAGTACGCAAAAATTGCATAAATTCTTCATGCAACTGAATTTCTGATGGCAATGCACAAGGGGGAGCACAAACACCCATATGCCCAATCTCATTGGAACCCAACCAGAAATGTTTTTGTTGCAATAACACCCCATCTTTAAAGCCCAATCCTGTTCCTAAACCAAATACGACTCGACGACCCTGCGGATCAAACTTACCTGCATGAATAAACTGCACTTGTTGTTCATCCATTAAATCTGCAATAAAGGTGCTGCAAATAATCGGCACATAGTCATGCACCACGGTCATTTCAGGCCAATCACGTGATGCCGCCAAGTGCGCAAAGGGCATGGGATAAGGAAATCCATTTGCCAAATTTAAAAACTGGCCATCGTAAATGCCTGCGCCTGCAATCAAAATGCGATCTACTTCAGAAAAATTGATTCCTAAATTATTTTCTAACCCTGAGGTGAGATCTTCTAAAGAAAAAAACTCATTTAAATATAATGTGGTATCGCGCAAACAATAAAAAGATTCATCGACAGAATCAAATTCAACTAACCCTACCGCACATTTTGTTGCACCCAAATCCCAAACGGCAATGATTTTTTTAGCCATGCTTTATACCAAAATAAACACCCAAGGGTGGCAATGAAAATGGCGCGGCTTGCGCTGTGACAGCAAATCCGTGCCCTGCTAATGATTGAAAGGCTGACAACTTATCATCAGAAACTGTCATAGCTTGATCGCTAAAATTAAAAAGACACACTATCACTTGCGAACCCCAACGTCGTTCAAAAGCCAATAGCGTGTCTGTCACCCAGGTGAGGTTAATCAACCCGTGACACAAAGCAGGATAGTCTTTGCGCCAACGCAAAAACTGTTGGCAAAAACGTAATACTGAATGTGAATCCGCTTGCTGTTGATTCACCGATTGCGCCAGATGCGCAGCAGGCATCGGCAGCCAAGGCGTTTCGTTTGAAAAGCCCCCTGCTTCATCCCAAGGCATGGGTGTGCGACACCCATCACGCCCTTTAAACGTAGGGTAAAAACGAATGCCATAAGGATCACGCATTTGTTCATAAGGCACTTCTGCCTCTGTTAGCCCTAACTCTTCACCTTGATAGAGACAAACGGTACCCCGCAATGTGAGCAATAAAGCTAATAATAATTTGCTGCGCGCTGCACTCGGGTTGCCTTGCGAAAATCGCGTTGCAACACGCACGACATCATGATTGCTGAAAGACCAACAAGGCCACCCATCTTCAATGTGGGCCTCTAACGACGTCACCACTTCCGCCAAAAAACGGGGCGAAAATTGTGTAGACGCATCTAACAAACGAAAATTATAAACCATGTGTAAGTGTTCATTGCCTTTCACATAATTGGCTGCCGTCACCAGCGAATTATCATCACCAATTTCACCTATCGTCACAGCACGTGGATAACGATCCATTAATTGGCGAATTTGTTTAAGCACCGCATAATTTTCAGGGCGGGATTTATCATAAAGATGGTGTTGTCTTGCATAAGGATTTTCCGGCGGCACGCCTTCTGCAGGCGGCTCGCTTTCTGCACGCAAAGGGTTATCACGCAAGGCTTTATCGTGTACATAAAAATTAGCGGTATCTAAACGAAATCCATCTACCCCACGGTCTAACCAAAATTGTGTAGCCGCTAACAGGGCTTGCACCACATCAGGATGATGAAAATTTAAATCAGGTTGTGATGCTAAAAAATTATGGAAGTAATATTGTTGACGCCCTTCATCCCACTCCCAAGCACTCCCTCCAAACACAGACAACCAATTATTGGGCGGACTGCCATCGGGTTTGGCATCTGCCCAAACATACCAATCGGCTTTCGAGCCATGACGATTTTGATGACTTTCTTGAAACCAAGGGTGTTGAATAGACGTATGGTTAAGCACCATATCCATGATGACGCGCAACCCTAACTGATGCGCTTTTCGCACTAATTCATCAAAGTCAGCCAAGGTGCCAAACAGGGGATCAATTTGATAATAATCTGAAACATCGTAACCAAAATCGGCTTGTGGTGATTTTAAAAAAGGAGAAATCCAAATGGCATCCACACCCAAATCAGCGACATAACCTAATTTTTCACTGATGCCTGTTAAATCACCCACCCCATCTTGATTGCTATCGAAAAAACTGCGCGGATAAATTTGATAAATCACCGCACTGTGCCACCATTTAATCGCGATATTATTTTTCATCTTTCCCTAATGAGATTTAACAAAAGTGAAAAGACTATAGCGAATCCTTTAAAAAGATGGAAGGTAAGCAGACGCTCTGCATTACATGATTGAATAACTCACGATGACATCGGCACACCATAACGATCAAGATCAGGGGCCGTCACATTCGATCGCACACGTAGTGTTAAAATGGCTGCAAACAACATACACACCCCACCAAACACCACGGCCATATAGCGTTCACCACCAAGCAGGTGATCTAACACCCAACCGAATCCTAATGAGACAATAATTTCAGGAATCACAATAAACAAATTAAAAATCCCCATATAACTCCCTAACTTTGAAGCCGGTAAGCCTTGCGACACCATGGCGTAGGGGACGCTGAGCATACTGCCAAAGGCAATACCCACCCCCAACATTAAAAGCAAGGCTTGTATTTTAGTTTGAATCACCCACATTGCACTTAAAGCCATCCCACCACACAACAAACAAACAGCATGTGTTATTTTTGCGGTATAACGCGCCAACGCCCACGGCAATATTAAAGACGCCAACAACACAAACACGCTGTAGGCACCAAAACACACGTTCACCCACACCAGCCCTTGTTCGTATAAAGCAGTGCCGACGGTAGCGTGAAATATTTTATGAATCACCGCAACGGGTAAATAGAGAAACATGCAAAACATACCTGTCCAAGAGAACATCATGACCCACGATAAATCACGCATCACCGTTGGCATGTTGACGATGTCGCGCTTAAAGTGTTGAAAAAAAGTTGGGAAATTAAAAGCAGTTGCTGATTTTGCAACAGGCGCCACTTCTTTAATCGTGAAAAAAGACCACAGCATCGTCGCCATTAAAATAAAGGCGCCAAACCAAAAAGAAAGTTTAATTAGCACCGGCACACCCTGTATCACCACTTCGTGTGGCACATGAAAAACATGTTGCAACAACCAAGGAAAAAAAGAAGCGAAAACCGATCCTAAAGCGATGCAAATACCTTGGATGGTAAATCCCAATTTTTGTTGACGCTCAGGCAACAACTCTGGAATCAATGCACGAAAAGGCCCCATCCCCACATTCACCATGGCATCTAGTAGCCACAACAAAGCAGCAGCCATCACAACACTGTGGCTCAGCGGCATAAAGACGAGCGCAAAGGCAGATAAAATGGCCCCCAATAAAAAATAAGGGCGACGACGCCCCAATCGACACCAGGTATGATCACTCAACCAGCCCATGATGGGTTGCACCAACAAACCGGTGAGGGGCGCAGCCAACCATAAAATAGGAATTTGTTCTGGTTGTGCACCCAAAGACTCGTAGATAGCGCTCATATTCGCCATTTGCAAACCCCAGGCAAAATTAATGCCCAGCAATCCTAAATTCATATGCCACAGCTGCGCTTTTTTAACCGGTGCTTTTTCCATGTGTGCTCCTACGCTTAACCCAAGACGGTTAACACTAGGGTGAAGGGATGGGGGATGTCAATTGTGATTTAATAGACTTCTTTCCAAACGCTACTGCAGTGGCGAATTGCTTCGTTGATGCGGTGCTCGAATCCTCCTGTACTGGCGTGTACACTCCGGTTCTGCGCTCCACGTCTTCTCGCACTTCGCTCCCTACAGCGAGTTTGGAAAGAAGCCTATCTTTGCGTGTAAACCCCCTACAAAATTCGCCTGCAGCGTGCATCTAGCAGTTTAAGGTATTTTTCTTGCATGCCTTTTGACAAGCCACTGCGCCCAATCAAACTTTTCCACAATGGTATTGCATGTTGCACCTCTTGAATCACCTCCTGAATAGTCCCGTTATTTAAGCCCAATTTCTCTGCAGCAAAATAGACCAATAGATCTTTTTGGGTTAAATTATTTTTTTTACCATTCAATGGCAGGGCAATTTCTTCTTTAGAATTTTTCTGCACGATAGTTGAATTCAATAAATCATCGGCAGGTGACAATGCCACTCTGTCTTGCCGCGTTATCAAAGAGAAATTTTTCAAATGCATATCTTCATTACCAACAAGAAAATTAAATAAAGTACGTTTAAATAATTTAACAAACTCTATTTTTGGAAAAGAGCAATAGGTCGAAACAACCCATATCACTTTTTCCATTGAACTTTCATATTTTGTTTCGCGGTCCAATCCCAAAAGCTGAGAAAAATCTTCTACCGCTAATTTCTGATTGTGACCTATACGATCAAAACGTTTGATAAAGTAGGTTTTACTTTTATCTTTAGAATAAACCAATCCGTGTACCGGCACCTCAATGCCAAATATTTCTGCCAATGTCATTGTGAGCGCTTCATTTTCTGGTACTTCGGGGTAATATTCGCTTTGCGGTTTTAGAATATATCGACCATTCGTATCGACTATTTTAAAACAGCCTTCTTTTATTTTGAGTATTGCACTTAGCTTCGGTTGCACACCTTGAATTGACATTTTCCCCATATATTCCACTGCAGCCATGCGCTGCTCCACCGCGCTGAGTGTCAGAGGGTGCAATTGTTTTAACTGAGGGGATAGTAGCTGCAATCCCTGTTGTGAATAATCCGCTTGAGAAGACACTATGGCGTAGGTAATAGGACAGAATTTCATTGTAATGCCTTAATGGTCACAGCACCGACCACATCACCGCCCACCTTGATCAACTGCCCAAAGTAATCACGCTTATCTAGTTTAAATTGACGTAACAAAGCTTCAAGCATCACACCTTCAGGTAGCAATCCTTCAAAAAAAGGCGGAAATTTATCGTATTCGTAGCTGCTATTTTTTAATGGCATGGTTAAGGAGACAGGTGGCCCCTGATAGCTTGCGTGATAAATAAATTTATAATGTTGCCTATCTAATTCTTGTAATATGCCTGCTTCAACACCACTCACACTGATCTGCGCTTGTCTCATTTTTTATTTTCCTCCATTTGCACCCAAGGAGATTTTAATGCCATCTGGATATTGAGCACGTCTAATATTTTCAACAAGCTATTCAGTTGAACCGTTGCTTTGCCTTTTTCAATATCGAAAACCACGGTTTTACCCACTCCAGCCAATTTTGCTAAACCCAACTGTGATAAACCACTTTTTTTGCGGCAAACATGTATTATTTTGGAAATATCATCTGGCGTCATATTACACCCACAACTAGCCTAATATTACTGCTATAGCAGTAATATTGTAAAAAATCCAGAATTTAACCTTGAATCTTCATGTTAAATAATCAAACTTACCGCTAAAGCAGTAATTTATATCGTTTTTAAGTGTAGAAGTTTAGACAAGGGGGGCATTTGAACGCGCAACATGATGACTATTCATTGATATATCCCAAAATAGTCTTGACTAATTTGGGATGTAAACTAGAATAGTCAATATCCTAACAAGGGATATCGACATGAGACGCTATCTCGAAAAAGACATTAAAACCGCACTAAAACAAAAAATTATCCTCCTAACAGGCCCTCGACAATGTGGCAAAACCACACTTTCTAAGCAGTTTTACGCCGATTATGACTATTTTAATTATGATGCCGCTGAAGACCGAATGGCGTTGAAACAAAAAAATTGGGACCGCAGTAAACCTCTCGTCATTTTTGATGAATTACACAAAATGAAGGACTGGAAACGTTGGCTCAAAGGCGTTTACGACAAAGAAGGTATTCAACCAGAGATCTTAGTCACCGGCAGCGCAAAACTGGATACCTATCGTAAAGTTGGCGACTCTTTAGCAGGGCGCTACTTCCAGTATCGACTTTACCCATTAGACTTAAAAGAAATTGTAAAGTTTGACTCAACACGCACGCTTGGTGAAAACTTTGATCGATTGTGGGCTTGCAGTGGTTTTCCAGAACCTTTTTTAAATGGCAAACCCAGCTACTACAATCGCTGGCGCAGAACGCACCTCGATATTATTCTACGCCAAGACTTAATTGATATTCATACGATCCGTGATATTAAATCCATTGAGACGTTAGTTTATTTATTAAAAACACGCGTTGGATCTGGCGTTTCCTATTCAAATTTAGCCAACGATTTAGAACGTGATGTAAGCACTATCAAACGATGGTTGCTCTTACTTGAAAATCTTTACGTCATTTTTCGCGTTACGCCTTACTCTAAAAATATCGCACGTTCGTTATTAAAAGAACCAAAATATTATTTTTTTGATAGCAATCAAGTAGAAGATGATGAAGGTGCGCGCTTGGAAAACTTGGTTGCATTTTCACTATTGAAAGAATTACATTTCATCGAAGACACCACCGGCGCCAAGACAAATTTGCACTACCTAAGAACGAAAGAAAACAAGGAAATTGATTTTTTAATTTGTATCGACAATAAACCTACCCATATGATCGAGGTTAAAAGTAGCGACGACCAACCCACACCTGCCTTTAAAAAATTCTTATCCTATTTTCCTGATATCCCCGCTATCCAATTAGTAAAAAATTGTGCGCGCGAAAAAACTTATCCTGAAGGGGTGGCAGTACGTAAATTAATCCCCTGGCTCGCTGAGTTTGATTTGCTGAAAAACAAAAACTGAGCGCAAACCTTTATTCAAAAGACTTCGCATCGCTTCCGCCAAAATTCTAAAAACTTACCGTTTCATTGTCGAATTGGTAGCGTTATAGCAAATTTTTTCGATAGGGTTAATTAAATTTGATTCTGCATACGTTTTCCAAAAACGCCACTTCTCTCCACGTGTTTGAATACCCGTGCTTAACATCGCAATCATCAAGGCTAAGCCACCCGTCAATACACTCAGTACAATAAAAAAATCTCGCCAACCTTTATTGTTGCGGTAAAAAGCAATCTCTTTTTTATTTTTTTTAATAAATTCCTTCACCGCTGCCACACCCCCTGATGCAAGCGCTGCTTGTAGTGATTTCACCAACTGATATTTTTTTTGCAATGCAGGAAACTTCTTTTTTTGCTTTTCGTTTAACACCGTTTCATTCACTGATGCCAGATCTTGCTGTCCACTGGGATCAAAACAGTGGTTTAAATGGCAGCGATAATTTTCAATAATAATATTCATTAAACATTTCCGCTGCTCATCTTCAATGTTAGGAGAAGTAGCCACCAGGTGAAGCACCGTATTGCGACGCAGCCCACATCGATGATTAAGCAACTTGACCGCTTGCTTACGCGGCAAGCTATCAAGCAATACTGTTAATACTTCAAAACAGTATCTTCCTCTCACACCATACAAAGCCTCTTTTAAAGGAGATTGGCCACGCCAATCCTTTTGAGTCATCAGTTGAAGACGCTGCATCTCCGGCACATTCCTAAGTATCTCCTTCAGCACTTCGCCGTTGTCAGCAAACACAGCCCAATGTAGTGCTGTGTGATGGGTACGCTTATCTTTGTATTTGATTAGCAGGAGGCGATCCTCTTCAGAAAGGGAGGCAAATATTGCCCTTATTACATCAAGAGCACGATAGGAGGACTGTATCTCGGAAATTATTTTATAAAACGCAGGCGTGTCATATTCACCCAGTAGCTGAAGTAGTAATTCACACCGCTGTGGGGGGGTACACTCCTCATTATGGCTGCCACCATGCTAGGGTGGCCACTAAGACACGCTATGCAGAGCACGCTCAGAGACCGCTCGGAAAACTCAAAATACTCTTTGCCTGTTTTTTGTTTCAACAGTTGGAGACGCTGATCGACTGACATCCCTTCGAACAGCCCTTCTAGCACGTCAGCGTAACCCTTCCTCGCGATATCGTGAAGCCACGAGTCATTAAATTTCACAAAATGTGTCACATCACTAAGCACTTTGATACGATGTTTGATAGATGAAGCTGCGAGTATTTTTGCAAGCTCATGTAGCGGATCTTCCTTTTTTTTTATAAACGCCTGCTGTTTATCCTCAAAAAACTGCTGCATCTCATTGTGGTGACGCCCAATTTCAACCACTTTGTCATGACAGTATTCTTCAACTTTTAATTGCCCATCTTGATCTATCGCCGTCGACGCTAATACATGTTTATCCGGATGAAACTTGCGCATCTCTTTTCTATAAAAACTATCCCATGAGGCTTTCAATGCTTTAATTTTCTGTGTACTTTCTACGAGATCACTATGCCATGACAAATAAGTGTCAACTTCTTTTTTTGTTTTCTGCTTTTCAGCAATTACCGCGCGCTCACATTCAAGCCATTGTTTTGACAGCTGTAGTAATCTCTCTTGCGCTTCTTGAAGCATTGCTACTCCAGTAACAAAGTAGATAAGGGGCGCTTATCGCGCCCAGTGTGTTTTAAAATTACTCATTAAGTATAGAACACCCTAACCACCCGAAGACCCAGGGGTAGGAGAGGGAGGGGTGTCTGCACCAGGCCCATTACCCTTCGGGGTACCACCAGGCGCTGCTGCAGGTTTATGAAATCTCGACGAAGAAGCCGATGATGCACTCGCGCCTGCAGATGGCTGAGCATCATCAGGAGAAGCAGGTTCATGCTCGCCCTCATCCGCAGAAGCACTTGCCTCCTCGGGTGGCTTCTTCTCTCCACCCCCAGAAGACCTCTCTTCTTGCTTCCTCTTCTCTTCCTCCTTTCTCGCTTCCGAAAGAATTCGCACTGCCTCCATCAAAATATCTATTTGCTCACCTTGCTTCTTCAACACCACCTTCTGCGCTTCTAGCTGCGTTTCCGTCTCCTTCTTTTGCGCTTCTAGCTGCGTCTCCGTCTCCTTCTTTTGCGCTTCTAGCTGCGCCTCCGACTCTCCTCTTAGCTTCGCTTCCAACAACGCCTGC